>Ga0181529_10000144_pt1 | contig 97861 bp, 76 predicted proteins | sample PEATcosm2014_Bin_36_FD_119763 | JGI IMG/M metagenome (GOLD analysis project Ga0181529, IMG submission 119763) | Peatland microbial communities from MTU Mesocosm Facility, Houghton, MI, USA - PEATcosm2014_Bin10_30_metaG | ecosystem: Environmental > Terrestrial > Soil > Wetlands > Peat | place...
GGCGGCCTCCGGGGCGCATTGGCGGAGGCGGCGGACGGCGCGGAGTTGGGCCTCCAAGGATGCTTCAAATATGGAGAGGATGGACTCCTTCAGATCGTCGTTCATGGTGGGCTCCTTAGCATGGACTGAAGAACTCAATATGGACAGACTCACTTCGGGTTCGGCAAATCTCCGTTCGGGCCAATCGAATCAAAACAAACCTGACGCAAATGTAGAAACTCCAGGGCATGTACGAGTACGTGCGCCACAAGCGACGGCAACGGCTCGGACAGGGTCCTTAGTTGAGGCTATGGCAAGCGGAGAATTTGGATGGCGCCATCCTCCTCCCACGCGGCAAGCGCGCCGCCCGAAGGCAGGGCGCAAAGCGATGGGAATGCACCGGCACTGGAGAGCGCTTCCAGTTTGCCGTCGTTCCAGGCTTGGAGTTTGGCGCCATCGGACCAAGCTGCGTAGATCCGCTTTCCGTTGAGCGCGAGCGCCACGTCTTTGCAGGCGCCCACCTGGCATTCGGGTTGGCCGGGCTCGGCAAGGAAGACGCGCCCGTCACGACGCCACGCGGTCAGGATCTTCGTCGGGGATACCGCGAGGCCGCCGCCGTCCATGGGGCAGGCGTTGAGTTGCCAGGTGCCGTTTCCGAGCTTCTCCGGAGTCGAGAAAGTAACTCCATCCCGCGACGATGCCAGGTACATGTCGCGTGCGCCACCCAGAGAATTCCGCCACATCACCAGGAGGCGGCCGGCGCTGTCGATGGCGACCGAGGGGTGGCAGCACTCGCAAATGCTGCCGTCGGGCGAGCGATACACCAAGATGTCAGGCGACCAACTGGCTCCGTTGTCGGTGGAGCGCGCGGCGTAGAGCTTGGTGCCATCGGCGCCGCGCTTGTCGAGCCAGGCGGCGAAGAGGGTGCGCTTTCCGTCGGAGGCGAGGGCGTGCAGGCCTTCGGTGGCGGAACCGGGGACGTCGTTGATGGGCTTCCCTCGGGACCACGTTTTGCCGCCATCGACGGAGCGCCAGGCGTAGAGATTGCCGTCGGAGGGCAAGCCGTGGGCGTGAGGTCCTTCGTCGGGTCTATTGCCGGCGACCGCGGTGATGACGATGGCGTTGCCGGAGAGCGCCACGCGAGGGCCGCGATGACGGCTTAGCGGGAGGACGCCCACTTCGGCGACCCTGGCGGGCGCCGCGAAGCTCTTGCCTCCATCGTGCGACGCACTGAAGTAGATGGCCTTGCCGGCGCCGAGCGCCAGCGCCACGGTGGACGAGGTAGCGGCAAGTTGGGGCGCGCGGGACGGCGTCCCCGGGTCCACGGGGCCGACGTGAACGGCAAACATCGCAGAGAGAATTAGTGGGATCACGAGTTACTCCTCAGAAACGAAGCCGCAGTGCCAGTTGAAGCGATCGTGGATCGTCTACCGCGGTGACTTGACCGAAGCCGGGGGCGGGATTCGACGGATATGCGCCGGCGCCGAAGACTCCGTTATTCGTCAGGTTATTGCGGTGATTGAGCGCGTTGAACGCTTCGGCGAGCCATTCCAACTGGAGGTTGTCTCCAATTCGGAAGGAGCGGCTGACGCGCGTGCCGAGGCTGAAGAAGTCGTTGCCGGTTCCCACGTTGCGCCCGATGAAGGCCCCGTTCACAATGGGACGTCCGGCAGTGCCCTGAACGGTTGTAACTCCAGAGGTGATGTTCAGGGGCAGGGCAGAGTAATACTGGAGTATTCCGCTTAACTCGAATCCGCGGCCGATGCGCTCCCAGACGGTGTGGGCAGAAGCCTTCGACGAGTGAACGGCGCCTTCGACCACGACGCGGTGCCGTTGGTCGTCGTCGCTGCGTCCATAATCCTGCCAGATGTTGAAGAGGTCGATGGGGGAGCTGAAGAAGAACTCGCCGACGTTATCGAGGGATTTCGACCAGGTGTAAGAGACGCGCACGCTGCCCCACGTGGCGGGCCGCTGCACAAAGGACACGTGGAGTGCGTCGTAGTGGGAGTCGGCCAAGGAGGAATACTGGCTATTGTTGGCGTAGCCGGGGTTGGGACGGCAGCCGTTGTTGGTGCCGGACGCCGCACAGGTTGGACCGTTCCGGTTGATGGATACGATCAGATGAAGGCCCCGCAGGTGCTGATAGCCGACGCTCAAGGTGCTGTGGCCGGCAATCTGCCGTTCGATCTCAAGGCCGCCCTGCTCGGAGTAGGCATTCTGCATGTGCGGATTCATGGTGGTGAAGCTCACTAACACACCCGATGGCAGGCCGGTTCCGGGCAGGATACCGGGGAACGCAGGCGCGCCGGTCTGTGTAGGCGAGAGACTTACGCTGAGTTGACTGGAACTGGTAACCAGGGTGGTGTTGTTGCTGGACAGAAGTGCATTCGCCAGGGCGCGGAGCGGAATTCGGTCGTAGAAAAGGCCGAAGCTGCCGCGCACAACCGTATGGCGCGAGGCGAAGGGCGACCAGGCGAATCCGGCTCGCGGCGAGAGGTTATTGGTGTCGGTGAAGATGGTTCTAAGGTACTGAAGATCGTAGCGGACTCCAAGGTTCAGGGTCAGGCGCGAGCTTACTCTCCACTCGTCCTGTGCATAGAAGGCGACATTCGGATTGGTTTGTGGCACCACCGAATTGCCGAAGGTCTGGGTGAAACCGGAGTTGCTGTAGGTTCCGGACAGGAAGTTCGCCAGCGAGGAGAAGGTGTAACTGCCGCGGATCGATCGCGGGAAGGTAATGGTGGTGTCGTTGTATAGGAAATCCACGCCGGCGCGGAGTGCGTGCGCACCGGACCGGTGAGACAGATTGTCGGCCACTTCGTAGAGATTATTGAGGCGGCCGGTTGGTGAGCCGGAAAGAGTGCCAAACGATGCGACACCCGAAATGCTCACGGCCGGGCCGACCGGGTCGGTGGGAAGCGCCGCCAGATGGCTTCGGGTGAACTGCCCGCGGGTTTCGTTGACGGTGACTGGCGACAGAGTAACGATATTGCCGACGGCCACGGTCTGATCGGTGTCATCCAAGCCCGCGGAGGCGCTGACTGCACTTAGGGCGCCGGCTCCGCGCGAGGCACTGCTGTGGACGTCGTACAGGCTGTAGCGGACGCTGAACAGGTCGTTGGCATTGAACTGGCGATCCACCTTTCCGAGGAAGTTGGAATTGTGTACGGGGTTTGAATAGAGACCGGTAGCAATCTGCGCTCCCTGGTAGCCGACCGCGGAGAGGCGGGCGTCGATGGCAGCCACGTTGGCGGGGGTAATGGTAATCAGGCCGCTCTGGTTCAGGGTGCGTTGCTCGAAGTTCGCGAAGTAGAACGTGCGGTCGCGGACTACGGGGCCGCCGAGGCTGGCGCCATACTGCGCCTGGGTCAGCGGCAACTTTGTGTTAGACAGAGGATTGGCGGCATTGAAGCGCTGGTTGCGGAAATAGGCGTAAAGGTCGCCATGCAGCACATTGGTTCCGCTCTTCGTAACCATATTGATATAGCCGCCAAGTGCGCGCCCTAACTCCGCCTGACCGCCAGAAGTGACCACTTGGAACTCCTGTACGGTGTCGAGGCCGAAGAAGATCCCGCTCAGCCCCGCCGCGTCGTCGTTGGCGGAAAGGCCATCGACAATGAAGTTATTCGAGAAATTGCGCTGGCTGCCGACCGAGAGGCCCTGTCCGGGCACGGCCGATGTTTCGGCGAATAGCTGATTGCTGGCGGTGTTAGTGGGCGACACCCCGGGAACGACGAGCGCAAGGTCCAGGAAATTTCGCCCATTGAGGGGCAGGGAAGATACCTCGGTTTGGGACACGGTGCCGGCGACCTGAGTGCGCGCCGTCTCCAGCAACTCCGCCTCGCCGCCGACCATGACGCTGGTCTGCGAAGAGGCGACAGCGAGATCCAGGGGAAGTTCATACGCAGACCCCGGGCTGACCGTCAGGAAACGCTCCGCGTCCACGAAACCGACCTGTTGGACGCGAAGTTCATACCGCCCAACCCTGAGGTAGGGGAAGCGAAATCTGCCTTCCTTGTCAGTAAGTAAGGTACTGGTAAGGTTAGTGTCGATTTGATGCAAGCTTAGTTTGGCATTCTGAATGACGGCACCCGTGGCGTCCGCCACGCGCCCGCTGATGCTTCCATATTGGATGGATTCCTGCGCCGGAACGGCGACGGCGCCAATCGTCAGCAGTGTAAAGGTTCTTAACAATCGGTGTATCACGGTTTCTCCTCCTTCAAATCCTCTGAACTGAGCGGGCCGAACTACGGGGGATACCTGGCAGAGGGTGGTGAAAACCGGGATTGGGGCGTTTCGCCTGGAACCGACTGGTCACCACGGGCTGTCAGGCTAAGTAAGGAGGAGGTCTTTCAAACAGCGCGAATTCGACGCCAGGCCGATTCCGAGAGGAATGGACGCGGCAGGGCAAGCCGGAGTCGCGCAGGGGCGGGCGACCGAGGAACCAGTCAACCGTCGAGACCCAGGCCGGCGAGCCGGCCACGCCGGCGGATTGTCCACAACCGTTGAGGCATCCCGGGCGCGAAGTCCAGCGTGGTCCATGGGGACTATCGCCACGGCTGGACCTTCGACAGCAGCACGCCTTGGCCGATTTGCGACAACTCATTTGGCAGGCCGGGGCGCCGGCTTGCTGCAGGAAGACGATGGCCGGAAGGAGCGGTGTGAGTAGTGCGACGGCGAGGATGACAGTTACTATCGAACGGACACCACGGCCCGTAAGGTGAGCCAATATCGACATCGCCGAATTGTCGCGAAGTTGCATCGACGTTCTTCACTTCCCGCGTTAAGCAGTGCCACGGGCCAATTACTACCGATAAGAGAGATAGTCAGGCGAGCGGAGTGGCAGGCGGCGGGCGTTGCCGGAGGGCATGGCCAGGGAAGTGGGTTACCGGAAAGCAATCGGACAGGCGAGCGCTCCCGAGAACATTAAGTGTGGGAGCGCCGGAGCGAATGGAAGGCGGGACGAATCCGGTTGCGCCGATACTGCCCATCGTAATCCGGGCGCAAGCGGCGCCGCAGGGTCTATTCGAGCCGGAAACTGTTGGCCCTGTCGAGCGTTGTCCGTTCGACTTGCGACAGCAGCACTTGCCCCGGGACCGGCAGCAGGAAGATCCGGATGCACGGAACGATTGGACAGCGAGCGGTGCCAGGGCTGAGAAGGCCAGGAGTAATCCGAGACAGGCGGCTATGCTGCCGCGCGCCCAGCCAGAAGTGTCCTTTCTTCCCAGCATCCTTTGGCGACAAGCGTAGCACAAGCCTGCCGCTCCTCATTGCGCGAGAGCAAATGCGAGGGAAAAACCAGACAATGTTGCCGGCGGCGGAGATGCTGCGAACCGGGCAGATCTTTTCCCGCCCCAGTACGACATCCAGGATCATTTTCGACTATATCGTGGTGTGTTTGCTTGTGAGCAAAGATATAGAGCGGCGTTTCGTTAAGATTGTGAAGATCGCGGCGGCACATGCGTGAGCTTGATGCCCTGGGGGCCGCGGTAATGGACAAAGAGAAGGCAGTCGGCGAAGGAGGAGGACGCATGATGAGGAAGAATCTAGGCACCGGTTGTATCCAGGTGGTGCTGGTCTCGGTTGCGGCAGTGTGTGCGAACGCACAGTCATTCAGGGTTCAATGTCCCACCAGTACCATTACTCACCCGGTGGCGGTTAACAATAACTCGGAACCTGCGTATATCGGCAAGACCACATTTACGACCGGTACCAACGGATATCTGGTGCCGAATGGAAACGTGAATGGCGCGATCAAGTGCCAGCAGATCTCGGGTGGCGACGGCTACGCGACGATGGCCGACGGTACGCAAACCTATATGTTCTCATTCGGGCCATTGTCCGGCCTCGCCGATATTTCTATTGGTCAGCCCGGCACCGAGGTCCCGTCGGTCTTCAACCAGGTGTATCCGGGGACACTGCAGCCCGGCGATCCAGCTACGACGGAGGACTCGCTCGGGGCACAGTCATTTACATATAACGGAGCCGTCGGGCTCGCTCCCGACCTGGATGCGATCGGCTCGGGAACGTGCGCAGCCCCCTGCCTCGATGGGCATGTGGATCCCCGGCAGATCATGGATATCGCCGTGATGAACGGCAACATCCCGGCTCCGACGATGGCGATCGATGAGGACGACGAGTTCTTCCTCACACTCACCAACGTGGGCATGATCATGCGGCCGGACTTGTTTGAACAGCACACGGTCCACTTTCACGGCTATCCCAACGCTTCATCGTTCTACGATGGCGTGCCGGACGCGTCGGTGGCTATCAACATCGGCGGCAGCTTCACGTATTACTACCTGGCGCCGGATGCCGGAACATACTTCTGGCATTGCCATATCACGCCTCCCGAGCACCTGCAGATGGGCATGGTCGGACAGATCTATGTGCGCCCTCGCCAGAATCGAGTTCCGGTCAACGGCAGCCTGTATAGCGCGCTGGTCGCACAACAGTCGGATCTGCGTACCGCATGCAATTCCGCTAACGATATCCTGTGCAGCAATCCGCTGCCGGCATCCTCCAATACGGCGACCCGGTCGGCAACCGGGAAGTATGCTTACAACGACGGCGACGGTTCGACGTACTACGATGTCGAGTATCCCATCCAGATCCACGGCTTCGATCCGAATTTCCATTTTGTCGGCATGACGTTCAATCCGGAAGGGTTTGTCGATATGAAAGACAAGTACTTCCTGCTGAATGGACGGAGTTATCCGGACACGGTCTCGACTGGTCCCATGCAAACGCAGTCGGCGGACGGCCGCAGCCACTTCTCGCAGCCGCTGCCTTCGATCATCAACATTCCGGCTGGCGGGAAAGCGCTGCTGCGGATTTCCGATCTGGATGTTACGGAATATCAGACGTTGGCCTCGCTGGGTATCCCGATGAAAGTGGTCGGATACAATGCGAAGCTGCTGCGGGATCAGGGAGGGATCAATATGTCCTACCTGACGAATTCGATCACGTTGGCCGGTGGCGAATCTCTCGACGTGATTCTGGATGCCAGCAATACCACACTGTACCCTTCGGGCAGCGTGTTCTATCTCTACACTCCCAACCTCGACCACCTGTCGAACGACGCCGAAAACTTCGGTGGCCTCATGACCGAGGTCCACATTAATTAGGAGAGCGGACAATGAGGGCGACGAACATGAAGAATATCATTTCGAAGACACACCGATTTCTGGCGCCGATGGTGGCTAGCTTGCTGACGGCAACGGCATACGCCGCGGCTCCCGGCATCACCGGCACAAGCTTCTACTTGACGGCGCAACCCGCTTTTCTGAACCAACCCGACGGGTCGGCGGTCTACTCCTGGGGGTACGGCTGTGTGCTGGGCTCGCCGGTGACCTATGCGCCGGCGGCTATCCCGAACGCGAAATGTCCGACGATGCAGGTACCGGGCCCGACGCTAATTGTGACGGAAGGACAGACGGTCACGGTGGCCCTGACGAATAACCTCCCCACGGCGGCCGGCAATACGTCGATTCTTTTCCCTGGCTTCCAGGTAACTACGACGGGCGGAGTGGCGGGGCTGCTGACGCAGGAGGCGGTTCCCGGCGGTACGGTGACTTACAGCTTCAAGGCGTCGTCACCGGGGACCCGCGCATATTACAGCGGAACGCAAGGCGACCTGCAGATAGAGATGGGATTGTACGGCGCAGTGATTGTGCTTCCGGCGAGCATTCCGGCTAACTGCACAACGGGGCTGGCCGGGGCAAACCTGCAGGTGGAGCAGGCCCACGGCGAACACGACTTTCGCCTGGCGGCGGCCGCTTACGACCACGCCAAGACATGCTACGACCGGGAGTACCTGTTCCAGTTCGCCGAGATGGATCCCAATATTCACAAGCAGGCATTGGCCCAGGTCGGGGCAAGGGCGAGTTGCGTAGCCGGGGCTGCGGGATGCAGTCTCGAGGTTCCCACCGAACCATACCATCCGGCGTACTTTCTGATCAACGGGCGATCGATGCCCGACGACATGGACGCCAACTATGGAGCGGAGTACCCGCACCAGCCTTACAACGGCAACCCTCATATGCATCCGGGCGAACAGGTGCTGTTACGCGTCATCGGCCAGGGCCGGTGGCAGCATCCGTTCCACGAGCACGCCAACCACGTGCGCATTCTGGCGCGCGACGGGAACCTGATTCTCAGCCAGGCTAACACTGCGAACCTGGCCGGACCGCTGCTGTTCACCACCACGACGACCCCGGGGCTGGCGTTCGACGGGATTTTCTACTTCACCGGCAGGGGTTTGAACTGGGACATGTACGGTCACAATAACGCCGACACGGCCAGCCCGACGTCTACGTCGCACCCGCCGTGCGTACCCGACGCCAATGGCTACTACACGGCGCTCAGCGGCGCTCCGTACAATGCGATCAACTATTACGAATGGTGCGCGGACCACTTGAAGCCGCTTGAAGTGGCTCCGTTTGGGGACGTCGGCGCCGGCGGCCCCGCCACCCTGCCCGATGCCAACATTCTGACCAACGGCGCCTGGTACAGCGGGAGCCCCTATCTCGGTCCGGACGCGACCACCCGGGCCACTGGGACCACCAGCGATTTCCAGCCTTCCAATACGCAGGGCAACCCGGCCAATGAGCGCGGCTTTGCATTTATGTGGCACTCGCACAATGAGCGCGAGATCACCACCAATAACGTCTTTCCGGGCGGAATGCTGATGATGATGCTGGTGGATTCCCGGGAATTTGTAATCGATGAGTCCAACTGACGATGAGAAGGATGAGGAGAGCCATGCGAACGAACCATATGAAAACCACCTTGAATCCCGCGGTGCGAGTAGCCAGTATTCTTCTCTTCAGCGCGGTTGCGGCCTTCGGCCAGCAGCAGGTCAACCTGAGTGCGGGGCCGTCCAGTGTAGCCCTGCCCGATGGCACTAAGGTGCCGATGTGGGGTTACAGTTGCGGCACGATCGTGAATGGGTCCAGTGCGACCTGCTCTGCGTTGAATCAGGCGGCGACGGGCTGGTCCCCTGTGTTAATTACCGTGCCCACGGGACAGGACCTGACGATCAACCTGACCAACAACCTGTCGTTCACTCCGGCAGGCAGCTCGACTCCGAATAAGATACCCACTTCGCTGGTGATCGTGGGCCAGTTGGGAGGCGGTCTGGGAAGCTCGCCGACAATGGTTGCGAGCCCGACCCATCCGGACCTTCAAGTGACGTGGTCCACCGTAGGTAGTGGCGGGACGTTTACGCCACCAGCGCAGGGGCAGCGCGTACAGTCCTTCTCCACGGAAGTGGAAGTTGGCAGTACCACGCCACTCACCTGGAAGGCCCCGCGGCCGGGCACTTATTTGATTGAGTCCGGCACGCATCCGTCCATTCAGGGTCCCATGGGACTGTACGGAATTCTGGTAGTCACCACCCACGGCGGCGGCGTGCTAACGTCCAACACGGCCTATCCCGGGGTGAGCTACAACGCGGATGTCCCGCTGCTGCTCAGTGAAATCGACCCGGTCCAAAATACCTCGGTCAATGCCGCCGTCAATACCGTGGGCTTCAAGGAGACGATGGTCTGGTCCGGCCAGCCAGGCGGCTGCGGCAACTCAAGCTCGGCAACATACCAGCAATGCTATCCGCCGGCGGTGAACTACTCGCCGCTGTATTACCTCTTCAACGGAGTGGCGTTCGACAAGACCCACCCCTCGACCTCTGTGTTTTCGGCGTTAGTACCAGCAAACGCAACCCCGGGAACCGTACTGGTGCGGTTCGTAAATGCCGGTTTGCGTATGCACGTTCCGTCGATCGTCGGAGCGCTGACGGGGACGCCGGCGGTGGGAGGGTTCTCGCTGATCGCCGAGGACGGCAACCCGCTACCGGGTACTCCGCGCGTGCAGAGCGAGGTGTTCCTGGCGGCGGGCAAGACTTACGACGTGATGATCAACAAGCCCGCCACTGGCGCTACGGCCCTCCCGGTATTCGACCGGCAGTTGAGCCTGTCGGGCAACGCGACCGACCGGGACGCGGGGATGCTGGCTTACATCAGCGTCAATAGCGCCGCACTGCCGGCCGCCGGTGCGCTGGCGACCGCGGTAGCCAACCCGGATCTTTACAACTCGTTGGTTCCGGGCGAGATGCTTACCGTGTCGGATCCGTCGAAGGGCGTCATCGCCAACGACGTGAATGTCTACGGAGTTAAGGTGGTGACTCCGCCGACCAAGGGCACATTGACGTTGAATGCGAACGGCACCTTTGTCTATGTACCTAATACCGGCACCACCGCGGACTCGTTCGTCTACCAGGCGAACGGCAACGGCCCTACGGCCCTGGTGACGCTGGCGCCGGCGCCGATCGAGGGGTCCGCCGGGATAACCGTCGGCAGTATCACGTATAACTCGAACGTGGCGACTCACTTGACCATACCGTCTCCGGGCGTTCTGTCGGTTGCCAAAGACTCGGCGGGGTATCCGCTGACAATTTCGTCCGTTATCCCCGGTCCGGGTTTAAACCTATCGGTGAGTCCGAGTGGCGGGTTTACCGCGTCCGTCAGTACTCCGGGCACTTACACGTTCACTTTCCGGGTGCAGAACTCCCAGGGGACGATAAGTTCCGCATCGTCGCCCGGAACCGCGACGCTGATCTTTCCGACGGGGAGCGGTCTAAACGTGTCGGTTGTCGATGGGAAGACGCTAGCCCCACTTACCGGACAGGATTATCGCTGGATCATCGAGGAGGATCGGACCTTCTATGTCGATCCGACCAAGACGACGAACACCGGATCGACGATCGTTCCGACCTTCGGGGTCAATTTCCACACTAGCAACATGCCATTTGTAGCGCAGGGCTGCACGGGTCCGAAATCCTGCGAAGCGGGCCAGACCGTGATCGATCCGAAGACCGGAAGCCACGTAACGGCGGTTTGCGACGTTGGCAATGGCGCTTGCAGGCCGGACACCGCAGGAACCGGACAGACGTGGGTAAGCCCAAGCCAAGTCCACCTGGATCCGACTAAGCGGTACTATATCTCGGTCCTTCCGGGTGACGCAGCCGACCCGTTCTACGGGGCTTCGAGCGTGGGCCACAGCATGGGCGGCGCATCCATCACTTACGGCCAGACCTCGGTGCAGGTGCTGGTTCAGGCCACTCCGTTCCCTCCGGGCAAACTCTCGGTGTTTGTGTTCGAGGACGACTTCCCGCTCAACGGTGAGCAGGATGCCGGCGGCGGCGTGGACGTTTTGGCGCCCAACGAACCGGGTCTAGGTGGATTCAACATTCAACTCTGGGACGCCATGGGCGGCAACGGCGACTTCACCGGACAGATGACTTACGATATGTTCAACCAGCCGCTGACGAACAGTTTGGCTGGGACGAAAGATCCGGTCACGGGGTTCGATGCGTGCCCGATTTCGGCGCAGGCTTCGACTAATGCGGCTCAGGCAGGCATCGCCGGCACGATCTTTACCTGTCCGAAGTTCGAATCGGACGGTGTAACCCTGTCGCCGCTGGCGGGGCAGGCGGTCGTCGCCAACCTGATGCCGGGTAGATTCGGCGTGGTGGCTACGCCGGGCGCCGACCGGATTGCCAGAGGCGAAGAGTGGCTTCAGACCAACACCCTGGACGGCCAGAAAGCGCACGATTCCTTCATTAGGATCGGTGAGCCGAGTTTCTTCCAGGAGTTCGGACCGGCAGGGTACCACGTAACCGTGGGCTTTGCCAATCCGGCGATCATCAATGCCCGTAAGGCGGGCGTGTGCGCCGGAACCGACATTAACCTAAGTGTGACCGGCCCCTGCAACAATTCCGTGAAGGGCCATATCAGCATGGAGCGGATGAGCCGGACGCCGGATGAAAGACTGTACGGCAGCGGCACCTGGGATAGTTACTACTTCACTCAGTGCTATGTGAGCTTTGGAGATCCGGACGGCGAGGACTTTGCTTTCACCAAATGCGACGCCAACGGCAACTTCAGCCTCACTGGTTTGCCCCCTGGCGACTGGAGAGTGACTGTCTTCGACAAGTGGAACGACCTGTTGGTGGACGGCCTATCGACGCCCGTCGCTCTAACCGGCGGAACGGCCGTCGATATGGGAGAGATTCCCATCAACCAATGGCAGGCGAACCTATATACCCGGACTTTCATCGACGATAACAAGGATGGCGTCTCGCAGTCCCAAGAGGCGGGAATTCCTTTGATTCCGGTCAGCGTCCGGTATCGCGATGGGAGCCTGGCCAACAACCTGGTCACCGACTTCGGCGGCAACGCGAATTTCAACGAGACGTTCCCGCTGTTCAACTGGTATACCGTGGAGACCGACGTAACCCGTTACAAGAACACCGGCACGCACGTAGTTTACGACGCTGGTGGACCCGCGGACGGCACTACGGCTTGCGGTCAAACCGGCTACCCGCCGTGCGGCAACTCCGTGATCGGCAAGTACCGGGCCAACACCGCCGAGCAGATCTCGGTGCCTGCTAACCTGCGGGTGCCGGGCGCGGTGTACTGCGCCAATGCCGATTGCACCGGCTACTCGATCCAGGGTGGTCCGGGCACGAGCGCGGCGCCGAGCAGCGGCACGAGCACGCTTTCGACCGGCCGCATCGACCCGCCGTGGGTTGGCGTGGAAGGCTGGCAGGGATTCTCCGGCCAGAACAACTTCATCGAGTTTGGCAAGACGCCTTACGCGGTTGGCGAAAACGGCGGCATTAAGGGCCATGTTGTATATGCCTCGACCCGTCCGTTCGACGATCCGCAAATGCTGGTTCAGACTCAGTGGGAACCTCTGGTACCGCACGTCACGATCAATCTCTACCAGGAAGGGACGGCTCCGGATGGGAGCCAATCTCTCACGTTGATCGACACCACCCAGACCAGCAGTTGGGACGACTGGGCGCAGGGCGTCCGGTCCGATGGCATGCCTAACATGAACTGCCCGGGCCAATCGACCGCCGATCTGTTCTACTTTTCGCTGTATAACCAGCCGAACTACCTGAACGTGTACAACTCCCTGCACGGCGGGCCGGCTGCGACCGCGCTGCCGTATAACTCGCAGTACAAATGCTACGACGGTATGCACAACTGGAACCAGATTCAGCCGGCGCCGTACGACGGCATGTACAAGTTCCCCAGTTCAACCGGTATGAATCCACAAACCGGAGCCTCTACCGGAACCAACTGCACGGCATGCACGACGAATCCGGTCGATGGTACGACTATGCTTGCCGCCGGAAAATACGTGGTGGAAGTGGTGATGCCTCCGGGCTTTGAACTGGTCAAGGAAGAGGACAAGAACATTCTGATCGGCGATAACTTCATCGCGCCCGTGACGCAGGAGTTCGGTGCGCTGGGGAATGTGTTCATCGTTCCCGACCAGGCTTCGGTTGCCAGCGCCTACAACGCCAACAACGCTCAGAACTCCACGACCGGCTTAGGGACCAAACCCTACACCGAGAACGTCCCGGCTTTCCCGGTTGAGCCCGTCTGGCCGTGCGTAGGCCAGTCCCGGATCGTGCCCGACTACATCAGCCTGTTCCCGCAGTCCAAGCAGGTGTCGCCGTTCGCCGGAGCCACCCGCAACCTTTGCGACCGCAAGGAAGTGACGCTGGGCGACCAGACCTCCGAGACGGCGAAGTTCTACATCTTCACTTCGACCCATATCGCCTCGAAATTCACCGGCGTGATCACGGACGACTTCACTTCGGAATTCGACCCGTTCTCGCCGCAATTCGGCGAGAAATTCTCTCCGCCCGATCTGCCGGTATCGGTTAAGGATTGGACCGGAACCGAGATCTCCCGCGTGTATGCGGATCATTGGGGCGCCTACAACGGCATGACTTACTCGACCTGGGAAGTGAACCCGCCGAATCCGACGGGATATTCGCCCACGATGATGATCTTCTGTATGAACGACCCCGGCACCGGAACCACCCCGGATCCCTTGTTCAACCCGGCTTACAGCCAGTTCTGCTATGAACTGCCGTACATGCCTGGACAGACCCAGTACTTGGATACACCGGTAGTGCCTACGTCGGCCTTCGCCGGCGGGGGGTATAACAACGTAGACTGCGCTTATCCTGCGGCTACGCCGGCTATCAGCGAAGTGGACGGCGACGGAGTCGGACCTTGGGTGAGCGCACCTGGTAAGACCCTCACGATTACGGCGTTGGGCGACCAGTTAGTGAATAACTATGCGTACACCGGTCCTTCGGCCACAACGGCTCCCTTCAATCAGAAGACCGTTACTCGCCACTATGGCTTTGGCGCTACGCAGGGAACCGGAGGTGTGACTATCGGTGGAGTAGCTGCGGCCGTCACAGGTTGGAGCGACACACAGATCACCGTCACAGTCCCCACGGGCGTGAAGGCGTGCCCGCTGCAGCAGCAAAAGATTTACGGAGGCCCCGGCGCGCCGGGAGTCACAACCGCGAGTTGCGGTGAGCTGGTAGTTACGGCGGGTAACGGTGTCCAATCGATCGACACCGTGACCGTGACTATCGGCGGCAAACCTCCGGTCCCCGTCACCACGACCATACAGGCTGCGATTGACGCCGCCGCTCCTGGCGATCTGATTATCGTTCCCAAGGGCGTCTACAACGAAATGCTGTTGATGTGGAAACCGGTCCGTCTGCAAGGCGTCGGAGCCGTTTCGAGCGTCATCAACGCAAATACTCAGCCGGCCGGGAAGATGGATCCGTGGCGCCAGAAGGTGGTTTGTCTGTTCGGATTGGCGCTCAACGGAGTTCCCATAAGCGGCACTAACGTTTACGATCCGACTTCGACAGTGAGTTGCGGGAGCACGAATGGTGTTGCCTGGAACGCTTTCAATGGCGCCGCCCAGAACCCTCAAGTGGACCGCTTACCGCTGGAAGGCATTGTCGGCTGGGACACCACAGTTAACGGCAACCTGGCTCAGTTGTTGCAGGAGCCGACGCTGCTGGGCGCTTACGAAGGGGCTGGCATTACGGTCCTTTCGAAGGGCGTAAATACGCATAACTTACCGGGGTATTACGGCAGCGGGGCGGAAGCCGCGTTCCCGACCGGGACCACGGTGCTAACCGCCGCGGATTGCGTGGCTAACGGAACCAACCCGTTCCCGAGCAACTTCCAGTGCAACCCGTCGCGGATAGACGGACTGTCCATCACCGACAGTTCCCAGGGTGGCGGCGGCATCTACGTCCACGCCTGGGGCCACAACCTGGAAATCGCGAACAACCGGGTCTACAACAACATCGGGACGCTCTCGGGCGGCATTAACGTGGGCCAGGGCGAATCTCCCGACGCGTACCTCGCAGGCAGCACGGCCGACTCGGATCCGGGCTCCTGCCAGACCAGCAGTACCACGAATCTGCAGTTGCCCTACTGCTTCGACCTGAACGTCAACGTACACCATAACTCGGTCACGTTGAACTCCTCCATTGGCGACGAGTTGTTCTCGGGTACGCCGGCGGGGGCGGGCGGTGTGAGCTTCTGCACCGGCGCCGACTATTACCAGTTCAACTACAACTGGGTATGCGGGAACATGAGCACGGGCGATGGCGGCGGGGTCGCTCACATCGGGTTCATCTGGAACGGCGACATCGAGCACAATACCATCGTGTTCAATCAAAGTACCAACCCGACTATCTCAACCAATGGCGGCGGGTTAATCGTCATGGGCGCGGCTCCGGACGGATTTACGGCGTCGGGTATCGAATGCGGCAGCACCGCGGCCGACTTGGATTGCGCTCCAGGCCTTCCCGACGGCACTGGCCCGGGGTTGGTGATCAACGCCAACCTGATTATGGGTAACGCGGCGGAAAGCGGCAGCGGCGGCGGCTTACGCCTGCAGTCCGTGAACGGCACGGAGGTTTCCCTCTTCCCACAGACTCCGTCCATATGGAACTCTGTGACCGTTACCAACAACATCATCGCTAACAACGTTGCCGGCTGGGACGGCGGCGGAGTATCGCTGCAAGACGCGCTGGTGGTGAACCTGATCAACAACACCATCATTTCCAACGACAGCACCGCTTCGGCGGGACCGCTGTTCAATACCCTGGGGGCTCCCCTGGCGAGCGCGCCGGGCGCCACCAACCAAACCACGTCGGCAACCACCTCGGCGCCGCAACCGGGCGGCCTGGTGACCATGCCGAACAGTTCGAATCTCACTGCGACGTTCGCGGGGCTGACTATCAAATGCCCGACGAACAATCCGAACTGCACGAGCCTGTCGTACCCGTACCTGGCTAACGACGTGTTCTGGCAGAACCGATCCTACTACATCGGGGTGGGCGCGCTGAGCGCGACATATCAGCAGAACGTGGTTTCGCTGTACAACTCATTCACTTCGACGCTGGCGCCGAGCCAGCCCTCGGCGGACGCCACGTCGGCCAACGGCAGCGGTTCGATCGTTACGGGAGGCACGGGTGCCTGTACGACCGCCAGCTATTGGGACATCGGGGTACGTGGCGACACGGGACCTCACGACCATAGCTCTAAGTTCACGCTCGCACCGACCTATTCGGTGTTGACGGATACCACGGGTTATACCGGCACCGGGTTGAATAACATGGCATCCAATCCGACTGTTGTCAGCCAGTACTGCAACGGTTCGCGAATTCCGCCGGAATACGCGTCGGGGGGCTTCCAAGTGCCTCCGGGCATCTCGGACGCGACCGTACCTAACCCGATCTTCAACCTGACGCCGACCGCGACGGTGGATGAGGGCAACAACTGGGTCAACATCAGTTGGGGTCCGCTGAGCATGACCAACGCCGTCAACAATACCACGCTCGGCAATTACGCACTGGCGTCCGGCTCTCCGGCTATCGATGCCATTCCGAGCAGTTCGCCGACTTTCGGGGTCGCTCCGAGCACGGACTTCTTCGGCAATCCGCGGCCCGATCCCGCGGTGAAGAACAAGATCGACATCGGAGCGGTGGAGTTCCAAGTTCCGGCTGTAGCGGTGGCTAGCGTGACGCCGAAGTCTCTGACGTTCGGAAGCACGAACAGCGGGTCAACCAGCGCGGCGCAAGCCCTCACGCTGAGCAATACCGGTGGGGCCACGCTGACTGGTATCACCGTGGTTGTTACCGCGCCGTTCTCCAGACCGACGGGAGCGGCAGGCGGAACCTGCGGCACGACACTGGCGGCGGCATCCACGTGCACGATCAACGTGGTGTTTTCGCCGACCGCAGGAGGGGCGGCCACCGGTACGGCTACCATCACTGGCAGCGTGGCTGTGACTAACTCGCCGGTATCTCTCACGGGGACCGGCGTGGCTACGGCCGCGATCGCCAGCGTGACGCCGGCGTCATTGGCGTTCGGGAACGTGGGTACCGGAACCACGAGCACAGCGCAAGCTCTGACGCTAAGCAATACCGGTACAGGGCCGCTGAACACGATCGCAGTAGTTGTTACCGCGCCGTTCTCCAGACCAACCGGAGCGGCAGGCGGAACCTGCGGCACGACACTGGCGGCGGCATCCACGTGCACGATCAACGTGGTGTTCTCGCCGACGGCGGCGGGGGCAGCCAGTGGCACGGCTACCATCACTGGGAGCGCGGCTGTGACCAACTCGCCTGTGTCGCTCACTGGAACGGGCGTGGCTACGGTCGCGATCGCTAACGTGACGCCGACGTCACTGGCGTTCGGGAACCAGGCGACGGGAACCACCAGCACAGCGCAAGCTCTGACGTTGCACAATACCGGCACAGGGTCGCTGACCACTATCGCAGTGGCGGTCACCGCGCCGTTCTCCAGGCCGGCGGGTGTGGCAGGGGGAACTTGCGGCACGATCCTGGCGGCGGCAGCCACCTGCACCATCAACGTGGTGTTCTCGCCGACAGCGGCGGGTGCGGCCACTGGTACGGCTACCATCACCGGAAGCGTTACGGTGAGCGGCTCGCCGGTATCTCTAACCGGGACGGGCACATCCGCTGCCGCGATTGCTAACGTGACGCCGACGTCACTGGCATTCGGGAACGCGATAACCGGGACAACCAGCACGGCGCAAGCCATCACGCTGCACAATACCGGTAACGCGGCGCTGAACACGATCGCGGTAGTTGTTACCGCGCCGTTCTCCAGACCGACGGGAGTAGCGGGCGGAACCTGCGGCACGACTCTGGCGGCGGCATCCACTTGCACCATCAACGTGGTGTTCTCGCCGACAGCGGCGGGGGGGGCGACTGGCACGGCTACCGTCACCGGAAGCGTTACGGTGAGTGGCTCGCCGGTATCTCTCACCGGGACCGGAGTGGCCCCCATAGTGGCCGCCACTCTGACTCCGACGACTTGGAGTCCATCGCAAACCCGCAATTGTCCCGGGACGGGGCTCGGGGTTCTCGCTTGCCTGGCCGATCCGACCCAAGCCTTCACCTTGACCAATACGGGCAACGTGCCGCTCACGGGCGTCACGGCGGGCTCGCTGGCAGGGACAAACGCCAATGAATACGCCGTGGCGCTATCGACCTGCGGCAGTACGCTCCTCGGCACGACAACGCTGGCTCCGGCGGCGACCTGCACGATCACAGTGCAGTTCAAGCCGCTGACAGCCCAGCCGACCGGGGTCCAGAATGCGACGATTTCCGTCACGGACCTGGCCGGTACGCAAACGTCAACCTTGACCGGAACGGCGAATTAGCGCCGGGAAGGCAATGGCAGTCTGAAGTCCATGCTGCTCGCGGGAAAGCTCGCGGGCAGCATGGTTAAAGAACTCTTGAGGACCTTTTCACATGTTCGAGCATTACGTAATACCGGGAACTCAGGCTATGTTGCTAGCCGCGGTTCTCGCCGGCGGAATGCTGGTCTCGCCCGTGAAGGCGCAATCCGCCAATCCAGCGGGGACGGCTTCGGCGGACAGCGCTTCGCCATACCGCAATCAGCCCAATCGGGTGGCGAGGCGGGCGGCGATGTATTACGAATTCGCCTGGGGAGTTGAGGCGCTTCGCGTGAAGTTGGTGGAATCGGGCGAAATCATTCGGTTCTCCTATCGCGTGGTGGACGTGGAGAAGGCTAAGGCGCTCAACGATAAGAAGTCCGAGCCATCCCTGATCGACCCACAGGCCCGCGTCAAACTGGTGGTCCCGTCTTTGGAGCAGGTCGGGATGTTGCGCCAAAGCAGCACACCCGAGGTGGGTAAGTCGTACTGGATGGCGTTTTCGAACAGCGGCAGAGTGGTGAAACGCGGAGACCGCGTAAGTGTGGTGATTGGGAAGTTTCAAGCCGATGGACTTCTGGTGGAATAGCGCTCGCCTGGCTCCTCCAGTTCCCAGCCGGCAGTAAGGCGATGGGAGCTTGACGGGGCGCAAATAGAGCGCGGCCTTTCGGCTTTACCCTTAATGTGGGTTAGTTTGAAAATCTGTAGCGAGGACGCACAAGATGTTCCGAAAATCACTGGCAGTTTACATTCCCCTGGCGTTTGCAATATCGATTGCCGCGGCATGGGAGACTCCTCCATCGGCGGGAGCGGTTTCCGCTACGGATATCGTAGACAAGAACGTGGCGGCCCGAGGCGGGTTGCAGGCCTGGCAGGCGGTCCAAACGATGACGCTCTCGGGAAAACTGGGCGCAGGCGGGAACCAGCGGGCCACTCTTCAAGTGCCGCCCGGGGGCCGCGGTCCCAGTCAACAGGCGATTGCCGCCCGGCCTGCGGAGGAGGTCCAACTGCCGTTTGTCATGGAACTGAAGCGCCCCCGCAAAATGCGGTTCGAACTACAGTTCAACGGCCAGACGGCGATTCAAGTCTATGACGGCGCCAACGGCTGGAAGTTGAGGCCGTTCCTGAACCGCCGCGTGGTTGAGCCATACTCGACAGACGAAATGAAAATGGCGTCGATGCAAGCGGAACTCGACGGTCCCCTGGTCGGCTACGCAGCCAAGGGTACCCGCGTGGAACTCGACGGCACGGAAAAGGTGGAGGACCGGGACACCTATAAGCTCAAGTTGACCCTGAAGAGCGGGGAAACGATCCACGTGTGGATCGACGCGCAGACCTTCCTGGAGACGAAAATCGAAGGCCAGCCCCGGCGGCTCGATGGCACAGACCATCCGGTGGAAGTCTACTTCCGCGACTACCGGGCGGTAAACGGCCTCAAGATTCCGTTCGTCCTGGAGACGAAGGTGCTTCCCGTGGCCCACACGGCGATGGGACTTAAGGATACTCCAGTACCGGTAGAGCGAACCGTCATCGAGAAGGTGGTAGTGAATCCCAAGCTCGATGAATCGCTCTTTTCGAAACCGGAAATCACAGCCGCGTCGAACGCCAATTAGTCAGCGGTGGAGGTTAGCCGATTCTCCGTGCAGAAGGGCGGACGGACGGGAGCCTCCACGGTACGCTCCAACCATAATCCGATTTACGTGTAGGTGCGGGCCGTCCCGGGCGACAGCCGCGTGCCGTGTGGGCCGCACTCAGTGGGTGGCCGCGACGAGTGAGTTTACAGTTGCTGAACGTGTCAAGGTAGAGGAGTCAACGATGAAAAAGTCCATAGCAGTGGCCGTGTTATCACTAGCGATCTCGGCTCCGGTAGCCGGAGCTTACGAGTATCCGCTGCAATTTACGCCTAACCCAGGGTATCGAGCTTTGGTGGTGGCGGGATATCAATTCGAGGGTACGGACGTGGTCGGCAACTGCAGCTATTACACAGTTTCCGGCAGCTCCGGAAAGGGAGGCGGTGGCCGCTCCCCCATCTCCCATATCTATGACCAGACGTGCAGGTGGGACTTGTATGGGAACCTGCTGAGCGTCACACCGGGCGCACTCGTCCCACCTATACCGGTGTCGATCCAGGGCGCCAAATTGGTTTTTGCGATAAATGCGAGTGGCGACTCCACGGGCTTTGACGCCGCACTGCCGGGAGGTGGATTCGTCAACACCCCGGGTTCCCACTACACCTGGTTGACCCCTCAAAATAGCGGCGTGGTTCAACAGATGGCATACAACGTGGTCGCCACATTGAAAAGCGACGGTGACGTGGCGTTGGATATTACCAATGTGGCGCCGAGCGCCCTACTTGGCAAAGCGACGCTCAAGAGTACGACGTGCATTGGCGAGGTCAATATAGGTGCGACGTGCTCCATCACCGTAACGTACGACACCACCGGAGTGACCAATCCGGCCGGTCTGGCGTATGACACGCTGCGCATCGACCTGACATCCAATGCTGGAGACGCGCACGATTTTGTCCAGAACTTCACAGTCGTCCTGCCCAACAAGCAGTAAGTTCGCGGCTGGCGCTCTGTAGCGGTATGGAGGATTACTTCCCGTATGGCCGATAGGGGCAAGCCATCTAGGCAGGTTGCGGCGCACGTTGCCGGGATCTAATAATTCGCGGGGCGGGCGCCTGGTCGAGTTGAGGGACTTCAGTGTCCGATACGCGGGGCGCCAACCTGTCTTTGGCCCGGTTTCCATCGCGCTCGATCGCGGTGAAAGGCTGGGAGTCGCCGGCGAGTCGGGATGCGGCAAGAGTACTCTGCTGAAGGCTGCCGTGGGACTGCTGCCGGCCTCAGCGGCGCTGGTGGGCACGTGCATCGTTCGGGGCCGGGTGGGCTATATTCCGCAGCAAGCGCTCGCCAGCCTCTCCCCGTACCTGACCGTCGGCCGGCAGATAAGCGAGCTGACCGGCTCCACGCGGCGAACCGCCGAACTCCTGGCTCTGGTGGGCCTCGACGGCCAGAGAATTCACCAGTCCTATCCGCATCAATTGAGCGGAGGCGAACGGCAGCGTGTGCTGGCGGTTCAGGCACTGGGGCTTGGTCCGGACGTGATTGTGGCCGACGAACCGGCCGCCAATCTCGATCCGGACCGGGAGGCCTCGCTCCTGGACTGGCTCGACAGGCATTCGAGAGAGACGGGCGCAGCCATCCTGGTGGCCTCCCACCGCGAGCGCGTCTTCGAACGGCTGGGTTGCCGGGTGCATCGGATGACGGCCGGTGAGACTCCCGCGGTGACTTTCGCTCTAAGGAAAGATGCCGCTCCACGGCCGCTGGTCGAGGTTCGCCGTCTGAGTAAGGCCTATTGCCGGCGGGATTGGCTGACTCGCAGCAAGCCGGTACTGCGTGCGCTCGATGAAGTGTCCCTGCGGATTGGCGCGGGGGAATGCGTGGTTCTGTACGGTCCGTCGGGCGCCGGCAAGTCCACCCTGGTGCGCTGTCTCGCCGGCCGCGAAGCTTGGGACTGGGGCTCCATAGAGTGGCATACCGGGGCCGCTGCGCCCGCGTCCCAGCGCGTTCAACTGGTGCAACAGGAGCCTTCCGAGTCCCTGAATCCGCGGCTCTCCATTGGCGAGGCGTTGCGCGAAGCGTGCGGCGTGGCCGATGCGGACTGGCTTCCGAGAGTCCGGCTTCCCCGCGAATGGATCGACCGGCGTGCCTGCGAACTGAGCGAAGGACAGCGCGCCCGCATCGCGATCCTGCGCGCCGCCGCCGCTCTTCGGGAGGGCATGTTGATCCTGGACGAATCGCTGGCAGGCCTGGACCCGGCGACTCGCGGGCACATTCTCGCCTTCCTCCGTGCCATGCAGCGGGAGCGGAACCTCAGCCTGTTATTGGTGACGCACGATCTCGATGTGGGGGCTGAGCTGAATGCCCGCGCGATTCGCCTATCGGCGGGCCGGATTGCGGAGGATAGCGGCGCGTCATGATCTTCTTCCTGCGGAGATTGGCGGCCGTCTCGATTCAGCTCCTGGTTCTGTCGATGGTTCTGTTTTTGTTCTTCAGGCTTTTGCCGGGGGACATCTACACATCCGAACTTGGCGATCCGCAGGTGTCGCGGAAGTCCGTAGAGGCGCTTCGCGAGGCTGCGGGCCTCAAGCAGTCGTGGCCGCACCGGTACGGCGATTGGGCCGCCTCTTGCGTCAGAGGCGACTTCGGGACGTCGTTGGCGTACGGGCTTCCGGTTAGTGGATTGATTATCCCGCGCATTCGGAAGACGGTCGAAATCGCGGCGCCCGCGCTACTGCTGGCATGGCTCCTCGGCATGGGAGGCGGGTTGTTGGCGGTGCGGTTTGGCTGGACGGCGGCACTCGATCCCGGGGCTTCGACCGCCGCCATGCTCCCCGACGTGATTGCGGTGGGCCTGCTGCTGTGGATGGCGGTCGAGGCTGGCATCCCCATCGCCGGCGCCTGGCTTCCGATTGCGGGCCTGGCGTTTTCGCTACTGCCGGTGGTGTTTCTGCATGCATCGGGCGAGATTGGCCGCGCCCGAAAGTTGGAATTCGTGCGCATCGCCGAATCGCGGGGCATCGGCGGCGCGCGGCTGTGGGTTCATTTCATTCTGCGCGCGGCGGCGAACCCATTGGTCTCGCTGGCGGGTCTGTCGATTGCCGCGGCGATCGGATCGTCGTTTGTGGTGGAAGTGCTCACCGGGTGGCCCGGGCTCGGTCCGCTGTTTCTGGAAGCGGTGCAGGCCCGCGACTATCCGATTGTCCAAACCATTGTCATGATGCTGGCCGCGGTGCTGGCGTTTTCGAATCTGGCGGCCGATCTGGCGCTCTATCGCCTGGACCCGCGCATCCGGCTTCCTCATGAAACATAATTTCCCCGTCGCCGTATTTGGCGCGCTCGTCGCGCTCTGTGCCGCCGGGCCGCTTGTAGCGCCCTACGATCCGCTGGTGCAGCATCGCGAGATCGCCGACTCGGCGCCGAGCGTGCTGCACTGGCTGGGAACCGACGATTTCGGGCGCGACGTGCTCTCCCGGTTTCTGGTGGGAGCCAACTGGTCCGTTCTGGCGGGCGGAGCGGCCACCGCGCTCACTCTACTTATCGGCTGGGCAGTTGGGGGCGGCGCGGGATTCAAACGCGGATGGATGGACCAGACACTCATGCGCCTGGGAGACTTGATTCTCTCGCTGCCGTGGCTTTACGTACTAATCGGGTTGCGTGCAGTGCTGCCGTTGGACATGAAACCTCGCACGGCGGTGGCTACCATGCTGCTGCTCATCGCCCTGGTGAGTTGGGCGCGGCCCGCGCGGCTGGTGCGCGGAGTGGTGTTGAGCCTGTCGGAACGCGGCTTCGTGGAGGCCGCGCGCGGCTTCGGAGTGTCCGAATTCAGAATCTTCCGGAGACACGTACTGCCCGGCACGTTGGCGTTATTGGCGGTGCAGACTCTGGTGCTCTTTCCCCGCTTCGTTCTGGCCGAAGTGACGTTATCCTTTCTAGGACTGGGTGTGGGAGAGCCTGAGCCAAGTTGGGGAGGGCTGATTCTTGGCTTGAAACAAGCGTACTTGCTGCGCGAGCAATGGTGGCGTTTATTACCGGTTTGTCTGATGGCTCCACTTTTTTTGAGTTGTGCGATTGCAGCGCGGCGATACCGGGCTTCATCATAGAGGAGAGATATGGTCCAGATTGCCGCCAGGCGCTTGAGTTGTGCGCTGCTTCTGCTGAGCCCGGTTGTAGCGGCTGGCTCCGGCGCCCAACGGCCCGTGCGTGGCGGCGTGCTGCATGTGGCGCTGCGGGCGGAACCGAAGACCTTCAATCCGGCGATCGCCATCGATGCGCCTTCGCGGGACGTATTGCGCCGGATTCACGCGGACTTGATCGGCATCGACCGGTTGACGCAGAAGACTTTCCCGGCCCTGGCCGAGTCCTGGACACAATCGCCCGATGGCACCCGATACACCCTCAAGCTGCGGCACGGCGTTCGATTTTCGGATGGCGCGCCGTTCACCGCGGACGATGTGGTCTTCTCCTGGTCGGTATACCTGGATGAAAAGGTCCGCTCGCCACAGCGCGACTTGTTGACGATCGACGGGCAGCCGATTCAAGCCGTCCGGAAGGACGATTTCACGGTGGAATTCGTGCTGCCGAGAGCCTACGCGGCGGCGGAGCGTTTGTTCGACTCGGTGGCCATACTGCCGCGTCACCGGCTGGATCCCCTGTGGAAAGCGGGGAAGCTGCGGGACGCGTGGCCGGTGGGAACCGCTCCCGCGGAGATCGCTTCGCTCGGCCCCTTCCGCCTGAAGGAGTACCGGCCCGGGGACGCGGTGCTGCTGGAGCGGAATCCATATTATTGGCGGCAGGCTCCGGAGGGTGGAGGGAACCTTCCATACCTCGACGGGATCGAATTTCGGCTGTTGGCGGACGAGGAGGTGCAACTGGCGCGATTTGTTTCCGGACAGCTCGACGTGCTGAACCGGCTGAGCATGAAGTCGATCTCGTACCTGCAGGCGAAAGGGGCGGCGGTCGCCGACCTGGGGCCGGGACTGGAGTACAACTTCCTGTGCTTCAACCTCTCGCCGCGAAGTCCGCGGCTGGCGTGGTTCGGCTCGCGTGAGTTTCGCGCCGCACTTTCCGCCGCCACGGATCGCGAAGCCATGGCGCGCATCGTATATCAAGGTAGAGCCACGCCCATATGGGGCAACGTGACGCCCGGAAGCCGGCTATGGTTCGACAGCCGGCTGCCGCATCCGGCCCGCTCGGTAGCGCTGGCGCGTGAACAACTGCGCGCGGCTGGATTCCACTGGAGTCCGGAAGGGCATCTGATGGACGCCAGGGGCAGCCGCGTGGAATTCTCGATTTTAGTTTCCAGCAGCAGCCCGGAACGGACGCAGATGGCTACCATGCTGCAGGCGGACTACGGAGAACTGGGTATCGCGGTGACCATTGCCCCGCTGGAGTTTCGCTCGCTGATCGGCCGCGTGGTGGACACTCAGCAGTTCGAGACCGCGCTCCTCGGTCTCGGCGGAGGGGATAGCGACCCCAACGCGGAGCAGAATGTATGGCTTTCGTCGGGCGGCATGCATCTCTGGAACCCCAACCAAAAGCAGCCGGCCACGGCCTGGGAAAGCGAGATCGACCAATTGATGAAGCGGCAGATGGTGGAGTTGGAGCCCGGCGAGCGGAAGAAACAGTACGATCGGGTTCAGGAGATCGTGGCCATGCAGTTGCCAATGATCTTTTTGGTGAGCCCCTCGGTAGTGGTGGCGCAACGGGGCAATGTCGGTAACTTCCGGCCAGCGCCGCTGGATCATTTTACGCTTTGGAATGCGGGTGAACTTTATCTATGCAAGAGCGAGACCGAGGCTCGATGACCCTTCGAACAGCCGATGAAACATGGGAAGACGAAAGATTAATCAACGAGTGTCTGGATGGTAACAACTCGGCCTGGGCCGCGCTGATCGATAAGTATAAGCGGCTGGTGGCTTCGATCCCCGTCAAATTTCAACTTCCGCCGGACGATGCCGCGGACGTTTTCCAGCAGGTCTGGACCGACTTGTACCGCGACCTGGGACGGCTGGAACGGGTGGAAGGCTTGCGTTCATGGCTGGTCACGGCCGCGGTGCGCCGCTGCCTGCTGTCGAAGAAGCGGCAGCAGAGGACCGTGCAAATCAGCGGGGCGGAGCACGACCTGCCGGATGGACGTCCCGATGCCGCCACGGTCCACGCCGAGGCGGAACGCGAGCAGAAGATTCGCGAGGCCATCGAAGGGCTGCCCCCAAGGTGCCGCACCCTGGTGGAGATGCTGTTTTATGAGGATCCCCCACGTCCTTACCTTGAAGTGGCGCGCGAGCTTGGGTTGGCCGAGGGGTCCATCGGCTTCATTCGGGGCCGCTGTCTGTCGAAATTGAAGGCGGCGATCAAGGATACCGGCGTGTGAGCGCGCCGCAGCCGGATTGGCTGGAGGCGCTCGCCCGAATCGAGGACACCTCGGAACTCAGTGCGTTTCTGTTCCGCGCCGAACAGTGGCTGCCTGCGGACGCCCCGGCCCGCCTGCACGGCGGCGTGCTGGCAGCGCTTTACCACGACCGGCCGCGCGCCGTGCGTCTCAACCAGGCGGTGCAGAAGTTGGCCGAATTGCGTGGAGACCCTCTTTCCCGGGCGTGGTCGCACCGTGCGCAAGGCCACTGCAGTCATGTTTCCGGGGAGTACGAAGAAGCTGTGGCGAGCTACGGAACGGCCGCCGCGCTGTTTGAGTCCGCCGGCGCGGAGACGGAACTAGGGCGTACTCTACTGGGCGGATTGCAGTCGCTCATCTTTCGCGGAGAGTACGAAGCCGCACATCGATGGGCCGAGCGCGCGGAGGTGATCTTCCAGCGTCATGGAGACCGGCTGCGGCTGGCGCGTCTCAATTCCAACGTCGGCAATATCTACTTTCGCCAGGACCGTCCCAAAGACGCCCTGGCGCGGTATCAGCGGGCGCTGGAAGGATTCGAGGCGGCCGGCGAACCGCTCGATATCGCCGCGGCGCTCAGCAACCTGGCGGTATCCTACACCAACCTGGGCCAGTTTCGGAAGGCGCTCTCGCACTACCAGAAGGCGCGCGAACTTTGCCAGGCGCACGGACTGGAGAACCTGGTGGCGCGAGCCGACTACAACATCGCCTACCTCTACTACCTCCGGGGCGAGTATGTGGAGGCGCGGCGGCTCTACCAGATTTCGCGGGAACGTTCCCAAGCGGCGGGCGACCAGTATCACGCCGCGCTCTGCGATCTGGACGAAGCCGAGATGAACCTGGAGCTCAACCTGACGCGGGAAGGCGAGGTGCTGGCCCAGCGGGCGGTAGATGGGTTTTTGTCCCTGGGTATGCCTTATGAAGAGGCCAAGGCTCTGGTGAATCTCGCGGTGGCCGCCAGCCAGCGGCGGAGTTACCGTTTCGCCGACCGGACCCTGATCGCGGCGCGGCGTCTGTTTGTACAGGAAAAGAACCCGGTCTGGCCGGCGCTGGTGGATCAACTGCGCGCGGTGCTGGCGTTTCACGAATCGCGTTTCAACCAGGCTCGACGGCTGAGCGCGTCGGCCTGGCGCACCTTGATTCGAACCATGGTGACGGGCCGCGCCGCGCACTGCCAGATTCTTCTGGCCCGCCTATGGCTGCGTGCAGGCTATGCCGACCGGGCGCGCGCCATCAGCCAGGAGGCGGTGGAACGAGCGGGAGAGGACCTGTCCCCGTCGCTGCGCTTCCACGCCAATCTGGTGCAAGGCGAAATCCACGAAATGCAAGGCCGCTGGGAGCAGGCCGTGGAATCGTACGAAACCGCGCGGCGCGAGGTGGAAGACCTGCGTGGGCGCGTGGATACCGAAGACCTGCGCATCTCCATCCTGCAGGACAAACTGGCGGTGTATGAGAGTCTGGTCGCCCTGTGCCTGGATTCGCCTGCCGGCGCGATGTCCGGGGGCGCCCGCCGCGCCCTGCTGCTGGTGCAACACGCCAAGTCCCGCAGCCTGGCCGACCGTCTGGCGGCGCCATCCGAAGTCTTGGGCCGGACGGCGGAAGACGAAGCTGGCATCGACGATCTGCGCCGCGATCTGGACCTGGTCTATCGCCAGATCGAACTGGCCCCGCTCAGCGGCCAGCCTTCCAGCCCCCATCGGGTAACCGCGTTGCGAAAGGAAGCTCGCGAACTGGAAGCCCGCATGATCGCTTCGAGGAACACTGCCGGTCTGGCCGATACCGAGCGGATACACGCGCGGTCCATCGATATCCCGGAGCTGCAGCAGGCCCTGCGTGAAGGGGAGATTCTGCTGGAGTACTACGAAGCGCGAGGCATTCTCTACTTGTTCCTGCTCAGCCGCGAGGGGCTGGACGTGGCCCGGCTCGGCTCCTCCATCCCCGTGCGCCGCGCCTTGAAGTTGCTGCAATTCCAACTCGGAAAGCACCTCTGGGCCAAGCCGCTTGCCTCGCTCTACCGCCACGATCCGGACGCGGCGTCACACCATTTCCGCGAGTTGTACACACTTCTGGTGGCACCGGTGGCGGATCGACTGTCCGGCTACCGCCACCTGATCGTGGCGCCTCATCGCGAGTTGCACGGGTTGCCGTTCGCCGCCTTGCACGACGGATCGTGCGCGTTGGTGGATCGCTTTACCATGTCGGTGGCTCCCAGCGCCGGCGTCCTGGCCCGTTGCCGCGAGCGCCGCCGCCGGCCTAACCGAAACTCGGTGGTGATGGCTGTGCCCGACCCGCGCGTCCCCCGCATTCTGGAAGAGGCGCACCTGGTCGCCCAGACGATCCCCGACGCCAAACTCCTGTTGGACGAGGCCGCTTCGCTGGAGGCTTTCGATCGGTACGGACCGGACTGCCGCATCCTGCACCTGGCGGCGCACGGCATTTTCCGCCGCGACAACCCTATGTTCTCGGCCCTCCAACTGGCCGACACGCGGCTCAGCATGTTAGATCTGAATCGCATGCGCTTGAATGTGGAGTTACTCACACTTAGCGCTTGCAGCACCGGCCTGACCGTGGCCGTGGGCGGCGATGAGCTTCTGGGCCTGATGCGCGGGTTTCTGCAGGCCGGCGCGCGCAGTCTTCTGGTGACCCTGTGGGAGATCGACGACACCAGCACCAAAGAGTTCATGCGCCGCTTCTATCGCGAGGTTGGCCGGGGATCGTCGCTGGCGGCCGCCGTCCAAAGTGCCATGCGCGAGGTCCGCGAGCGGTATCCGCACCCGTACTTTTGGGCACCGTTCCTGCTGGTCGGCGAATCCGGCGAACTGAGCGATGAAGAATTGACACGGTAAAATGTTCCCGCCCGGATATATTTTCCGGGAAAGTGCTGCCCCTTTAATCTGTGACGCAGTATCTCGTCGCGTGGAGGCAGATTGAGCTTAGTGAAATACGATCCCAACGCCGAGCACTTCAGCGAAGCGCGTTGGGCCGATTATGTGCGCGATACCGGAGACGAAGGACTCCGGCGCGAAATGCAGGCGCACCTCGATGCAGGATGCGACCCGTGCCGGGCGAGCGCCGACCGCTTGCGCGCCGTGGCCAGGATGGCGGAAAACGATAGAAAGGTAGCGATTCCCCAAGAAATCGTGGATCGCGCGAAAGAGATCGCCCAGAGCGGGGCTTTGGTATCCGGGTACATCGGGAACCTGACCGCGATTGCCGCGCAGCTTGTTCAATCGGGCCCACTCGACTGGCTTCCGGCCGGCGTCCGATCGCTCGGAGATACTTCGGGTGTAGTGGGCGACCGAATGCTGTTTAGAGCCGCCGACTATTCCGTGTATCTGAAAGTCGAGCCGCTCCCGGGCGGGGAGGCTGCCGAAATCATAGGTGAAATCGTCAACGAACGGGAGCACGGGGAGATCCTGGAGGGGATTCCCGTGCAGATGGTTTCCAGGGGCCAAACCTTGAGCGAGACCGCCACCAACCAGTTCGGAGAATTCCTGATCGAATATCCGGTCCGGAGGTATACCACGCTGCGGTTTGCGCTGAAGCACCGGGGACAGCGAATCGATCTGCCGCTTGGGGGACTGGAAAGCGAGACGGCCGGAGATCGAAAATGAAGTGTTTGTGGGCTCCCTCCGGAGCGAAACGTCCAGGTGTGCGCGGTCTGCTGGTGGGTCTGCTGGCAGCCGTTACGTTGACTGCCGCAGACTCGAGCTACATCATCGGAGCGGACCGTGGAACCCCGATCGCCGCTCTGGCAGCCAAGTATCAGTTCACTGTCGTCAAGTCATCCGATACCGCCTCGGAGACTTACTATGCCGTTAAGACCGCCGCTCCGCTGTCGGCCAGCGACGTCAGCAGTCTGAACTCGGAGACCGGCGTCCGCGACGTGGAGGTCAACTCAACGGTAGTGTCCACCGAATCGGATCCTTCATCGACTGCCGGCACGGACCTGCAATCGCTGGGGAACCTGCTCTCCACGCGCAAGACGGTCGCGTTCTACGGCAATTCGGTGCTCGCCTCCTACGTCCACCAGCCGGGAACCCGGATGATCGAGCTGAGGGGGGCGTTGTCCGGGTTCGGTACCGGCGGGGGCGTTGTCGCGGTCATCGATACCGGGGTGGATCCGGACCATCCCGCGCTTGCCGGCGCATTGGCGCCGGGATATGACTTCACGCGCGACCGTCCCGATACCGTCTCGGAGTTGCTCGATCTGCCGGCGCCTGTCGCCATCGCCTTGCAGCAGTCCACCGTAGAACTGCTGGATTCCAAACAGGTCGTTGTGGGGCTGCAACAATCCACGGTGGAACTTTTGGACCAATCGACCGTGGAGTTGCTGGACGGGGCGGGGCTGCCCGCTGCGTTCGGGCACGGAACCATGGTCTCCGGACTGATACACCTGGCGGCGCCGGGCGCGACGATCATGCCGCTGAAAGCCTTCCACGCCGACGGCACGGCTTGCCTGTTCGATATCGCCAGTGCCATTCGGTTTGCGGTGGACAACGGGGCCACGGTGATCAGCATGAGTTTCGCGTACACCACTCCGTCGCCGATTCTCGAAGCGGCCATTGCCTACGCCATCGGACACGGCGTGGTGTGCATCGCTTCGGCGGGCAATGGCGGCGCCGACGCGGAGATGTATCCGGCCGGCTATCGGGGCGTGATCGGGGTGGGTTCGGTGAATTCCTCCGACAAGCGCAGCCCGTTCAGCAACTACGGCCGTGCCGCGCGCACTTCCGCTCCCGGGGAGGCGTTGGTGACGATATTTCCAGGCGGTAATTACGCCGCGGTTTGGGGCACCAGCTTCAGTTCCGCGCTGGTGGCCGGCGGCACCGCCCTGATGAGGAGCGTCCACGCGGATTTCGATTTCTCCGATCTGCGGCAGGCGCTGGACGCGGGAGTGCAGATCGATCAGGGTATGGGGAGAGCTCGTCTCGACCTGCTGCGTTCGCTCAATTTCCTACTGACCGAGAACTGAGGCGGCGCGCGGCCCCGACCGTCGGCACGAGCGCTGGCGCACCCCAGCCGCTACGGTCGCGATCCCGGGCGGTGCCCCGCATCTGCGAACACCAGGACTTTGCCATGGTGGGAATCTATCAAGTACACGAGGCCCTGCGGATCGACGTATAACGAATCCACGTGCTGCATCTGATCCACGCCGTCGCCCAATTGTCCGAAGGCGCACAGATTCTTCCCCGAAACATCGAAGATTTGGACCACCATCCACTTCGGGTCCGCCACGAGAAACCAGCGGCGCACCGGGTCGAAAGTAAATGCGCTAGGCGCAACGATGCCATCCCAGTGAAACTCTCCACGCTGGCGCCCCGCCGGGCTGAAGACCGCCGCTTTGTGCTGCCGGACGCCGAGAACGTAAATCTGATTGGCGACAACCGAGATGGCGGACGGGTCGCCAAGTTCCGGAGGAAGCTGGATGGCGCCATCCACTTCACCTTCGCGGTTTAGGGCGACCACGACGTTTCGGGGCGGGTCCGCCACGTACACCGTTCTGCCGTTCTCGGAAAGGGCGAGCGCGGTCGGCTTCTCAAGGACATGGTTTCCGGGCTTGACCATCCACCGGTCGAATTCTCCCCTCTCATTGAACACGAATACACCGCCGGTGCCCGCATCGGCGGCATAGACCCGCCCCTGGGCGTCGGCAGCGATTCCCCAGGGTTGCTGAAGGGGCGTGTCGCCCGCCCTCCGGAACTCGCGGTAGGCGCCGCTGGCCCGGTCGAAGACGTGAACCGAACCGGTGCCCGTATCGGTGATCCAGACGCGGCGGTGAAGGTCGGTGGTGACGCCTGTGGGAACCTGCAAGCCGTACGGGTTCTCGCCGTCGCCGAGCGCGGCCCTGGCTGCACGCTTGTTAAGAATCCGGGGCGGATGAATCCCTAGCTTCGACCCGAACGTATATAGGTGGGCGAACTCAATGTTAGGCGCGGGCATGTCGGCGGCCATGGCCGCCGCGACGATCAGGGTTACTGCGAGGTTCCGCATGCGGACTCCTTATCGACCCTTAGTCTGAATACCCATGCGGGTTATGGTTCTCTCCGTGACAGTTTGTGTAACAGCCTCTCGAAGCGGTGCTGGTGTACCAGAACCCGAAATACGAGGTGGTCTTGGCGGCGACGCCCGTGTCGAAGTTCATCATGGCCCGGTTCGCGCCCGGAGTGCCGCCGATCACACCGTGGGGATCGTGGCAACTGGTGCATCCCACACCGTTGTGCTCGTCGTGCGGCGCCTCGTTGCGTATGGTCGTCAAGTTGTGACACTTGCCGCACAGGGCCGCCCCGCTGCCTCCTCCGCCCGTCCCATCCTGCAGCAGGTTGAGTTGCAGCAGGTGGCGAAACGCGGAACCGTGCGGTCCGTTGGGGCCCGTGCCGCCCGAAGACCTGGCCTGATCGCTATTGTGGCAATCGGTGCAGTAAATGATGGACGACGAAGTCAACGGCCGGCTGGTATTGCTGGTGCCGCTGATGTTCAGCATGTAGGGCAGCAGGCTGGGGACGGTGGTGGTGGGTACGCTAAGGCCCATCACGTTATGACTAATCGGACTCATGAACTTGAGCCGCAGATTGTACTGGTCCGCCGGCACGGGCGGCTGGATGGGATACCCCGCCGGCATCGGCCCCCCGGGATACCGGGTTGCGGTACGGCCGTAGACGCTGGTGAGAGGCTTGTTAGTGCTGTCGGCGTGGCATTTGAAGCAGAGTTGATATTCCTTGGCGAGAGGACGCTGCACGCCGGTGGTGTCGTACCCGCTGACACCGGCCAACTCCGCCTCGGCGTTGGGAGCCACCGCCGTGCCCGTCTGCGCATAAGCCGAGTGGGGATTGTGGCAATCGACGCACTCGGCGTGGCGCGTGGTGTTTACAGGGATGGCTTCCGCGGCATCGTGTGCGCCCGAGACCGTGATTGTCGGGTGAGAGTAAGTCTTAGCGTACTCCGCCGTTATGTTAAGAAGGCTGGGAGTGACGAGCAGGGCGCTGTGGCAGTTGAGGCAGCCGGATTCCTCGGGTAACTTGACATCGCGCGGCGCCACCAGGTTGTTATGCGCACCGTGGCAATTGGAGCAGGCATCCGCGGCCACGGTGCCATACGCGCCGAACGGGACGGTCTTGGGGACTGTGTTGGTCGCCGTCGCGTGTGAATTCGTGGCCCAGCCGCTCAGGAAGTTGGGCTGAGCGCGGGTGGGGTCGTGGCACGCCAGGCAGAGCGTGCCGTTCGAATTCGAACGGGCCAGGAACATTGGCAGCACCGTATCGTTATTCGGCACGTGAGGATCGTGGCAAGTGGTGCATTCCACCTTGCCCGCCACCAGGAGCACCGCGGGATCCTTGGTGGAGGAAGGGGTGGCTAACAACGATGAGGCCAGCGAACCGTCGTCGGCCGGCTGCATGCTCACCGGATGGCTGTTGGAGAGATTCGAGGTTAGGTTATCCAGGACGCTCATTGTCCCCGAAGTGGCGATCAAACCCTGGGTCACAGTCAGTCCAACCGCAACCGTGCCGTCGTGGCAGCTAAGACACAGCTTTGACGTCCCGGAGGCCGGCGTTTGCGCCCCCGAAGTGTAGGTGGTGCTGGTGTAGGCGGTGTAACTCTGCGCGGAAAGCGCGTGGTCCCAGAGAGGCGTGATATTGGGCTGCACGTTGTGCGGAGCATGACAGAAGATGCAGGCATCGCCAATCGCCGATTTCACGGGCCCACCCCCGGTTACCGACATATCGTGCTGGCTGCCGACTACTGCGGATTTGTAGCTGATCGCGAACACCGGAATTGCGGTAAGTGCAATAAGAACCGCGGCGCGAGTCATTGGCTGCGCCTCCAGTATCGAAACACCTGGACGCGATGGTTCAGAGAGTCGGCGACGTAGATGACGTTTCTGTCGTCGATGGAGATCCCGGAAGGCAACTGAAACTGTCCGGGGCGGGAACCGTCGGAGCCGAAATAGTAGAGCAGGCGGCCATCCGGATCGAAGACCTGCACTGTGCCGAACAATGCATCTACGAGGTACAGGTGGCCGTAACTGTCCGCCGCAATGCCTTTGGGCCGGTTGAGCGTGCCTGTACGATCTCCAAGGCGCCCGAAAGAGCCTATGAACTTACCGTCCGGGGTGATGGTCTGGACGCGGAAGTTCATGGAGTCCACCACGTACAGCTTGCCGCGCGAGAGAGTCAACGCGGTGGGATAGTTAAACTCGGCTTCACCCGAGCCGCGCTTGCCGATCGCGCGGATCAGCGTGCCGTCTAAACCGAAGGCGAGAACCTGGTGGCGCAATGTGTCGGTGAGGTAGAGGCGCTGCGCCGCGCGGTCTAGCGCCATGCCTGTGGGACGCAGCAGGCGGGAATCCGAGGAGTCCGGCCCGCCGATCGACCGCAGGAAGCGGCCGCGCGGGTCGAAGACGTAGACCCGGGCGCGCACCGAGTCGCTGACGTAAATCTGGTCGCGGGAGTCGCAGGCCACATCGATCGGCGAGACAAACGGCTTGTCTTTCGGTCCCTTCACAAACTGATACTTGTGTTTCTCGAAATCGAAAATGTGAACGCCGCGCTGCCCCGGGTCGGCCACCAGCAAACGGCCCAGGCTGTCGTGAGTGGTAGCGTAGGGTCGAACGATCTCCGGTCTGTCGTCGGGTGGACCGGCGATGAAATTGAGCAACTTCGCGAAGAATCCGGTAGGTTTGGTGAATTCCCGAACCGATGGAATGGTTCGCACATATTCCACCGACTCGCGCTCCAGAGGCCGCGCCGTGGGGACCGCTGCGAAGAGATACATAGCGATGCAGGCTCGCCGATGCCGCACTTTCACAGGATCCTCACGCTGCGCGACACGCGGATATAGAGCCGGTCGCGCTGTACATTGGGATAGGACGCATATACCTGCTGGGAGCGGATGTAGCCGGCTTCCAACTGAAGTCTTCGGAAACGGTAAGAGGCGTGGACGTCCAAAAGTTCAAAATCGTTATTCAGGACTCCATCGAGATGTTGGCGGGAACGGGTCCACATCGCCGAGACTTCTAGTTTTCGCGTCAGATTCGCGTGAACCGAGAGGCTTCGGGCGCGATAGTCGCTCGGGATCTTCTGCATTGGCGGAAGCAAGACCGAATCCACGCCGACGCCTTCCAGAAGTTGGCTGTAGAACGGCAAGGAATTGCTAAGCGTGTTGTTGATGGTTCCGTTCACCTGAAACCTCGGATGATCGATGCCGGCGCGAGCGGTATAACCATTGGTTCGAAACTCATTCGCCGAGTTAACTATCGAACTCCATTGGTAACCGCCTCCCACGCGCCCCGTGAAATCGCGAAACAGGCGGTCCCCGACGGTCCCCTCGCCGGTGTAGCTCTTGCTGGAAAGCGGTTGCACGTTATGGACCGATTGATTGTCCCCGTGGAAGGAGGCATCCATCAGGACGCCGCTAGCACTTCCCTTTTGCACGCCGAGGCGATAGTCCTGTCCCTGAATGGTTCCGGACTGGCCGGTTATGGATCCCTTTCCGTATTGCCGGGTGTACTCGCCCGAGACGCTGCCCCAGTTCAGCCTCTTCACGTAGGTGACGCCCGCGGAACCGGTAAAGTACTTGGAATTGAGCGGCCCGTCCTGGCCGGAGGAGAAAAGCGTATTGTGCTCGACGCTGCCGCTCAATCCGAATCCGTGCGGCAGTGTGACGGTGGTGAGGCCCACCGCGTTCAAGTTCGAGATGCCGTGAGAAAAGGGCACCAGCGCATTGCCGTCGGGAGCGACCGAGCCCGCACCCGAAGCCAGGGAACCGGCGGCCTGCTCCAAATACTGGCTGGCCAGGTTGGAAGAATAGGTGGTGCGCAGGGATGTCTTCCACCGATGGCGCTGTCTCAAGCGCAGGTTAGCGCCCACGTAGTGCGTGCCCAGACCGATGGGCTGCGTGAACAACAGGGTGGATGTCGATTGCTGCCCTGCATCCACGTACAGCTCCGAATCCTTGAGGAAACTGCGCCGCACCGAGCCCTGGGATTGCTCTACAGTCTGGAACAGCGAGCCTGTCTGGGTTCCGCCGTTCGCGGCCGCCAGTAAGTCGGAGGTTTCCTGCTGGCGATGATAAAGTCCTTGCATCACCCATCCTTTTGTCTCGTAGGTGCTATCGACATTCAGGTGATTTCCGTGGGATAGGTAGTCGGAAATGCCCGCGGTGTCGGACTTGGAATCCACGGAGTCCTTGCCCCAGTCGATAACGGTCTGCGGCGAGGACTTGAACTTCAGTTCCAAAGTCACGCCCAGGTCCTTGTTTCGGTTCTTTAGCGAGTATCCCGAAAGCTGGGTCAGGCTACCAAAATAGACATCCTCCACCTGCACGTTGGAGTAATGAAACGTCAGGGGAATCAACTTGCGCAGGAAGGTGACGCTGAAGCGAACTCCGTTGCCGCCCTGAAAGCCGGCATCGCTTGCCTGAGGGCCGGCATTCAGCTCCGGCTGCAGCGAGAAGTTCACAAGATCGGGCGACTTATAGTATCCGGAAATGTCGAACACGGCGCCCGCCGGTACGAAGCTGAGGGACTGATTGGCCGCTTGGCCGCGAGTGGAAGTATTGTAGTAACCGGTAGAGAAAGTTCCGCGGATGCTCAGGGGCTGCTCCTGTGCCCAGAGCGCGCCTGGGAGCATTCCAATAGCAAGAACCCCACCACGCCAAACCCATTTATTCGTCATTCGGATCCCGATCCCGGCTTTCTGAAAATGGCGGTGGGACCGGTTCGGAGGAGTCCCAATCCCACCGCGTCACCAAGACTACATGTGACAGGTCGTACAATGCGCTGTGTTATTCGCCTGACGCAGGTAATTCGTATTGACGTCGTTATGAGGATCGTGACACGTGGCGCACTGCACGGTGTTTGCGGTCCCGTACAACGGCAACGCCGCCCCCACAGTGGCAACGGCTTGCAGTGAGGTGTTCTTGGTCGGATCGTAGTTCATGTTCACGGGATGGTCGTTGGTAAGACCTAGAGACTCGTACGCGCCCGTGCCGAACGCCGCCCGCGATCCCACCATGTTCTTAGTCTGCATGGCGGGAGTAAAGCTTGAAGTCACCCCGTCATGGCAGCTCAGACACAGCAGCGAATACATACGAACGTCGGTAGACGTCGTCAACGTGCTGCCCCCGAGTTCCGTGGTCTTGTTCTGCATGGTGGCGGAATCGTACACGCCGAACGTATTCGCGGAAGCTGGAAACGAACGGGCCCAAAGCAAAATCAAACCTGTGGATTGCGGCCCGCCGTTCGCCACCGAACCGTTGTGAGGGGCATGACACGATTTGCAGCCATTGCCGCCGACATCATGCGTCGAGCCGGCAAGTGCCGTCTTAGGTAAGTTTGGCGCGCCTTGCGCTATTAACACGGCCAGCCCCATCAGGCCAGCCAACGTACACGACTTCGCGACTATCATAAAGGTAGCTCCTCGTATTTGGGAATGCTCAGTCATTTCGGGCGTACGATACCGCGCGACGGTATCGCAAATCGCTCGCTGCTACTGGTTGCCGGTTGGCCTCACCCCCTTCTCCTGTATCGACCGGGCCTGCGAGATGTACTGGAACACCTGAATGCGTCCAGGGAACATCTCCGTTGTGTAGACATGATCTTCGGCGTCGATGTACAGTCCAGCTAGCAGCGCGAACTGGCCGGGATCGGAACCAAGCGATCCCACAGCCAGCAGGGGCTGTCCCTCCGAGGTAAGAATTTGAAAATTGTTGAACTCCGCGTCCGCGACGTATATGTGGCCTTCGGAATCCACGGCGATGCCCTTCGGCCGGATGAACTCGCCGGGCCGATCGCCTTGACTCCCAAATGCGCGAACGAACTTTCCGCTAGGATCGAGAACCTGAATGCGGCAATTTAGGGTGTCGGCAACGTAAATATTTCCTTGCCGGTCGAGCGCCACATTAGTGGGGCCGAAAAATGTACCGTTCTCGTGCTGTTGGGGTTTGCTCGGTCCGCCGAAGTAACCGACGAGTTGTTGCGACCGGGTGTCGAACACGGCAATGCGGCCTTCCTTGGCGTCGGCGACGTACAGTCGGCCGCGCGAACGATCTATGGCGATTCCGCCGGGGCGCCCGAGCGCGGCAGTGCCGAAACGGGCGATCGGTTGACCGGTCGGATTGAAGCAGACAATCGAGTGAAGTTCGGCGTCCGAGACATACAGACGATCGGCCGCGTCCAAAGCCACTCCGACGGGCATTCCGAGGGGCGCGCGACTGTTCCCTTCGCGCCGCTCCACCGCATGGGCCACCGGATCGATTACGAAGACGGTTCTCAATTCGGTGTCGGCTGCGAAAATTCGACCTTGCCGGTCAGTAGCCAAACCGTAAGGCCTCCTCAGCTCCATGACTTCTTCCGGCGTCTTGGTGCCAGTGACTTTGTCCACCCAACTGGATTTCCGCACGACCGGCTTCTTGACCTTGGCCATGTCGGAATACTGCGCCAGCCAGCGGATTCTCGGGGGGTCGGGAGGTAGCGGCCAAATCAGGTCGCCGGGTTTTGGAGAAGGCTGCGCGACGTGCGCGACACTCTTCTTGTCGTCCGCTCCGCAGAGCGCGGCGCACAGAATCAGGATTGATGCGAAACAACGACCCACTAGGCTCCCCTCGAACTTAGATCCCCACAGTTGCCGGACCAGATTCGGCAACGTTGCCAAATGAGTAGGGATTGGGCCGATCTCGAAAAATAGAGGCGCGACCTTATATTTTTGCCGCCAGCAAAGCTCCCTAGCATTCTGTAAGTGAAATCTGTGTCTGAAGCATCGGGAATCGGAAGTTGAGATTACGCGGCCCCTATCGGTTGTCTATGGCAAGCTACTTGCACGGCATTGGCGACGGTGCGTACCATCACTACATTTACACCTCTGATCTTTGTTGCGAGTCTTTCGATTTGGTTTGTGCATTCGGCGGCTGCGCAGATCTCTCCGGGGCCGTTAGCGCGCGCGCACGAACAATTGGAGGGTGTCGCTAAGTGTGCTTCGTGTCACGATTTCGGAGCGGGCGCGCGCGGCTTCAAGTGCCTGGACTGCCATACCGAGATACGGCGCCGGACGGACGCTCGCGCCGGTTTTCACGGGCGCGCCTACAGGCCTTCCGGAACTCAGGCCGATTGTGCGCGCTGTCATATGGAACATAACGGACGTGGATTTGTCCTTGCACGACTGGACCGTGCGAGCTTTAACCATAAAGATCAAACCGGGTTTGCGCTGGAAGGCAAACATCGCGAGCAGAAGTGTGAGGCGTGCCACAACGAAAATCGGATTCCCGTAGCCGCACGCGCGGAAATAAGGGTAAAGGACTTGAATCGATCCTTCCTCGGCCTTCGCAGGGAGTGCCTTGGCTGCCACGAGGACCGGCATCGCGGACAACTCGGCGACGATTGCGCCCGCTGTCACTCGCAGCTAGCGTGGAAGCCGGTTACCGGATTCGACCACTCTCACACTAACTTCCCGCTGACGGGATTGCATCAGGCGGTAGCCTGCCTGAAGTGCCACGCACCGCGTACCGGAGAAGAGGCTCCGCGGTTCAAGGGGCTGGTCTTCAGCGCATGCCAGAGTTGCCACATCGATCCTCACCGCGGCGCGTTTCAGAACGCGCGCTTCCGCGGTTCTTGCGACTCCTGCCATAACACGTCGGGTTGGAAGAACAGCCGGCCCTCGGCGAATTTCCGCCACGAGACCACACGGTTTCCATTAGTGGGAAAGCACAACGAGGTGCCATGTTCCAAGTGCCACAAGACCAGCGATTTCGCCAAGCCCGTGGCGCATGAGCGCTGCCACGATTGCCATGAAGACCCGCACCGCGGCCAGTTCGCCGCGCGGGCCGGCGGGTCGGATTGCTCGGCCTGTCATAGCGAAACCGGCTTCAAACCGTCGCGCTTCGATCGCGAGATGCACAACCGCAGCGCGTTCCGCCTGGAAGGAAAACATGCTTCGCTGGCTTGTGTCGAATGCCACAAGCCGGAAGGTCGCAGCGCGGTTTACATCACCGGTAAGCTGGTCTGCTCCGCCTGTCACGAGGACCGCCATGCCGGCGAGTTCGCCGGTCCGCCCTACGGGAACCGATGCGAACGTTGTCACACGACGGCGGGATTCCAGCCGGCCACGTTTTCGACGGTTCGCCACGAAGCTACGCGCTTTGCGCTGACGGGGCGGCACGCGTCGGTCGAGTGCCACGATTGCCACAAGCCGCTGACGCCTCCCGCCGACCGGTCGTTGACGCTGGCGGCCTCGAACGGCGCGACCGCAGCCCCGGCTATCAAGAATATCGCCGGGGCCGTGCCGAGAAAGTACCACTTCGCAACCTTAAACTGTGCAACATGTCACGCCGATCCGCACCAGACAAAGGTGTTGTGCGAGACCTGCCACACCACGGAACAGTGGAAAGCCGTACAACCGTTCGATCATTCGACAACCAAGTTCCGGATCGAAGGATCGCATCTCAAAGTCAAGTGCATTCAGTGTCACATTGCTACAAAGACCGCACCCGAGTTCTCCAATACCGCCAGCCGGTGCTCGGGATGTCATAGGGCGGCGGATGTCCACGGAGGGCAGTTCCAGGCCGCTGGGCGCGATGAAGATTGCGCGTCCTGCCACGTCGCGGCTGCCTGGAAATCGACGGCGTTCAGCCACGACACGGCGCAGTTTCCACTGGATGTCGCGCATCGCAATGTCGCTTGCGGTAAGTGCCACAAGGATCGAAAGGAGGAAGTGGGAAAAGTGATTCGCACCTATCGGGGTACTCCCAAGGAGTGTGTCCAATGTCATTAGCCCTGGTTACTCCCTCAGCGGCCACGCGCACCCGGGCCGTGCCGCGCGGGCAGCTCGCGCACCGCATTCTATTGGGGCTCGGTGTGCTCGCCGCCGCGAGCCTGGTGGTCTACATGGCGGTATACGGCTTCTCATACTATCGGTTGAGCCTGGAGGAGCGGCCGCTTTCTCCCTGGCACGCTCAATTGCGCTCCAGTGGCACCATCGGGTTGAAACTCGGCATCGTGAGCCTGGGGATGTTCTGCATCCTCTTTCTGTATCCCCTGCGCAAACGCTGGAAATGGCTGGGTACCATCGGCAGCACGCGGCGGTGGCTAAATTTTCACATTCTCTTCGGAGTTGCAACGCCGATGGTAGTTACGTTCCATACTACTTTCCGATGGCACGGCCTTGCCGGCGTGGCCTACTGGACCATGATCGCCGTGGCGTTGAGCGGCTTCGTCGGACGCTATGTCTACGCGAAGATCCCCCGCGGCGTGAGTTCGGTCGAACTTACGGTACAGGAATTGGAAACACAGACCGCCGCGCTGGCCCGCCGTCTTCACGATCAGTCGATCTTTCTGGAGGAAGACCTGGCGCCGCTGCTCGATATCCCGGCGCCACGGAAGATCCGCTCGATGAATCTGGTTTGCCTGCTCTGGACTATGCTCCGCCTGGACGTCGCCCGCGTATTTCAGGTCGGCCGGTTGCGCCGCCGCGTGCTGAGCGGGCCGCAATGCATGGCGACTCTCGGTGGCCTTCTGGCCTCCCACGACCGCGACCTGGAGGCTGTGATTTCCAGTGTGCGGCGCCAATCCCGCCTGCGCGCCGCAATGGCGTTTCTGGAGCGTACGGGACGAATGTTTCACTTATGGCACGCTATACACCGGCCGTTCAGTATCTCGTTCGTGGCCCTGATCGCCATCCATATTGGAGTTGCACTATCGGTGGGATTTCGATGATTCCGAACAACCTAGGGAACCGCCTTGTCTGATACATGGATTTTCTATGGGCTTTACGGACTGGTGCTGCTGCTGCCGGTGACGTTCTATCTGCGATGGCAGGCCCTCCGCGAAAAGCGGGTCCGGGAAGCCGTTGCCAACGGGGAAGTGTACAGCGAAGGCCCCCGCGGACAGCACCCGCACATCGACGTCAGCAACTGCATCGGATGCCAGGGCTGCACGAAAGTCTGCCCCGAAGGCGACGTGCTGGGAATGGTCGGCGGCAAGGCCGCTGTCGTCAAGCCGTACAAATGCATCGGCCACGGACTCTGCGCCGAGGCCTGTCCCGTGGGGGCGATTACTCTCGTTAGAGCCAGCGCTTCACTTAGCGCCACACTGCCGTATCTAACCGCGGATCTCGAGACCAGCGTCCCCAATCTCTATATCGTCGGGGAGTTGGGCGGGTTGGCCCTCATCAAGAATGCGGTGAATCAGGGCAGGGATTGCATCGACACTATCGCGCATAGGTTCGCCGGAGAAGGAACCACCAGCCCGTGCGGCGTCTACGACGTCGTGATTGTAGGCGCCGGCCCCGCCGGAATCAGCGCGTCCCTCCGTGCCATCGAGCGAAAGCTCAACTATGTCACGATCGAGCGCGAGACGGTGGGTGGAAGCGTCTCCAAATACCCGCGCCAGAAGCTCGTGATGACCAGCCCTATCGTGTTTCCGCTGGGCGCCTCGCTCAAGAAGATGCAACTATCGAAAGAGAATCTGCTCTCCTTCTGGGAAAGCATTTGCTCTCGCGACGATTTTCGCGTGCAAACCAACGAACCGGTGGAGAGCATCCGAAGACAAGAGGACGGTACGTTTACGGTCACTACGCCGAAAGCGGAATATCGGTCCCGTGCCGTTGTCCTCGGCATGGGCCGCAGTGGAACGCCCCAGAAACTGGGGGTCAAGGGCGAGGACCTTCCCAAGGTCATGTACCGCCTGATTGAGGCGGATCACTATGTTAACCAGAACATCCTGGTGGTTGGCGGCGGCGACAGCGCGGTGGAAGCCGCCATGGGACTGGCCCTGCAGAAGGGCAACACAGTCACGCTTTCCTACCGAAAGGACTCGTTCAGCCGCATCAAGGAACGCAACGCTCAGAGACTGGACACGGCACTGCGTTCGGACAAACTCCGCGTGATCTTCAAGTCGATACCAGTTGAGATCACCGAGGAGAGCGTGACGCTCAATGTCGGCGGCGAGTTACAGAGACTGCCGAACGACTACGTGTGGATCTTTGCCGGCGGTGTCGCACCGAACGAGTTTCTGAAGAAGATAGGCATCGCGTTTGGGCCACAGGATCTCACTCTGGCAACCGTCAAGGAAGCTGGAGCGGCGCTTCTGGCACGGCAAACGGGATGAGTGTCCACGAGTGCGCGGCGCCTGCCGCCATGGAGATCCTAAGTCGATAGGCCTTGGCCGATTGGCGAGCCTCGAAGCGGGGCTATCCGCCGCCCTTGTCCGGTGGGGTCGCTTCCAGCGAAGCAATTGCGAGACTCGGGACGATCGCCAAACCGGTTGGGCGCGACGGGGAAGGCGCGCGCCGGCGCACCAACCTGTAGAGAAGACCGGGCGGCATCCAAGGAGAGCGAGACCGCCCGGTTCGATTTACCCGCCCGACACGGGAAGGGCGGCGATACCTCAACACATCAACGTCACCCGGGTCCTCCCGACGACTTGATTTGGGGGGTGGCTTGCGATGGTGTGCTCGGGGCGGGCGAGCCGGGCGCGGGCGCACTGGCGGGCGACGAGTGCGGTGCGGGCTGCTGCGGTTTTGCCGGGTCTGCTGGATGGTCGGGAGTGGAGGCCGCCGGCGTGGACGGCTTCCGATAGCGCAGTTCAGTTGCGCCGCCATTCCCGACATCGATCATGCGCAAATCGTCTTCGGTAACCTCTAGCCCTCGCACAATGTGCGGCGTAATGGCGAAGACAATCTCATTCTCCGTGCGCTCCCGGTTGTCCTGCCCAAATAAGTACTTGAGAATGGGAAGTTTGCTGATCCAGGGATAGCCGCTCAGCGATTGGGTCTCCGTATCCTCCAGAATCCCACCGAGCAGGTTCACTTCACCATCGACGAGCCGGGTTTCATGCTCGATTCGGCGCTGGCCAATGATTGGCTCCGTGACGCCGCCGATGCTCTGTTGGCCGGTTACCGAGGAGATCTCCAGCACTAACTTAAGGCTCACTTCGTGGTTGGAATAGATATGCGGAGTAATATCGATGTTCACGCCGACATCCAGATACTGGAACTGAGTGTTGACGCCGCTCGCACCCCCGGTAGTGGACTGGTACGAACCCGTGGCTATCGGTACGCGGTCGCCGATCCGCAGGGTGGCTTTTACATCATTGAGCGCCCGGATCTGTGGGTTTTGGAGCAGCTTGGTGTGGCTATCGCTCGCCAGGAACGTGAAAGAGCCCCCGGAAACACTGGCTACGAAATTGCCGATAGGAAATCCCGTGCCGGTGGCGGCCGCCGCCGCGGCGGTAGGCGACACGCTCACGCTAACGGAGGTGGGCAGGGTCGATCCCATGGTCCGAATCCGATCGCGGCTTACCTCCATCACGGCCACATCGATCATCACCTCGGACTTCGGTTTGTCGATGCCGGTCAGCAGCTTTTCGGCGAGGACCATCTGGTCCGGCGTGCCGCGGAGAATCAGCGCGCCTTGTGCCTGAAGCAGTTGAACTCGGCTGACATCCAGGATCTGGCGAACCACGTTGGCAGCTTCCTGCAATTCGCTCGGAGCGCTGATGTTTTGAAGATAGAACGTCTTGACGACATTCTGTTCGAGTTCTTTCCGTTTTGCGGGCGAGTCCGCCGCGACGAAAATCGTGTTCGGCAGCACCGGCCGCCAAAACGTCTTCGACTCGAGGCGCACCATGTCCAGCGCCTCGCGGATCGTCACATCGGTTAGATCTACGGTGAGCTTCTGCGGCCGGTAGTCTGCGTCGATCACTACGTTGATTCCAGCCAATTTGCCGATGGTCTTGTAAACCGCATCCGCATTCGCCGTCAAGTGGAGGGTGAGAGGTGCGTTCGATAGCGGCTGCAGTTCGACCGACTCGCCGGCGCCTTCGACCAGCTTGGCGAGCGGCGACTCGACCTTCGGCTGGGTCTTCTGGCGCTCCTGCCGCCGGATCATGTCTGCCGTGCTCCGCAGTTCCTGTTGCCCGATGAAGTTGGTCGCGTCGATCTCAACCGCACGCTGGAATTCCGCTATCGCTTCCGCAAGGGCGCCTGTGTTTCGATGGAGTTGGCCCGCACGAACATGTTGCATGGCTGCATTGAATCGCATCCGCGTGTATGCGGCAAAATATTTGGGATTACCGGGCGTTATCGTGTAAGCCTGCTTGTAATACGCGTACGCGGCATCAAGGTTCTGTTCGTGCTCCGCGCGGACCCCGTGCTTGAACGCATCGTCCCCACGGTCGGCGTAAGCGGGTACCCCTACCGCGATCATCACGATAAAGCTCGCTAGCCATCGACGATTGAGCATGGCGCTTATCTTGACCAATCCGTTTCTGTTCCGGGCGATTACCCATTCTTACCGCATTGAAGAGCGTATCTGTTTGCGGTGGAGCAAAGAGCGGGATTTCCCGGGTATGCCGGAACTGGAAGCCTGAGCTTGCCAGTTCCGTCTCTCCGCGCGATTCGCGAAGCGCCTTGCCGGCGAGACAGGGGAACGAACTGACGCTGTGTAGACGAACTGCTCAACCGGTCAACTGGAGTGGCCTGCAAGATGCCGCAAGGCGCGCCGAATCGGCCAACTTGGCGCTCGACGACGCTAAGTGGGAATTCGGACGCGCGTGGTTGCGCCAGATCCCAGACTTCCCAAAGGCCCGAACGCGCGCCAGACTGCCGATGGGTACGATAGCACACATTCAATTCCGAATCCGGCCGCAAAGAACTCGGCCGTATTGAAAAATTCATCTTGACACCAAGTGGTTCGAACGCCAATAATCTTGAAGGTTGGTAAGACGAGTTGGACACCCCGAAAGGCCATCGTCAACGCCGTCAAGTGGAGGGGGTCCACACTATGTCTGGGGATGTTCGCACCTGGGTGCGGGATGATGGATCTAGAGGCGACCACTGCAAGGTGCGCCAGGTAGCTTGCGCACCGCTTGGATGGCTGGGAACCGCCAATGCGATGGTGAAACAGTGCGATCTGGCCCCGTCGGTTTGAGGCTCGTTGCACTGTGGTGGGCCTTGCCGCCACTAGGTCGTTTGCTGCGTCGAAGACACTCGGAGGAGGAACTGATACGCTTCTTACAATTCTCGAAGCGGTAATCATATAATTTGCTACGATGTCGGTGGAACTGGCCATTGATAGTGAGGATACCTTCGTGGCCGAGGGCCAAGTACTGTCAAAGCATCCAGCCGTGCCGGGACGAAAGGCAGAATAGCTGGAGAGGGGATTGAAGTTGGTCTCACAAGGCATGTTGTCCCTGAGGCATTGCGTACCGAGCGGCGCTCATCGTTTCCCGCGGCACTGAATATTCCCCGTAGAGAAGAGACGCGCCGACGGTTTGACAAGGTCTGGTGAACTCGGCGGGGAGACGTGTGTATCAGTCGGAGGAGTGTAATGTCGGAAAGGGAGAGGGAATGGGATGACGAACCTGGATCGCTGTATAGTTCCAATGGTGCAGCTCCCGCCAGTATTGTCTACCGCAGCAGTGGGGATGAGCGCGGGGGGACGGCAGTTGAGAGTGCTCCATTGTTTTTTGGCATTATGCCAGGGGAATATGCAAGTATCTCCGCCGCCGCGCGCGTCAAGGAGTTCGCACGCGACGAGGCGCTGTTCTTCGAGGGCGACTCTGCGCAGCGCGTCTTATTGCTCATCTCGGGATTTGTGAAGATCACCAAGCTCGGAACGAGTGGTTCGGAGGTGATTCTCAGGTTCGGCGCGCCCGGCGACCTGCTGGGCGCGGTGGGCATGTTCTCTACCGGCAAACACTGCGCCACCGCGCAAGCATTTCGGCCGTGCCGGGTATTTGTCTGGGATGCGCCCGTTTTCAAGGCGTTGGTGGAGCGCTTCCCGCTTCTCCACCAGAACATGGCTCGCATTCTGGGCGGGGACCTACTGGAACTCGAAGAGCGATTTCGGGAGGTGGCAACCGAGAGAGTCGGTCCGCGGGTAGCCCGGCAGCTATTGCGGTTGATGGAACAGATTGGACGGCCGGTGAGCGGTGGTGTCGAAATCGGGCTTTCGCGCGAAGACCTGGCGCAGATGACCGGCACGACGCTGTTTACCGTAAGCCGGCTGCTTTCCGCTTGGGAATCGGAGGGGATGGTGCGGCCTCGACGTGAAGCGGTGACCGTGTGCGACGCTCAGTCGTTACGCACCGTATCCGAATAGAGCCGACGGCGCACCTTGCGCCTGTTCGAAGCATCCGAATATCGGTTGCCTCCGGTTCGTCAACTCCGGCCGGTTTTCCGGTCGAGCGTCGCGGCGTCCGTCCGCAGTTCTGCAACCGATCGATGGCTGCATTCGTGGCCGACTCGTCTCGCGGTCGATCCGACTGCTCTGGAACCCTGCCGCTTCCGAGTTTGCGCCTGCGCAAAGACACTCCGCCTCCGCCTCGCTCATGATCGGCTATTGGCAGTGGTACGTCTGGGTGCAAGACAACCGGCAGTATCGTGGACTTCCAGTTGTCGCAGTGGCTCTTTCGGCGTGGATGACTCAGAGGACTCGGGCAAACCGGCACTTACATTCGCAGGCGGTGCCGGGAGGATAGGCACATCGCGGTGAGTCGGGGCCGGACAGGTAGTTAGGAGGGCGAACTGAATGCGGAGGACGGGTCTTGCATTATTGGTGGTCGTGGCTATAGCCGTGTCCTATGGGCTCGGCCGCCGCAATTCACACTCGCAGGCGGGCGGCCGCACCGCGCGCCACGTACTCTACTACGTGGATCCCATGCATCCCGGCTACAAGTCCGACAAGCCGGGCGTCGCCCCCGACTGCGGAATGCAACTTGAGCCCGTCTTTGCCGAGGCGGCCGGGAATGCGCCGTCGTCTTCGCCCCTCGGGCAATTGCCCCCGGGATCGGTCGGCATCGATGGCGCCACCCAGCGTCTTCTGGGGATACGGCTCGCTTCCGCAGAGAAAAGCGGCGCTACTCGCACCATCCGCGCCGTGGGCCGGGTAGCGCCGGAGGACACCCGGGTGTACAGGATCAACCCCGGCGTGGACGGGTTCATTCGAGAGACTTACAACGATTCGGTGGGAGTGCGCGTCAAGAAGGACCAAAAGTTGGCGACTTACTATTCGCCCGAGTTCCTGGCGGTCGCTTCCGGGTTCCTGGCCGCCGTTCAGAACGTGCCGGGCGCCGTGGGCAAGGACGGTTCGCGGACGGTTCCATTTCCCGGCGCTGTATCCAAGCAAGGCGTGAGCAGCCTACAGGGCTATACCGATCGCTTGCGTAATCTAGGCATGAGCGACGTGCAAATCATGCACATAGCCGAAAGCCATCAACTCCCCGAGAGTGTCGAGGTTGTTGCACCCGCGGACGGGTTCATACTCTCGCGGGGCATTACACCGGGGCAGCATTTCGAGCACACCATGGAGTTCTACCGCATCGCGGATCTAAGCCAGGTGTGGGTGGCCGCCGAGGTTTACGAGCGGGAGGCGCGGGATCTGCGCCCGGGCGGCACGGCACTGATTGCCCTGAACGGCGACGGACGCAAGCTGCAGGCGCGAATTTCCGACAGCCTGCCACAATCCGAGGCCGGAGGGGGGACCGTGAAGCTGCGATTGGAAGTCGAGAATCCCGGATTCATCCTGCGGCCCGAGATGTTGGTTGACGTCGAGTTGCCCATCCGCCTGCCACAGGGGGTGACCGTGCCTCTCGATGCATTAGTCGATTCCGGAACGAGCGCGCGTGTCTATGTCGAGCATGGCGAGGGCGTCTTCGAGCCTCGCGAGGTCGAAACCGGGTGGCGTGTCGGCGATCGCGTCGAAATCCGCCATGGAGTTCAGCCGGGCGAGCGCGTAGTTGTCGCGGCGACCTTTCTGGTGGATTCCGAGAGTCGCCTGAAAGCGCCAGCGTCCAGTCCGGCGCCGGCGCCCACCACCGGTAGACCGGCTGCCATGCCCGGACGTATGGCGGCTGCGACCACGGTGAGCGACCCTAACTGCGGCATGCCGGTGGACACAGCCAAGGCGACAGCCGCGGGCGACGTTCTGACCTATCGCGGCACCACCTACTACTTCTGTTCCCGGCAGTGTAAACAGGCGTTTCAGAACAATCGCGCCGGCGCGCCGGCTGGCGGGCACCAGGGAGATGGCGATGATTAGCGAGATCATCGACTTCTCGGTAGATCACAAGCTTGCCGTCTTAGCCACGATTGCCGTCGCCTGCATCTTCGGATGGTGGGCGATGGTTACGCTGCCCCTGGATGCCACCCCCGACCTGAGCGATACGCAAGTCATCATCTACTCACACTGGGACCGCAGCCCGGATATCATCGAAGACCAGGTGACTTACCCGATTGTCACTGCCATGCTCGGCGCGCCGCGGGTCAAGACTGTCCGGGGCTTCTCCGATTTCGGCTACTCCTATGTGTACGCCATCTTTGAAGACGGAACGGACCTGTATTGGGCCCGCTCCCGAACCATGGAGTACCTTTCCAGCGTCCTGCCGCGTCTGCCGGAAGGAGTGAAGACCGAGCTGGGGCCCGACGCTACAGCTCTCGGATGGATATATCAGTACGCCCTGGTCGATACGTCGGGGCAGCACAGCCTGGCCGACCTGCGGTCGTATCAGGATTGGTACTTGCGCTACTACCTCCGGTCCGTGCCGGGTGTCGCCGAGGTTGCGCCGGTCGGTGGTTTCACGCGCCAGTACCAGGTGAACCTCGACCCGAATCGCCTGCGGGCTTACGGCATCCCGGTCGGCCGCGTGGTGGACGCGGTACGCAGCGGCAATAGCGAATCCAGTGGACGATTGCTCGAATTCGGCGGGACCGAGTACATGGTTCGCGGCCGCGGCTACGCCCGCTCGATCGCGGATTTTGAGAACATCCCGCTGAGCGTTAGCGACACCGGTGCGCAGATCCGCATCAAGGACGTCGGCCAGGTGGTAACGGGGCCGGACCTGCGGCGGGGCCTTGCCGATCTCGACGGCAAAGGCGAAGCCGTCTCCGGTATCGTCGTCATGCGCAACGGCGAGAATGCGCTCGATGTAATCGACCGCGTGAAGGCCAAGATCAAGGAGATAGAGCCCGGGTTTCCGGCCGGGGTGAAGCTCGTTCCCGTCTACGATAGGTCGGAGCTGATCCACAATACCATCGGCACCGCGAAGGAGACTATCCTTCAGGTCGTAATCACGGTCGTGCTGGTCATCCTGGTGTTCCTGTGGCACTTCCCCAGCGCGGCAATCCCCATCGTCACCATGCCGATCGCGGTCTTGCTGGCCTTCATTCCGTTCCGCATGATGGGCATCAGCGCCAATATCATGTCGCTGGCCGGAGTCGCTATCGCCTTTAGCGAACTGGTTGACGCTTCCATCGTGGTTGTCGAACAAACTCACAAGAAACTGGAGTTATGGGAAAAGACCGGGCGCGTCCGGGACTGCCGCGAAGTGGTGGTCGAGGCGATCAAGGAAGTGGCCGGGCCGACTTTCTTTTCGCTGCTGGTGATCGCCGTATCGTTCCTACCGGTGCTGACACTGCAGGCCCAGGAAGGCCGTATGTTCCGGCCGTTGGCCTATACCAAGACGCTCACCATGGTGGTTGCCGCGCTGCTGGCGATCACCCTGGACCCCGCATTGCGCCTCCTGCTGACCCGCGTGGAGCGCTTCAACTTCCGGCCGTCATGGCTCTGCCGGGTCGCGAACGCCGTACTTGTCGGCCAGGTGAAGCGCGAAGAAACTCATCCCGTCAGCCGGCTGTTGATGCGTGTTTACGAACCGGTGGTTCGATGGACGCTGCGCTGGAGATGGCTCGTGATTGGCGCAGCGCTGGCATTGGTGGCGGTGACTATGCCGGTCTTCTACCACTTAGGATCGGAATCCATGCCGCCGCTGGACGAGGGTTCCATTCTGTACATGCCCACGACGCTGCCGGGCATCTCCATCAGCCAGGCGCAGCAATTGCTTCAGATCAGCGACCGGACCATCCGTCAATTTCCGGAAGTGGCTCGAGTGCTTGGCAAAGCCGGGCGCGCGGAAACCGCTACCGATCCGGCTCCCCTCTCGATGCTGGAGACGGTAATCGTCCTGAAGCCGCGCACCGCATGGCCGCGTATCGATACGTGGTATTCCTCATGGGCGCCGGAATGGGCGAAGCGCGTTCTTCGTCACGTTACGCCGGATACCATCTCTACCGAGGAGTTAGTCGCCCGGATGAACTCGGCCCTGAAACTGCCGGGCGTCACCAATTCCTGGACGATGCCGATCAGGGGCCGCATCGACATGCTGACTACCGGCATCCGAACGGCCGTGGGACTCAAGATCGCAGGTGCGGACTTGCAGCAAATTCAGGAGATCGGCACTCAAATTGAACCGCTGCTGAAGACTGTAAAAGGGACCCGGACCGTGCTGGCGGAGCGCACCGCCGACGGCTACTTTCTCGATCTGCAATGGGACCGCGAACAACTGGCGCGCTATGGCGTCAGCGTCGAAGACGCGCAGAAAGTGGTGGAAAACGCCATCGGCGGCGATGACGTCAGCACCGTCGTACTCGGCCAGGAACGCTATCGCGTAAACGTCCGCTATCAACGCGATTTCCGCAGCGACCTCGGGGCGCTCGGCCGCATCCCGGTGCCCGCCGGCGGTGGGCGGCAATTGCCCTTGAGCGATCTCGCGAACGTCGGCGTTGCCACCGGACCGGCGATGATCCGCAATGAGAACGGCCTCCTTACGGGATACGTCTATATCGATGTCGCCGGCCGCGATGCCGAAAGTTACATAGCCGAAGCGAATCGACTGCTGCGCAACCGGCTGAAACTGCCGGTGGGCTACTCTATCGCGTGGAGTGGTCAGTACGAAGCCATGGAGCGGGCGAAGGCGCGCTTGAAACTGGTGGTGCCGTTTACGCTTTGTCTGGTCTGCCTTCTTCTCTATATCAACACAAAGTCGCTTCCCAAGACGCTGATTGTCTTACTGGCCGTGCCGTTTTCCGCGGTAGGTGCAATCTGGTTCCTGTATCTTGCCGGCTACAACATGAGCGTCGCGGTGTGGGTAGGCTTGATTGCCCTGTTGGGGATCGATGCCGAGACGGGGGTCTTCATGCTGCTGTATCTCGATCTGGCCTTCGAGGAGGCAAAGCGCGACGGCCGCCTGCAGACTCTAGCGGATCTGCGCGAGGCCATCGTCCACGGCGCCGCCAAGCGGCTACGGCCGAAGTTCATGACGTTTGCAATCACCTGTGTCGGTCTGTTTCCCATCATGTGGTCCACGGGCGCCGGTTCCGATGTAATGAAGCGTATCGCAGCGCCGATGGTCGGAGGGATTTTCACTTCCTTTGTCCTCGAGTTACTGGTGTACCCGGCCATCTACGAAGTGTGGCGATGGCGCTCCTATCCGAAGAGTGTAAGAGGAGACGAAGGCATTCGGTCCATGACGCTGCATCCCAACGCAGGTTCGGGAGGGTCGCGGTGGACGGGATTGGGGGCGACACCGCCTCTGAATGCCGACGGCGATTAGATCGCAATGGTTACGGCACACGGGTGGCGGATGAGAGTTCGTCGGTGAAATGGCCTTGGTGGTTGCGGAGGTGAACGGATATGGCAGTGGCAAACGAAACAGCGGCGTACGTGGGTAGGGCAGGTACGGCGGTCCGGATGTCGAGGACGCGGTTCCACCTGAAGTTCATCACCGTGGCGGCCTGCGGTTTCGCGCTTCTCCCGTTCGCGGAGGCCGCGGCCGCCCGGACCGCTGAAGACGCTGCCGGGCAGACGGCCGCGATACAAACACAGCCCGCGGCGGCCGATGCGCCCGGGCAAGCGGCGCCGGCGCCGGCAGTATCGGAAACTCACTTGCCCGTTTCTCCCAAGGTAATCTACAAGGGCGGACAACTCACCATCGGTGCACTCGATTCGACATTGGCGGACATCCTGGAGAAAGTGGCGGCGGTCACCGGTGTCAAGATCGACGTTCCGGCCAGCGCCAAAAGCGAGCGAATTGCCGGCGTGGAACTGGGACCGGGGCCGCCGCGGGAGATACTGGCATCGCTGCTTAGCGATTTGACGTTCGACTATCTGATCCTGGCCTCCGACAGCGATTCGGAAAGGATACAGAGCGTGCTGTTGATGGCGAGAGAAAAGAACGTGGGCGGGGGCAACCTGGCCGACGGAGGGGCGCGTCCGCCTCGCGGTCCCTCCATGAGGGGTGGAGCGTCGGCTCCCAGATCGGATGAAGCGCCGCCCGAAGACCCCGCTCCAGCGCCGATCGAGACCGCCGCGGTGGATCCGAACGCTTCGAATCCGCAGCCTGCGCCGGTGCAGCCCGATCAGCCCAGCCAGGTTCCGCCGATGCAGCCGGACCAGTCCGGTCTTCCGAGACCGGGCGCAATGTCCCCTCCGCAGACGCTGAACTCGCAGAGTATCAGCCAACAGTTGCAGCAGATGTATCAGCAGCGGATGCAGATGAATCAACAGGGACAGACTACTCCGTCGGTTACACCTGCGACTCCTGGCGGTAAGTAGGCCCTCGGCGCCGCATTTCGACTCATCGGGTTACTCTGCCCGCACTCGAAGCGCGGCATTCACTGATGCTCTCAAAAGGTCTTAAGTGGGGCAGGATACCATCCCTATGCCACTTACCTTTCCCAATATTGGAGATACTGCAGAATTTGTGGGGCAGGCTGTCAGCCTGCGGCGGGTTGTCAACCCGCCTGGGCGGCATTGGCATACTGGTCGGCAGGCGGGTTGACAACCCGCCGCAGGTTGGCAAACTTCCTCACATAGGACCGCGTGCGAGACTCAATCAAGACAGGTGTTCGGTTGCGGGAAAAGTAGGTGGCATTGGGATACCATCCTGCCACATAAGGGGTTTTGCGCGGTTCGGTAGATCCCCGTCTTCCGTTGCCGGATAGGCAAGGGGCAATGCGCAGGATGCGTGCGCTACAATTCCCCCGGTCCGCAGCCCGCCGCCTATTGCCCGGTTCCCGGGGCTCGCCGGATGCGGCTCTGGCTTGGTACCGGCGCAGTGGAAACTGCGGTCAGGCCAAATACGTCGGGTTGCGACGGCAAATCCAAGTACTGCAGATTGAACTCCGCGCTGAAGTGCTTAGTAAGCTCACTCACCTGGCGCTGTATGCGCTCCCGGCGCAGCGTAGCCTCAATTTCCTGATGCACCGTCTCGATCGGCACGGGTTCCTTCGACTCAAGCTTGATCAAGACATAGGCCGCCGGTAAGTCGAGTACCGCGGAGACCTCACCGGGCTTAAGATCGAACGCCTTCGCCTCGTCCCCCTGAACGCTGCCCCGCCGTAGCGTCAGTAGGTTGACCGGGGGCGGCGGCGCCTGGATATGAAGATGCTTGAAGGCATCCTGCTGCAACTGGTTGAAATCTTCGCCGGCGGCTGCCCGGGTCCGCAGGTCGCTCATTTCGGATGTTATCGCCGCACGATCCAACGGACGGCCCGTTTCGGTCGGCACGGTTACCGGCACCGAGAGCCGACGCACCTGAGCCTGCTCGTAGAGGTCCTTGTGGTCGGTGTAGTACTTCTGGATATCGGCCTCCGCGACGATCGTCGTCTGTTTCTGGAGCTTCTCCAGGTAGGCCGCGCCGAGGATGCGCATGCGGGCAAGCTTCACCTGCGCATCGATCTCTTTGGCCAATGCAGGGTCCTTGTCGAGACCTTGCTGTTCGGCGAGGGCGGAAAATGCGAGGGTCCTCGCATATTGAACGGCTTGGCGGCCACGCGCCAATCCCGAATAGTCTGGCGAAGACGAGGTAAGATAACGGTCCAGATCCTCGCGGGTTATCACCGTTTCGCACGCGGTTTTGGCCTGCGGCTGTTTGCAAACACCCTTTAGAGTGACCACGGGCGTATTGGGTGGAACATTGGCCGTCTTTGCGTTACCCGGCGCAGCGGTCGAGGGCGCCGCTCGCCTGAACCGCTGCCCCGGCATCGGCGCCGGAGATACGCTCGTTGGCGGTTGAACGGGCGCGGGGGCGGTGTTGGTTTGCGCAATTACGCATGGCGCACATGACAGTACGACGGCGGTGACGAACAATCGCATTCGGTCCCTTCCTTTTCCTAAACGCATGAAGCGGCAACTCGATTCGAACGCCTGGAGCGGCGATCCGGATGTCGCGCGGCCCTCTGAGGCTGTAGGACCAAGACGCTACTCTTAGGAAACGCTGTTGTGCGGAAACTGTCTTTGTTATGGAGCAAACAGGCGGGCGGGTCTTCGGCCGCCTCCTGCGCCGTCGGTGCCGGCACTGCGGCAGGTGGCGAGGCGGCTAAGTTCCAGGCTATGGTGAGAGTATGCCCGCTCAGCGGCACGATGAGGACTTGGAACCGCCCTTGGACACATGGCCTTCGCGCGCTCGCCGATGGTGCCGCGCGGCGCTGGCCTTCGCAATTCTCTTCGCCACCTTGCCGCTGGCGAGCAAGCTGTTTCTGGGCGGCTGGGGATTCGATGGCGCGGCGGAGATAGCCTGCCTGTGTCTGGTCGCCGCGGGGTACCTCTATTATGCCGGGCGAGCGCGCCCGTCCCCGGTTCCTGATTCCGCCACACTTCTGGGCGAAGCCATCGGGCTGGCGGCGTCGGGCGAGACCGGCCGGGGGATCGCCGTCCTGGACGAAGCGCTCAGGCTGAGCCCCCGTCTGTGGCAGGCGCGCGAGTACCGCGGCCAGATTCGTCTCGGAAAACCGGACGCCGCGGAGTCCGCGCTGCAGGACTTCACCGAGGCCATTCGGCTGGCGCCCGATGAACCGCACCTCTATCTCCTCCGCAGCCACGTCTTCACCGTGCTCGGTCGAGAATCGTCCGCGCGCGCCGATCTGGCGACCGCCGCCCGGCTGGGCCGGGATACCGGGGCAACCGCGGAACCGGAGCTGAATTCATCCTGGACGGACCGGCCCGTGGATTGACGGGTACTTCACGTCGAACGGCTGCGTGGTAGTCTGAGGAATCGATGGCCATCCGGAAATGAAGAAGGTTCTCTTATCGTGGAGTAGCGGGAAAGACAGCACCTGGGCGTTGCATCTCCTGCGGCGGGACGCGGACATTCAGGTAGTTGCGCTGGTCACGACTTTCAACTCCGAGGCGAATCGCGTGGCGATGCATGCCGTCCGGCGGTCGCTGGTGGACTCCCAGGCGGAGCGCACCGGACTTCCACTCTGGGCGGTGGATCTGCCGTACCCGTGCTCTAACTCCGAGTACGAAGACCGAATGCGCGTGGTGTGCCAACGCGCGGTTGCGGAAGGACTCGGCGCTATTGCGTTCGGAGACCTGTTTCTGCAGGACATTCGCGACTACCGGGTTCGGCAGTTACAAGATACCGGGCTCGAACCGTTGTTTCCCCTCTGGCAAATTCCGACTGGGGACTTGGCTCTGGATATGATCGCCGCGGGCGTAAGAGCGAAGGTTACCTGCGTGGATCCGTCCAAACTGCCACAGTCATTCGCCGGTCGCGAGTTCGACCGGAACTTCCTCGCGGATTTGCCTCGGGGAATCGATCCGTGCGGCGAAAACGGGGAGTTTCATACTTTTGTGTACGATGCACCGCCGTTTTCCAGCCCCATCGCAGTCCGCTCGGGAGAAGTGGTGGTGCGCGACGGATTTGTGTTTGCCGACGTGCTCCCGGCGTAGCTCCGTAGCGGTCCACCCGCCTCAGTTCCCCACCACTTCGAGCGCCTTCTGAATTAGCGGGTCCCTCTGCGCTTCCACCTGGTCGCCTTTTTCCACGCCGAACGCCTGGTTGAACATCTCGGTCTTCAAGCGGTTCACCACGAATTCGTGCTCGCTCGACCAGTCCTTGACCCCCGGCTGAATCCCACGCGCCGCGAGGAAACTTTGGAACTGGTCCAGTAACTGCCCGGTCACCTCGAAATCCTCGTCGATCTTATTGCCCCGCAGATACTCGGTCGCGAAGTTAGTGAACGACGCGCTGGCGTCCAGCACCGCGCGCAGGCGGTTCATGGGTGGCGGGTACTCCACATAGTCCGGCTGGATGCCCCCGCCGCCGGTTACTTTGCGGCCCTTGTCGGTGTGGAATTCAGTCTGCCGGTTGGCGTGCGCCGTGGCGGCCGAAAGCTCGAACTGGCCGGCATCGAGCGGTCTCTGCGCGTCCAGGGGCTTCTGAATGGAGCGTCCGCTGGGCGTGTAGTACAACGCGGTGGTGAGCGCCAGGCCGGTGCCTTCGTGCAGGTTGAAGACGTTCTGCACCAGGCCCTTGCCGAAGGTTGGCTCTCCCACCACCACGGCGCGGTCGTGATCCTGCAGCGCCCCGGCCACGATCTCCGACGCGCTGGCTGTTTTGGCGTTGGTCAGAATCGCCAGCTTGAAGCTATATGGCGTGGCGCTCGACGGCACCACTTCCGATTTTTCCGGCACTGTCCGCCCGCGCACGGTGAAGATCTTCTGCCCCGGTTGCAGGAACAGCGACGCGGTCTCGAGAGCCGCCGATACCAGGCCGCCCGGATTGTTGCGGAGATCCAGAACCAGGCCCGCCAGATGGTCGCCACCCAACTTTTCGATGGCCGCCTTGATGTCCTTGCCAGTGCTTTCGTCGAAGCTGGTGGCGCGGATATATCCGATCCCCGCGCCGATGAAAAATGCGCGCTCCACGCTGGGCGTCTGGATTTCCTCCGGGTCGAGCACCAGCCGCATAATGCGGCCTGAGCCTGGGCGGAGCACGTCGAGCTGAGCCCGCGCCTGCCTCGACTGCGTCAGCAACTCGGCAAGCTGGTCGAGATCGAGCTGGTTGATGACGTACCCGTTGATGGCCATGATCTCGTCGCCGGGCACCAGTCCGGCCTTCGCCGATGGCGTTCCGGGCACCGTCTGCAGTACGATCACGCGCCCCGGCAGAATCGACACCACCGTGCCGAATCCCTTCTGCGTGGACGATTCCATTTTGCGCAGTTGCTCGAATTGTCCGGGGTCGAAGAAAATGGAGTGCGGATCGAGGCGCTTCAGAAGCCCGGGGATGGCGCCCTGGTAAAAGGCCTGTTCGGAGGCGACCGGGTCGGCCGCGTTGCGCTCCAGAATGGCATACGCCCCCAGAATGCTCTTCATCTGCGCATCCAGGTCGTCGCCGTCGGCGGCAAGCGCGGCCACCGGCCCCGGCAAGAGCGCGGCAAGAGCGAGAGTTGCGATACGGCCGGCTGTCGAAGAAGGTCTCAACCTGAACCAATCTTACCGCGTGAACCGCGTGGCCTTCTTGCGTTCGTGCCGGGCCAGCGCCAGCTCGATCAGCCGGTCCACCAGCGCCGCGAAGGGGATGCCGCAATGCTCCCACATCTTGGGGTACATGCTGATCGACGTGAAACCGGGGATGGTATTGATCTCGTTGATGTACAGCCGGCCGGTGGAACTCTCCAGCAGGAAATCCACGCGCGCCATGCCTTCGCACTCCACCGCGCGGTAGCATTCCACCGCCAGGCGGCGCAGTTCGGCGGTCTGCTCGGGCAAAAGTTTCGCGGGCAGGTCGATGTGCGCCATGTCCAGCAGGTACTTGTCGTCGTAATCGTAAAACTCGCGCGAAGGCAGAATCTCGCAGGGCAGGGAAGCCAGCGGCTCCTCGTTGCCCAGCACCGCGCACTCCAACTCGCGGCCGGCGATGCCGCGCTCCACGATGATCTTGCGGTCGTACTGCCCCGCCAGTTCGATGGCCGCGGCCAATTCCGGCACGTCGTGCGCCTTGGAGATGCCCACCGAGGAGCCCAGGTTGGCGGGCTTCACGAAGACCGGAAACGGCAGCCCCGCGCAGGCCGCTACGGCATCCCGCTGGCCGCGCGTCAGGATCACCGCGTCTACCACCGGCAACATGCGTGCCGCGCAGACACGTTTGGTCATCTCCTTGTCCATCGATACCGACGACGCCAGCACGCCCGCGCCCACGTACGGCAGGTCGGCCAGTTCCAGCAAGCCCTGCATGGTGCCATCCTCGCCGAAGGTGCCGTGGAGAACCGGAAAGACCACGTCGATCTCCGGATGGGCGCCCGGTTCGGGCAGGATGGGCCGAGGGGACCACTTGCCTTGCTTGTCGATGAAGTACTCGATCTTCTCATATTTGGCGGGGTCCAGCGCGTCCAGGATGGCGCGCGCCGAGCGGAGCGACACTTCGTGCTCGCCGCTGCGGCCGCCATAGACGACGGCTACTCGTAAGCTCATAGAATTCGTTTTCCCAATCCGGACATCACCAGCTCGACGGCCAGGTCGGCGGTGCGATTCACCTCGTCGATCACGGGATTCACCTCAACCACTTCCATGGACACCATCTTCCCGGAGTCACATATCATTTCCATTGCCAAATGGGCTTCCCGGTAGGTGGCGCCGCCGCGCACCGGGGTGCCGACACCCGGCGCGTCCAACGGGTCCACGAAATCCATGTCGAGCGAGAGGTGAAAGCCGGACGTGCCGTCGCTCGCCAGGCGGATGGCTTCTTCCATCACCGCTCGCAACCCGCGCTCGTCGATATCGCGCATGGTGAAGGCATGTACGCCGGATTCCTTGACCTTGAGCTTCTCCTGCTGGTCCACATCGCGCAACCCAACGATGACCGTGCGCGCCGGCAGCACCTTCGGCTTGTAGCCGAACATGTCGGCCAGCTCGGCGGGACCCATGCCCAGAATGCAGGAGAGCGGCATCCCGTGGACGTTGCCGCTGGGACTGGTCTCGGGAGTGTTCATGTCGGCGTGCGCATCCAGCCAGATCAGCCCGATCTTCTCGCCGCGGCTGCGGTAGTGGTGCGACACGCCGCCCACCGTTCCGGCCGCCACCGAGTGGTCTCCGCCCAGAACCAGAGGAACGCTGCCGCGTCCCAGCGCATCCTCCACCAGCAGCGCCAGCCGCTGACATGCGGCTGCGATCTGCGGCAGATATTTTGCGTGAGGCGGGCCTTCGGGCGACGCCTCGGCCTGTTCCACCGGAACGTTCCCGAAGTCCTCCACCACGTAGCCAAGGGAAGCCACGCGGGCATTGAGGTTGGCGACGCGTAGCGCCGACGGCCCCATATCGACGCCGCGCCGTCCCTGACCCAGGTCGAGTGGCGCGCCGATTACGGCGATGTGCGATTGCTTCATGCGGGGAAAAAACCAATATTGGGCGCTCTTATACTTGGCGCAACCATTTCAGGTTGAGCTTTCCGATTTCCCGATCTTTGGGAGCTTTGAGCCGCACCACGGGCAGTAGCGAATTTCGATAAATGAAGATCCTCCATCATGAACAAGCAGACCGTATCCTCCTTTGACGAAAGTGACTAGAGCATCTGGTCAGTCAGAACGGGTCTCATGGCTGTCGCATCTCCGGCTCAGATCGTAGTCCATTCGGTCACAGCAATGCAGCCTCATGTGCTTGCCTCGGGTTCGGCGGTTGTGTCATGTACATAAATGCCCAATGATTAGCCGCCGATGAACGCCGATAAAACAACTCTTCCCGATGTGTGTTTATCGGCGTTCATCTGCGTTCATCGGCGGCTAATCCTGCTTCTGCCTTGCTCAGAACTCCGCATTCCCCGGCGTCCTCGGGAACGGAATCACGTCGCGGATATTCTTCATCCCCGTCAAATACATCATCATCCGCTCGAAGCCCATCCCGAAGCCCGAATGCTCCACGCCGCCGAACCGGCGCAGGTCCAGATACCAGCCGTAGGACTCTTCCTTCATCCCCCGCGACGCCTGCTCGCGGATGCGGGCCAGCAGCACATCGTGGCGCTCCTCGCGCTGGCTCCCTCCGATGATCTCGCCGATGCGCGGCACCAGCACGTCCATCGCGGCCACGGTCTTCCCGTCGTCGTTCGAGCGCATATAGAACGCCTTGATGTCGCGCGGGTAACCGGTGACAATCACCGGCTTCTTGAAAAGTTCCTCGGTGAGATATCGCTCGTGTTCGCTCTGCAGGTCGCAACCCCAGCCGGCGGGGAATTCGAAGGTGCGCCCGGATTTCGCCAACAGATCGACCGCCTCGGTGTAAGTGATGCGCTCGAAGCGGCTCTCCACCAGCGATTCGAGCGTCTTCAGCAATTCCGGTTCGTACCACTTGCCCAGGTACTCCAGATCGGGGCGGCAGGCCGCCAGGGTCTGCTCCACCAGGCTCTTGAGGAACGCCTCGGCCAGGTCCTGATTCTCGTCGATCGCGCAGAAGGCCATCTCCGGCTCGATCATATAGAACTCGGCCAGGTGGCGCGGCGTGTTCGAGTTCTCCGCGCGGAAGGTGGGACCGAAGGTGTAAACGTTGGCGAATGCGTGGGCGAAGATCTCGGCTTCCAGTTGGCCGCTGACCGTCAAGTACGCCGGCCGGCCGAAGAATCCGTGCCCAAACTCCTTCTCGAATTCTGGCGACGACACCGCGAACATCGAGCCCGCGCCTTCGGCATCCGACCCCGAGATCACCGGCGTGTGTACGTACAGGAATCCGCGATCCTGGAAAAACTTGTGCACCGCGCCCGCCAGCACGTTGCGCACGCGGAACACCGCGCCCATGGTATTGGTGCGCGCCCGCAGGTGCCCCATGGTGCGTAGCGTTTCAAGCGTATGCCGCTTCTTCTGCAGCGGATAATCCTCCGGGGCGTCGCCGTGGATCTTCAGCGACACGGCCTTCAGTTCGACGGCCTGCCCCTTCCCGGGCGATGCTACCAGTTCGCCCTCCACGCTCAGGCTGGCGCCGGTCGTAATCCGCGCCACCACCTCGTCCGGCACCACGCCTTCGTCCAGTACCACCTGCAGGTCCGTGGGCGACGAGCCGTCGTTCAGTTGGATGAAGTGGACGTTCTTGCTGTCGCGGCGGGTCTTCACCCACCCCCGGGCGGTAACCGTTTCACCGGCGGAACGCCGCAGCAGATCGCGAATATAGGAGTTTGCTTGAATCATCGGGTTCTCATAAGCCGGCTCTACAGGGCTTCCAATTGGTCGAAGACTTCCAGCGCGGTTTCAAGCGGGTGGTCGATGCCCGGCTGTTCTTTCAACTCCAGCAGCAGCGGGTATTGGCTCTCGCCGGAGCGCAGCAGGGCCATCGCCGCCGGCCAATCGACGGTCCCGCCCTCGCTTTTCAAGGGGAACAGGTGGCGGTCGTCCTTGCCGTTGTTGTCGTGGACGTGGGTGGAACGAATGCGGCTCTTCATCACGCGATAGGCGTCCGCTACGCCGCCGGCCAGGTTGGCATGGCCGGTGTCGAAGACAAAGTTGAGCTTGAGGTGCGTCAGTTCGTTGAACTGCACCAGGCGTTCGGGGCTGGAAAGGTCATTGGGAATGTTCTCCAGCAGGATTTCGACGCCTCGCTGCCGCGCGAAGATCGCCAGTTCCTCGAGCGCCGCGAAACACGCGTCCACCTTGAACAGGTCGAATTCCTCGCCGGTCACGCCCAGGTGCTGGATCAGGTACCGGTAGGGAATCACCTCGGCGATGTCCAGAGCCCGCTTGATCTCGTCCACCATGGGGAGGCGCTTGCCCTTGACCGTCTCGGTGAGAGTGATGACAGAGTGCGGTCCCGAGCGGCCCCAGATCTCGTCGTTGAACATGGGCGAGTGCAGCGAGTGGAGTTTGAGCTCGGACTCGCGGAACCAGTGGCCCAGCTCGGCGATCTGCGCCTTGTTGTAATAGTCCAGATGCTGGCGGGCGCAGAAGATTTCGACCGCGGGAATCCCGGCTTGTTGGATTCTGCCGAGCAATGCGGTGGTCAGGCGATGATTGACGAACAGGTGCGTCGATAGGTAGTGGTTCATCGGCACAAATCCGATTCTATCGCGTTGCGGGCTGCCGTCTGCGCCATTCGAACAGGAAAACTCCCGCCGCTACCGACACGTTGAGCGACGATATCCGGCCCGCCATGGGTATCCGTACCAGCACGTCGCAGTGTTTGCGGACCTGTTCGTGTAGCCCCTTGCCTTCGCCGCCCAGTACCAGCACGGTCGGCGAGGCATACTCTACTTCGGTGTAGTCGTCCGAACCGCGTTCATCCAAGCCATAAATCCAGTAGCCGCGATGCTTGAAATCCTCCAGCGCCCGGTTGACGTTGGTGACGCGCACGATGGGCAGGTGCTCCAGCGCGCCGGCGGCGGCCTTGGCCACCACATCGGTCAGGCTGGCGGCGCGCCGTTCGGGGATCACCACAGCCCCGGCCCCGGCGGCGTACGCGGTGCGGACGATGGCGCCCAGGTTGTGCGGATCCTCCACACCGTCCAGCACCAGCACCAGTCCGGCCGCGGTGGCAGCCTCCGGATCGGCATATTTGGTGGCGGCGCCCATGGCGACCACGCCCTGGTGCGCGGGCGTGCCGGCCAGGCGGTCCAGCGCGGACCGCGGTTCGAAACGCACCGGGAGCGAGGCGCGGCGGGCCAGGTCGATAATCTCCTGCAGACGTGGACCGCCGGCCCCCTGCGCGATCAGCAGGCGCTCAAGTGGCCGGCCGGCGCGAAGGGCTTCGGCCACGGGATGAATACCGCTCAGTAAGGGCATTTTGGCGCTCAAGCCTCGGGATGGATCTGCAATCCGTTGTTCAGCCGGTTGGTGAAGTTGGCGGTGCAAATCACCAGGGTCATCTCGGCGATCTGCTCGTCCCGGAAATGTTCCGGCAGCGCGGCGCGGGTGGCCATGGCGTCGCCGGTGCGCGTCAATTCGCGCGCGTAGCGGATAGCGGCCCGCTCGGATTCCGAGAATTCATCGTCCCACTCATCCTTCAACGCTTGCAGTTCCTGCTCGGTGACGCCGGCCTTGTGCGCGCCCGGAGTGTTGGCCGCGATGCAGAAGGCGCACCGGTTGGCGAAGGAACAAGCCAGATACAGCAGCATCTTGATGCGCCGCTCCACCGCCCCCGGCCCCATCACCGCCGCGTAGAGCGGCACGAAGCTCTTGAGAACGTCGGGACGATGGGCCATGGCCCGAAAGAACGGGTTCGGCTGTTTTGCCCGGGCTTCCAAACTGGCCAGAAACTCGTTCTGCGAAGGATCGACAAGTGCAATGGAGGGCATGAAGACCAGTATAGGGCGTGGGGGAGGCCGGGTGCGTAACCGGATCGCGGTCCTTGCGTCCGGCCGGAACACTCCTAACGAGAGACCGCGGCCCGCTCCTTGCCACGTTCTCCGGACCCGCGCCAGGAGAGTTATGCGTACGTGTCTTCGCGGCGCAAAGTGCACACGACGAGCGTCACCACGCGGCCGGCGATGTCGTAGCGGAATCGGAAGCGCCCGAGCCGGAGGCGAAACTGGCCCTCCCCCGCCGGCACGCCGTGGAGCTTTTTGACGTCGTGCGCGCGGCTCCGGTTATACGGGTCGTTCTCAAGGATGCCGATGGCCCGGCTGTAATGCTCGATAAGGTCGCGGTGCTGTTTGGCGAGCTTCCGGAAGTCGCGATCGAAGGCGCTGGTGGTGCGGACCGAAAAGGGAGGGATAGAGATCATGACGCGCGGCGGCGCGGTTTCGCTTTCTTCGCTGCGTCGGCCTTGCGAAATTCGGCGAGGAGCGCCGAGGCGGGACGGGTTCGGCCGGCACGGACATCCAAAGCGCTCCGTTTGATGGCGCGCTGCACTTTGGGGTCGCGAAGTTCGAGATAGTCTTCGAGCTCGTCGGCGTCCATCATGCCGGCGACGGGGATGCCGTCCTTCTCCAAAATGACGTACTCCTTGTTGAGGTGTACGCGGCGCACTACCTGGCCGAGGTTGATGCGAGCTTTTGTGATGGGTAGACGATGCACCATAGGGGGCTCCAATTGATCAATGTTAATCGATATTCATCAGTATACAGGTAAGGACACGACTTTCGAGGAGCGCCGGATCTCAGAAATCCACAGCGCGTCGGAAAACTCCCAGCTATTTCGGTGACAGGCTACATAACCTCGAAACTCCGCGGCGGAGTTTCATCCCCTGCCACCGAATTGGGAGCGGAGAAACTCGATGTCCCCTTCCACGAAATCCAGAGCGGGCAGTTCCGCGAGCGCCGTCCAACGCAGGTCGTGAAAAATCACGTTGCGGGGCTCGCCGCGGTAATCGGTCAGGCGGAAGAAAATTAGCTCGATGGGTTTCTTGCCGGGGTAGGTATAAGGATAGCGTGCAACCTCGGTGCCTGCCGCGTCGCGGATGTCGAGTTCCTCTTCCAACTCGCGCGCCAGCGCCTGCGCGGGCGTCTCGCCGGGTTCCACCTTGCCGCCGGGGAATTCCCACTTCAGTGGATGGGACTGCGTGGCTTGACGCTGTCCGACAAGGATGCGCCCGTCGCGCTCGAGGATCGCCGCTACCACCTGAATCATGCCAATATTGGACCATAAGATGTACTCGGAACGTTTGCTGGATCACTTTCAGAACCCGCGCAATGTGGGACAACTCGATCCTCCGGCGGCGATGGTGGAGGCGTCGAACCCGGCCTGCGGCGACATCCTGCGGCTGTGGGCGCGCTTCGAGGACGATGTCGCGGTCGAGGTGCGCTACAAGGTGCGCGGCTGCACCGCGTCGATTGCGGCGGGCTCGGCGCTGACCGAGTGGCTGGCAGGGAAATCTCGCGCCGAGATGCGGACGTTCCGTGCGGCGATGGTGGAGGATGCCGTGGGCGGCCTCCAGCCCGAATCGAAGCACGCCGCCGTATTGTGCGCCGACGGCGTGAAGAAACTGGCGGCCACTGGGGCATTCGGGGCATTCGGTCCACGCACCGGCCGTCCGCCCTTGGTATGATAGGCGAACGAACATGCCAGATCCTCTATTGGACCTCGCTCCCATGTCCGACGCCGTGACCCAGTCCATCCGTGTCGAGGTACTGGCGCGCTATTCGCCCGAAAACTCTCAGGCGTTGCAAAGCGATTGGGTGTTCCAGTACACCGTCCGCATCACCAACCAGGGCACCGACACGGTGCAGCTCATCAGCCGCTACTGGATCATCACCGACGCCCTGGAGCACGTCGAAGAGGTCAGAGGTCTCGGGGTGATCGGCGAACAACCCGTACTGGGCCCCGGCGAATCATTCAAGTATTCGTCGTGGTGCCCGCTTAAAACCCCCACGGGGATGATGCGCGGTACGTACCAAATGGTGCGCTCCGACGGCAGCCAGTTCGATGTCGATGTCGCCCCATTCGGCCTGAAGGCCCGCTACACCGTCCAGTAGTTATGTGGGGCAGGATGGCATCCTGCGGCCCGGCCCCAAGTGGGCACCCCGCACTCGGCCTGGTCGGCATTTGCATACTGGTCGGCAGGCCGAGTGCGGGGTGCCCACTTGGGGCCGGGCCGCAGGTTGCCAACCTGCCCCACATAAGACAGCGTGCGAGACTCAATCAAAACCGGTGTCCGGTTGTGGGAAAAGTATGCAGCATTGGGATGGCATCCTGGAGCCCGGCCCAGGGTACCCCTCAATCGGCCTGCAGACCCGCAGAAATAGGCCCCCTATGGTCTCAAGCTTCCATCCTTCCTCGCAATTCCCTCCTCTTCACAAGACGTCGCAAGAAGTATGCGCCGTAGTGGCCGCCGCCGGCGCGCATGGATCCGGTATCGCCTCTGCAGTGCGAGCGTTGTAGCATAATAGACCCATGCTTCTTCGAAGGGAAACGCTCATCCGTACGGGCCTGGCGGCTCTCGGCGCAGCGGGTTTGTGGCTCGCCTGGTCGCAAGGCCAATCTCCCGCCCAGCTCACCATGGAGAAGGTCACCGACAACCTTTATGTAATCGTGGGCGACGGCGGAAACGTGGCCGTGATGCCGACCGGCGAAGGCGTCCTCGTGGTGGACGACAAATTCGCCCAGGACGCGCCGCAGATTGCCGCCAAGGTGAAGTCCATCAGCGATAAGCCGATTAAGTACGTCCTGAACACTCACCAGCACGGCGACCATACCGGCGGCAACCAGGCCATGATCGCCGCCGGCGCGGAGATCCTGATCCACAAGCAGGCGCGCGCCAACATGGTAGCCGGAAAGATGCCGGGCCTGCCGCAGATTACCTTTAGCGACGAGACGCAGGTGTTTCTGGGCGGTAAGGAAGTTCTGGCGAAGTATCTTGGCCGCGGCCACACCAACGGCGACGCCATGGTGTATTTCCCGTCCGAGCGCGTACTGCACACCGGCGACCTGTTCATAACCAGCGGCGCGCCCTTCTGCGACACGGCGTCCGGCGGCAGTATCAAGGAGTGGGACGCCACCGTACAAAAGGCGCTCGCGTGGGACTTCGACACGGTCATTCCCGGCCACGGTCCGGTAGCCAAAAAGGCCGACCTGGCGAAGTGGGTCGGGACCATCGCCGCCATTCGCGCCAAAGTGAAGACCGCCTGTGCCGGCGGCGCGTCCGACGCAGCCAGCCGCCTCGATCTCAAGGACCTCGGCATGAATTCCATCGGCATGCTGGGCCGCGGCATGGCCGGTATGTGCCAGGAACTGGCGCAATAGATCAACGCCGGGTAGCATTGCGAATCCGCGCTCATCCGCTTCCGCCACCTTGCACCGCCGAACGCCTTCGCGATGCGCGACAATAGGGATTTCCAGGTCTTCTAATTATGAAAGTCGTCGCATTCAACGGCAGCGCCCGCCGGGGCGGAAATACTGCCATCCTGCTGAACTACGTCCTCGGCGAATTGCGGACCGAGGGCATCGAAACCGAACTGGTGGAGCTGGGCGGCGTCACGATTCACGGTTGCCGCGCCTGCCGAAACTGCTCCGTCCGGAAAGACCGGCGTTGTTCCCAGGAGAACGACTTCGGCAACGCCTGCATCGAAAAGATGGACGCCGCCGACGGTATCCTGCTGGGTTCGCCAACCTACGTGACCGACGTCTCGGCGGAGATGAAAGCCCTCATCGACCGTGCCTGCCTGGTCTCGGGAGCCAACGGTGGCATGTTCCGCCGCAAAGTCGGCGCTGGCGTGCTGGCTGTCCGCCGGGCCGGGGCCATCCACGGCTTCGACACCCTCAACCACTTCTTCCTGATCTCGGAAATGATCGTGCCCGGTTCCTGCTACTGGAATATCGGCATCGGCCGCGAAATCGGCGAAGTGGAAAAGGACGAGGAAGGCGTCCGCACCATGAAAGTCCTGGGCCGCAATATGGCCTGGCTGCTCAAAAAGCTCCACGCAAACTGTTAGAGAGGCTTGCCCCGGCTAAATTCAGTTGGCTCTGCCAATCAACGTGGTCCATTTGGCGCCGCCGCCGGCCACCGGGGCCAGTCCTGCCAAATAATTCGAATCGCGGGCAGCAAAGTAATGTTAATCTAACTTCATGTTGCGGCTAGTATCCCGCCTTTCAATTGTCATACTTTCGTTAGCATTCATGACACCGCTCTCGGCCGTCGATGCCGATCGCGACTTCTCGGGCAAGTGGCTCCTCGACGCGCGCAACAGCAACGCGCGAGCCCTGCCGATTGCGCCCGACCCGGCCATTACCATCACGCAGCAGGACATGGCGATCCGCTGCTCGGTCTCTGGCGAGAATGGCTCCGTAGTCCGCTGGACCTTTCTGCTGGACGGCACCGAAACCCGCGCGAGCATCGGCGGCGACTCCTGGAGCAGCAAGGTCAAGTGGGAAGGCGCCGCGCTCCTCACCAACACCATAGTCTCGGGCGTCCACGAGTACTCGGTAATGGACCGTTGGAGCCTGTCCCGCGACCGCTCCACGCTCATCGTCTCCCGTGAGATCGTGCAGCGAAGCGGGGTCTCCGAGGGCGAGCTCATATACACCCGCGAGAAGCCCGCCAGCCCGGCGGAGGCTCCGCCCGCAGCCGAGCCGATCTCCCGCAATCCCATCCCTCCCGACCCCATCCCTCCCGACCCCGCACTGGTTCCCGCTCCCATCCAACGCCGCCCCAATCCGCCCGCCGCGACCGACTATCTCATCCCCGCCGGCTCCCGCGTCGCACTCACGCTGCGCAACAGCATCGACACCAAGCACGCTCGCGAAGGGGATCATGTGTACCTGGACGTGTCGGTCCCGGTCTACGCCAACTCGCGCGTGGTCATCCCGCGCGGCAGCTTCGTCAACGGAATCGTCACCGAAAGCAAGCCGGCCAAGGCCGTCAAGGGCAAAGGCCAGTTGTTCATCCGCTTCGAAACGCTTACCCTGCCCAACGGCGTAACGCGCGACTTCCGCTCGCGGCTCGGTTCCAAGGATTCCGGGCGAGGCCAGGTGGACTCCACCGAGGGCGGCATCACCGGCGAGCGCGATAGCACCGGGGACACGTGTACCGTGGCCATCACCACCAGCACGGGAGCGGTGATCGGAGGGATTGCCGGAGCGGCCGCCGGACATCCTCTGGGAGGTGTGGGCATCGGCGCCGCCGCTGGAGCCGCCGCCGGCCTGGCGAGCATCCTCCACAACAAGCGCGCCGACGTCACGCTGCCCCGTGGCACTATGCTCGAGATGGTCCTGGACCGCGACCTGACGTTCACGCGCGAAGACTTGCGGTTCTAGCGCTCCGGCGCCCTACAGCACATCGGCGAAGCCGCGCTTCATGTACCGGAAGAACAGGCCTCCGAGCACGAATACCGCCAGCGAGGTGGCCCCCAGAATCGCCACGTCCATCGGATTCGGCCACTGCGCGTCCAGTATCACCGACCGGTAGACCCGCACGGCATAGTTCATCGGATTAGCCAGCACCACGAAACGGATTCTGTGCGGCACCCTGTCCTCTGGGATCATGATGGGCGTCATCCAGAACCAGAACGTCAGCACCACGCTCAGGAACTGTGCAGTGTCGCGTAGGAATACGTGCAGGCTGGCCATCACCCATCCCAGTCCCACCGAGAACAGCCCCACCAGGAACATGAAAACCGGTAGCAACAGCAGAAAAGCGCTGAACTTGTGCAGCACCACGGCCGCCGCTCCCACCATCAGCACCATTGCCAGTAAATGACTCACCAGCGACGACAAAAACACGGATACAGGCACAATCTCCGATGGGAATACGGATTTCGTGATCAGATTTGCCTGATCTAGCAAGCTGGCCGCCGACCGCTGCACCGAATCGCTGAATAGCAGCCACGGAAGCATCCCCGAAAATATAAAAAGTGGGTAGCTGGATACCCCCTTGGGCGGTGGCTGCTTCAAGCAGACCTGGAAGATATAAACCCAGCTCAAAAGCAGTACCAGCGGGTGAATTAGGCCCCAGATCCAACCGATCGCCGACCCTACAAATCGCTGTTCGAAATCGCGGCGCACCAGTTGGAACAGCAGACTGCGCCGCTCCACCAGGTTGCGGACGAACAAAGTTCCGGGGACTCTCCTGGGCACGGTAAACTGCATAATACTAAATTTTTCAATAGCTTGCAAACCAAAGAGACGACTTGACAAGGGCATGTCGGTGCTGTTACAGTTTCAGTTTCGTTCAGCCGATCTGTATTGTATAGCCCCACCGGGTTCCGGGAGCGGATAGTCGTCCCTAATCTCATGGATCCGGTTCGGAGATGCCAATGAAGCAGGAATATTTTGTCGTAGTAGTAGCCCATTCCTTGCGCGGTCGCCTGCGGCGTATCCATATCCCCCACCAAGCCGTGTATTCCATTCTGGCTTTGGCGCTCTTGGGATGTTTTTCCGCGTTCGGTTTTGTGGCCAGTTATGCCCGCATGGCCTGGAAGGTTGCCAATTATAATTCGCTTCGCAAAGAAGCCGACGGCCTCCGGTCGCGGTATCAGAATTTGCAGAAAGTGGTCAATCAGAAGAACGATCAGCTCGCCAGCCTCGAACTAAACGCCAAGGAAGTCGCCATGGCGTATGGAATCAAGCAGAAACTGGAAGGCCCCGCGGATATTTCCGCCGAGGGCAAACTGGTCCCCACATTCGCCGAAAGCCTGGAGGATTATAACTTCCTTCGCAACGCCAATCTGCTGGTTTTGCAGGGGCGCCGGTCGCGCGGTTTCCAAGCCAATGCGACGCCCAATCTCTGGCCCGTGGAGGGCAATTTGACCGGTTCCTACGGTTCCCGCTCCGACCCGTTCTCCGGTGAAGGTGGCGAGTTCCATCCCGGCGTCGATATCTGCGCTGCCATCGGAACCACGGTTCGGGCGACGGCCGACGGAATCGTCACATTTGCCGCCATGGAAGGCGGATATGGACGCTTAATCCGCATCGATCATGGCGGCGGCATCTCCACCTACTACGGCCATCTCTCCAAGTTCTTCGTCTTCGCCGGCCAGGAAGTCCGCCGGGGCGAACGAATCGGCGCCGTGGGCGCCACCGGCCGCGTCACCGCACCGCACCTCCACTATGAGGTCCGCAACAACGGCACTCCCATGAACCCGTACCGCTATCTGGTCAACGCCGCCGTCTACCACGAAGCGTCCCAAAAAGACTTCCCGTTCTAACTCCCAATTCGGTGGCTGGGGATGGAATCCCGCGCCACAGATTCCAAAGATGCAAGATAGAAGACGGGCGGAATTGCGTCGCCTGTCGCCGAATTGAGCCCTACCGCAACACCCAGCGAAACTCCGCCCGAGTGGCCCGCTCCGAGGAGACCGCCAGTCGGTCGCCGCGATGTTGTGGCTCCCCGTCGCTCACCGACCCCGGCGGCCCCGGCGCGGTCACGATGTTCGGCTCCAGGCGTGCCGTCGAATTCGCCGGCGCATCCCAACTTACCATCAGGCGAGCCTTTCCCGCGTCGATCTCGTACCGCCGTTCCCCGCGCGGGGCCAACGTGGTGTCGGAGTGAATCAGTTCCGTGAATACGTGCGCCGGCCCGCTGCGTATGTCGTCGGCGATGGTCGCGCCGCCGGCCGCCGTGAAGCGGAGATGCCGCGTGAACCGCTCCAGGCCGAGCGCCGGGTCGTACGCTCCCGACGCTTCGCCCTCCACCTCGAATGAGTCCGCCGTGGCCTTCACGCTGGTGATCCGCACGGTGTCCAAGCGATTGTAGGCGAAGCCATCCCACGGGTCGTGCTGCTTGCGCCCATCGTTTCCCTGCCCGCGGCCATCCACCAGCAGGGTATTGTGCTGATCGGTTCGCGGAACGCCGGAGTATCCAGAATCGCCGGTCAGATACTCTCCCTTCGCGAAAAGGATGAAGCTGTTGGCGTCGGGGTGCGAGTGGCCGCTGGAGAGGTGCCAGTCGGGAAACTGCTGCAACAACCGCGCGGTGTGGTGGCCTTCGGGCGGGCCGCACTTGAACGCCAGCGCGGTCGCGTCCGCGCCCCACCCGGTCCTCCAGTAGGCCACTTCGTGATCCGCGAAGTAGTGCCACGCCGGAATCCGCTCAATGGGCGCTGCCGCCAGTTTGTCGTCGTACCAGACCAGCGACCACCACTCCTCCGCGTTGACGTGGCCCAGGCTCTCCATCCACCGCGCCACGCCCTGAATCTCCGGATCGCGGTAGCGCGCCGCCAGGTCGAAAAGCAGGTTGTAATTGGTGTGAAACCGGCCGCCCGGATGCGTGCGGCTGTATTCCGGTTCCTGCCGCGCCCGGGTCAGCGGGCCTTCGAAGACGTCGCCGAAATCGAAGACGCTCTGGCCGCCGGGCAGCAGGCTGTGAGCCGCATACAGATGCGCCGCCTTCAAGCCGGGCTGGTCGAACAGATCTTCGCCGGTGGAATGCTTGTGCGCGTCCAGGTAGTGGACAATCCAGGGCGTCGAGAAGATCCAGTATTCGAAGCCCTCGTAGTAGTATCCGTCGGGAGAGTAGGTGGCCAGCGTGCGGTCGAAAATGGCGCGCGCCAGCGCAGCCCACCGCGGCGCATCCGCTACCTCGTCGTAGACCGCGTACGCCGCGATCCCCAACCCGGCGATGGGAATGAAAACATGATTCTGGCTGTAGGCGCAGGTTCGCCCGGGCCGCGGCTGGAAGTAGTCGAACAGCAGCCGCGCATGGCTGGCGATGGTGTCGCGGTACCGCTTCCGTTCGGCCTCCGTCAGATCCCCGTACAGCAGGTCGTAGCCCATGCTCATTCCATAGAGAAGATGGCCCGCCGCCAGGTCCACGTTCGGCTTGTTCGACGCGTAGCCCCAAATCGTATAGCCAACCGCGGCGTCCATGTAGCGCCGCGCGGCGTCGAGGTACTTTTTGTCGCCCTCGATGCGGTAGGCGAAGGCCGCCTCGGCGATCCCCAACGCCACTTCATTTTGCGCCCGGCGGGTCTCGGCCGGCGGCGGAGGCGGCGCCACCTGCAACGCGCGCACCGTGCCCAGCGCCCGCGCCCACAACGCCGCGTGCGTGGAATGCGCCCGTTTCCGCAGCGCGTCCAACTCCGCGCCCGTGAAGTAGACTCGCGGATGCTGTCCGCGCAACGCCGGCAACAGCGCGGACTGGCGGGTTTCCATCAGCGCCACCAGCGGCGACGGCGCCTTCTTTCCGGGATGGTCTTGCGGTCCCAGAGCTTCGTGCGAATCCTGTGCGGCGAGGGCCGCCACCAGCAGTCCGGGAAGGATAATCCTATGCATGCGTTCCGTTCCATTCCGGCGCGGAATCTCTTGTGGGCGCGCCGAAGATCTGTTAACCTTAACATAAATGACAGCAGGCCGCAAACCGGCGACTCTCGCCGATGTCGCCCGCCTGGCCGGCGTCGTCCCCATGACCGCCTCGCGGGCCATCAACAACTCGGGCTATGTAGGCCAGGAAGTGCGCGCGCGGGTCCTCAAGGCGGCCCGCAAGCTGCACTACCGCCCCAACATTCTGGCGCGCACGCTGCGCGGGCAGGGCTTGCAGGCCGTCGGCGTGATGCTGCCGGACATCTCCAACCCGTTCTCCGCCGAGTTGGTGGAGGGCATGCAGTCGGTGCTGGTGCCGGCCGGTTACGCCGTCTTCCTGGCCACCGCCCATCGCAGCATCGACCAGGAGAAGGCCAACCTGCTGGCCTTCGCCGACCATCGTGTGGACGGCATTCTGGTGGCTACGCGCGGCACCCAGATCGGCAACCAGACCATCGCCCGGATCGCCGGACGCGGCGTCCCCATCGTCACCGTCGGCCGCCCCGTCGAGCATTCCAAAGTGGACTGTGTCACTGCCGACCATAGCAAGGGCGCGTTTGAGGCCGTCACCCACCTGACCCGATTGGGACACAGCCGCATCGCGTTCCTGGGCATCGCGCCCGAGGATTCCAGCCGTCTACGCCGCTTTCAAGGCTACGCCGAAGCCCTGGCGGCGGCCGGAATTCCGCCGCGCGAGGAGTACATCGTCGGACCCGAAAGCGGTCCCGCCTATGCCACGCAGGAGGACGGATTCTCCGGCATGATGCGCCTGGCCGCGCTCCCCCGCCGTCCCACCGCCATCTTCGCGCGCAACGATTACACCGCCATCGGCGCCCTGCGCGCGGCCTACGAACTGGGGATCGCCGTGCCCCGCGACTTGGCCCTCGCCGGGTTCGACAACATTCCGCTCTCCGCCTACACCACCCCTCCGCTCACCACCGTGGAACAGCCCATCGCCGAACAGGGACGCTCGGCCGCGCAGTTTCTGCTGGACCGCATCGCCGGAAAGGCAGGCAAAGGCCGCCGCGAGATTTGCCTGGAGTGCCGCCTGGTGGTGCGCCAGTCCACGGATCCCAATGCCTGAGCCCGCCGTTCCGCGCCCCATCTCCGGCCTGCGCTGGAGGATGATCGCGCTGGTCTTCCTGGCCACGGCGATCAACTATATCGACCGCCAGAGCATCTCTCTGCTGTTCCCGGTTCTCGGCCGCCCCAGCGAGTTGAATATCAGCGCGTTGCAGTACGCCCGCATCGGCACCGTCCTGCTGCTGGCCTACATGTTCAGCCAGTCCATCTCGGGAAAGTTTTACGACCGTTTTGGATCGCGTATCGGCTTCAGCGTGTCCATCGTGGTCTGGTCCATCGCGGCCATGGGCCAGTCGCTCATCACCGGTTTCGCCAGCTTCGCCACGTTGACCTTTTTCCTCGGATTCGGCGAGGCTGGCAACTGGCCGGGCGCCGCCAAAGTGGTCGCCGAATGGTTTCCCGCGCGCGAACGCGCCCTCGGCATGGCCATCTTCAACAGCGGCGCCGCGCTCGGCTCGGTGCTGGCGCCGCCGTTCATCGTTACGCTGCAATTGCTGCTGGGATGGCGCATCGCCTTCTTCTGCGCCGGCGCCCTTGGGCTGCTCTGGCTGGCCGCGTGGCTGGCCTTCTATCGCTCGCCCGAGTCGCATCCGCGCATCACCGCCGAAGAACTCGCTCTCATTCGCGAAGGCCGCCCGCCGAACCTGGGTGCCCGGCCAAGTTCCCGCTGGAAAGCCCTGCTGCGCCGGCGCGAAGTATGGGCCATTCTGGTGGCGCGCTTTCTGGTGGACCCCCTCTGGTGGTTCTTCGTGCTGTGGCTTCCCGACTACCTCAGCAAAGCGCGCGGCCTCAGCCTCAAGCAGATCGGCATGTTCGCCTGGGCTCCTTACCTGGCCGCCAGCCTGGGGAGTCTCTTCGGCGGATGGCTTTCGGGCCGGCTTATCGGCGCCGGCTGGAGCGTGAACCGCGCCCGCAAAACCGTCATTGCGATAGCGGCGTGTCTCACCCCCGCCGGTCTTTTGGTGGCCCGCGCCGAAACGCCCACCGCCGCGCTGGCCTTGATCGCCGTGGTGCTGTTCGGTTTCCAGATGTGGATTAGCAACGTCCAGACGCTCCCCGGCGATTTCTTCGCCGACGCTACCGTGGGCAGCGTAGCCGGCCTCGGCGGCACCGGCGCCGCCATGGGCAGCATGCTCTTCACGCTGTCCACCGGCTGGGTGGTTACGCATTTTTCGTACGGGCCCGTGCTGGCCGCCGCCGGCCTTCTGGCCCCTGCTGGCACCATCGCCCTGTTCTTACTGGCCGGAACGATCCGGCGCATCGAATACTCAGGAGAGATATCCAAATGATCGATCTCACAGGAAAGTTCGCGCTGGTTTCCGGCGCAGGCCGCGATATTGGAAAAGCCGTCGCCATCGAACTCGCGCGGTGCGGCGCCGACGTGGCATTCACGCATCACGGCTCCGACGGTGTGGAAACCGCCGCGGCCATTCAGACGCTCGGAAGACGGGCGCTTTCGCGGAGAGTCGATGGCCTCGACGCCGCCGCCGTCCGCGAATTCGCCGCCTGGGCTCGCCAGCAGGCCGCCCGCCCCATCGACATCCTGGTCAACGTGACCGGCGGCATGGTGGCCCGCAAGAAGATGGACGAAATGGACGAAGCCTTCTGGGATCACGTGGTCGCACTGAACCTGAAGACCGCGTTTCTCATGACGCAGGCCGCGCTGCCGCACTTCGCCGACGGAGGGGCCATCGTGAACTTCTCGTCTCAGGCCGGCCGCGATGGCGGTGGCCCCGGCGCACTGGCTTATGCCTCGGCCAAGGGCGCGATCATGACGTTCACGCGCGGCCTGGCCAAAGAACTCGCGCCGCGGCGCATTCGCGTCAACTGCGTCTGTCCCGGTATGATCGACACCACGTTCCACGATACCTTCACCAAGCCGGAAGTTCGCCAGCGCGTTGCCGCCATGACACCGCTGGGCCGGGAAGGCCGCTCCGAAGAGGTCGGCGCGCTGGTAGCGTATCTGGCATCGAGCGCCGCATCGTTCGTAAACGGCGCCAACATCGACATCAACGGCGGCATCCTCTTCAGCTAATCCCCCCTTGGCGTGCGCACTCGTGCGCGCCGCACCCCGACTCCTCGGGATGCCCGGCCCGAGTAGGCGATCCACCGGGTGTCGCCGAGAGTCGCGCCCCGCCGCTGCAAATGTGGTGTGCCTGGCGTCTCGGGAAGTGGCTACGGCCGGCTACGACTCGCTGGTGGTGAGGAAGGTCTCCAGCAGTTTTACGGTGCTGCTGTTGCTGCCGCTCTTGTCCGATTGGGCGCTCTCCAGCAGAGCCTTCAACAGATCCTGAATGTTGGTTTCCGACGACGAACTGCTGCTGGAACTGGAACTCGAGCTGGAACTGCTGCTCGAGCTGGAAGTGGAGCTGGAGCTGGAGCTGCCGCTGTCGGGCGGAGGTGGTGGCGGCGGACCGTAGGAACCGCTTTGCGCCGTGGGCGGCTCGAGTTGAGAGAGATCGCCGGTGTCGGCGGCATTCTGGAACTTGGACGCCAGATCGTTCAGGAAGCTGGACTGTGAAGAGTCGGTGGTCTTCGAGGCGGCGTCCTTCAGTTGGCTGGCTGCATCTTCCAGCACTTTCTTGAACTCGGTGGGGTCGCTGGTCTTCAGCTCGTTTAGCTCTTTGAACAGAGTGGCCACCTGCGAAAGGTCCAGCGAGTCGGAGGTGGTTGAGCTCGTATCGCTGCTGCTGGTAGTGGAACTGGTGCTGGCGCTCGCGGACGTCTGCGACGTCTTGAGGTATGAGCCGATCTCGCTTAACAGCGAGCTATCGATGGAGTTGAGCGTGCTGTCAATGGAACTCATGTTCTGTATCCTTTTCTCCGTGGCTGGCGGTGAACTGATTTCAACCGCCTGCTATGGATCGTATCGGCACGGAACCAAGCCACGCACGTCAAGAATTGTTAAGTAATGTATCGCTCTAACGGCCCGCCGGCGGCGTCAAAAGCCCGTCGTAAATATCCATCACCGAGCGCGCGGAAATGCGCGCGTCCAGGTGGTTCTGCACGTGCAACCGCCCCGACGCTCCCAGCCGCCGCCTCAAGCCGGCATCCCGCAGTAACTCCACTACGCGGGCGGATAACGCGGCCGGATTGTCGCCGGGCACCACAAAACCACCCGTCACGCCGCTCTCGACGATCTCGTGGGTGCCTCCGGTGTCCGTCACCACGACGGGCAATTGCATCGACATCGCCTCCACCACGCAGCTTCCCAACCCCTCGCGATCCGAGCACAACACCAGCAAGTCCGCCGCCGCCATCAACTGCCGGATATCGGGAACGAAGTCCATCCATTTGACTACCGCTTCCAACCGGAGTTCCTGGATGAGCCCTTGGATTCGATAGTGCTCCGGCGATTCGCCGTACACGTCTCCCTTGACGATCAGTTGGAAGCCCGGCACTTGCGCTTGGATCGTGGCGGCGGCTTTCAGCATGACGTCGTGTCGCTTATTGGGAGCGACGCGCGCGATCATCAGCGCCACTTTGGAGTCCGCCGCGATCCCCAGTTCCCGGCGGCACTGTTCCGCGGAGAACAGGTCGGGCCGGTAAGTCTCGGAATCCGCTTCATCGTAAATGACGCGGATCTTGTCCGGGTTGACGGGCAGCCTGCAAACTTCCCGCTTGATGAACTGCGAGATCGATATGACCGATCCCGCGAGCACCAATCCGTCCTCGAACCCCTTCAAATCGCCGTTACGGGTATGTTGAACCACCGGAACGCCGCTCGCGGCGGCCGCCGCGACGAAGGGCAGGCTCTCGCGTCCATTCAGGTGGATGACGTCGGGGCCGAGGCTCCGCAGAACCGACATCGCGTAACAGAACTTGCCGATATTGGCGTCCGGCAGCCTGTCTTCCGGACAGACCACCTGGACGCCTAGCGAACGTAACGTATCGGCGAAGACGCCATCTCGCGAGGTAATCGCGAATAACTCGAACCGCCGCTGGTCGATGAAGCGAATCATCGAACATAAGCAGCCTTCTCCCCCGGAGAAAGCCGAGGGCAGCGACACGTAGAGAATTCGCGCCCGGTCCGAGGCTTTGCGGGCCGGCTGGATCGTGCAGCCCTCCGGCAACTGGCACTCCAACGACTTGTGTTGGATTTCGACCTGTTTGAGGGCGCACAGAATGGCTGTGGAGTTCAGATCCAAGCCGTCCGCCCGGGCTCCGACCACGGCCGCTTCCGCCAGTGTAAAGTCGATGCCGACGCCGAAGCCGGCCATAACGGGGATGCCGTCGGGGGCGGTGGAATAAGCTTCGGCGAAATCGAACGGCGCCGTCTTCAGTTGCATCGGCAGCGTTTGCGGCACCAGCGCCTGGACTTGCAGCATACGGTGCGCCGCGGTCTCGGGATCGGAAAGCCCCAGCTTGGCGGCAACCTCCGGCAGCGCGGCCAAAAGTGTAGCGTCGAACAGGCTCAGCGAGCAGGCGTGCGGCAATCCCCGTATGGTGGTGAAGGTGTTGCCGAGGCGCTGATGATACTCGGCGACGCGGAGCAACAGGTCGGCCGGCGCCAGGGCGCACCCAAGATTCAACAGGGCCACCGGCGACCCGATGGCGCCCGACGCAACACCGGCCACCGCGCGGGATTTGGAGAAGTGCGGGGTGTACTGAAGCTCGGCGCCAGTGCCGGCTACAGCCTCTTCCAGAGCGGCGCGCTCAGTTTCGTAGTGATACAAAATGACGAACCGGCCGGCCTTCGAATGGACCAGAACCCGCTCGGCCAACCACGCCAGGACCGGTTTGGAATCCAGGCGGGCGAGATAGGGTCGAAAGGAAAGAGACTTGGACAAGGGGTCGAGGTACAGAACGGCGCAGAGGGGCATTTAGGGAAGCTCGCACCGATTGTAACGCTTCGCCGGCGCCGGACGCTGTGAAGATGTGTGCCGCCCTCGCTGGGGCCATTCTGTGCTATCTTTTCGGGGACTGCCTTGGAGCACTGCATATGAGCACGGAACCGGAAATCCTGGACATCGAAGCCCTCCTGCAACCTATTTCCGAAGATGCGCCCTCGGGAATCTACCTGCGGCCTCTCGGCGTGTATGACGAAGTCAAGGCCCTGCGCACTACCGAAAGCGCCGATAGCATGGTCGGCACCCTTCGCCCCGGCGAGTTCAAGACCGCACAATGGGGCAAGGTGATCGCGACCTGCGTCAAAGAGCTGAGCACCCGCTCCAAGGACCTCCAACTCGCCGTGTGGCTGGCCGAGGCGCTGGTCCGCGTGCATGGTTTCGGCGGGCTGCTCCGCGGGCTGGAATTCGTCCTCGCCCTCAACGACCGCTTCTTCCCAACCTACTATCCCCTCATGGAAGACGGTGGCCTCGACATCCGCGCCGGCCGGCTCTCGGAATTGGAGCGCCTCCTCACGCAGGCCGTCGATAACTGCGCCATGACCGCCAAGGTGGAAGGGGAGAGCCACGCTTTCTGGGAATGGAAACAAATCCAAATCCTGCTCAATAACGCCGGCCGCGCCAAACCCGAAGAGAAAGACGAAATCCTCAACGAGGCCAACACCAAGAAGGACGTGGTTGACAAGGCCATCGCCAAGACGTCCTGGGAATTCTACGACGACGGCATCCTCCAGCCCCTCATCCGCAGTCAGGAAGTGCTGACGGTACTTCGCGACACCGTGGACCGCCTCTTCTCCGAGGCCCCCACTTTCGGCGAAATGGAAGACGGGGTGACCGGCTTCTCCGATCTGCGCAAGGAGTTGGACGAGTGCCGTCTGCGCGTGGAAGGCATTCTGGAGGGAAAGCCCGCGCCGCCCGGCAAGGGTCGTAACGCCACTCCGGTCGAAGAAGCCGCTTCCTCCGACCCGGCGGGCGATGGCGCCGCTGGAGTCCGTCAGAGCGGCGGTGGCGGCAGCATGTCCGCCGAACCCGAGACCCGCGCCGACGCCCTCCGCCGTTTGGCCACGATCGCCCAGTTTTTCCAAAGGACCGAACCCCACAGTCCGGTCGCGTACCTGGTACAGCGCGCCGTCCGCTGGGGCGAAATGCCGCTGGAGAATTGGCTCGACGAGGTGATCCCCGACCCCAACGTGCTCAACGCGCTGCGCGAGACGCTGGGATTGCCGAAGAAGAGCGAGTACTGAGCGTCGGGGGGACGACCGGAGTCGCGGCTCAAGGCCGTGCCGCCCCAGCGGCTACGGATGGAGATCCAAGAGTGCCTTCCCGGTCGGCCCCGTGTAAGTCAGCTCGACGGTACGGATGCCCTCGGACTTACCGTGATACTGGAAGAAAATCAATCCCGCCTGGGGCAGCACGCGGTCGCCTTCCGGTAGCGCTGCCTTTTGCACCCGCTGATGCATCACGCGCTCCAACTCGATCGGCATATGGACCGGCGCGGGCGCGGAATTGTCGGCGCCCTGTCCGCCGTCGGTGGTGATGCCACCGGTCTTCGACTTCCCTCCGGGCGGCTCGGGCGGCACCCACTCGGGATCTTTGAGCGAATGGAAGATCACCCCGTACGGTTCGGCCTGCACGGATGTCTTCTTCCCATTGATGCGCAACGCGAAATCCTCGTGGGATATCTTGAGCCGCGCTTCCGGCGGGCCGAATAGCCCCACTTCGACCACCACGTAATCCTCCGTCAAGAGGGTTGCTTGCAGGGTGGCGACCGAGTGGCGCGTGAACTCGGCGGCGACCGTCACGGCGCCTGCCTGAGCGTGCGCCTGGTACTCGGCGGGAGTCGCTCGCGGAGGGATGCCCGTGGCTTCGCGGACTGGCGCGGCCTTCTCCGGCGTGTCCTTGCTGCGCTCGTCTTGCCCAAAGGCCCCCTGGCAGAGGAGCGCGGTCAGAACGGCGCCGATCGCGAGACGCGTTCTTGCTGGAAGGAGAAGCTGCATGGCATTCACAATTTAGCATGCCGCGATACCTCCCATTTTGCGAACCGTTTTGCGAAGCATTCTGCGAAGATCGATAGGTGCTCCTTTACGCCCTGACGGTCTTCCTGTCGGCCTTCCTGCTCTTCGCCGTCCAGCCTATCGTCGCCAAAGCGATCCTGCCCTGGTTTGGAGGCACCTCCGCCGTGTGGAGCGCCTGCATGTTGTTCTTCCAAGCCGCTCTCCTGCTCGGCTACGGTTATGCGCACTGGCTGCACCATTCGCTCCCCGCCCGCAAACAAACGCTCCTCCACATTGCGGCCCTGGCCGTCAGTCTGACTACTCTCCCCATCGTCCCCGGCAGCCATTGGAGGACGGTCGCCGCCGGGCTCCCCGCATTGCGCATCCTGGCGCTCCTCTCGGTCACCGTGGGGCTTCCCTATTTCCTGCTTGCCTCCACCAGCCCTCTGCTGCAGGCCTGGTACGCGCGCAACCACAAGGCGGGAATGCCCTACCGCCTCTTCGCATTGTCCAATCTGGCCTCCCTGCTGGCGCTCGTCGGCTATCCTCTGCTCATCGAGCCGAACCTGTCGAACCGCTGGCAGGCATGGATCTGGAGCGGAGCGTATGCCGCGTTCGCCGTCTGCTGCGGATTCGCCGCCTGGCGCGCCGCCGCCCATCCCGCCGCCGAATTCACCGCCCCGCAACTCGACGCCCATGCCGCCGTCCCCGCCAATGCCCCATGGAGCGTGCGCCTGCTCTGGCTGCCGCTGGCCGCCAGCGCCTCCATATTACTGCTCTCGGTCACCAACCACCTGACGCAGGACATCGCCGCCATCCCGTTCCTCTGGATCCTGCCGCTCAGCGTCTACCTCCTCAGCTTCATCCTTTGCTTCGACTCGCCGCGGTTCTATTACCGGCCGCTCTTCGTGCCGCTTCTGATCGCCGCCCTGGCTTTCCTGGCTTATCGAATCTGGCCGGCCAAACAGGAGCTCTTCTGGCCGTTCGTGGATCTCACCATGCGCCCGGCCATCTTGTGGACCGCCGTGGCTCTCTTCATTTGCTGCATGGTATGCCACGGCGAGCTGTCGCGGCTCAAGCCCCATCCGCGATATCTCACCGGCTTCTATGTCACCGTTGCGCTGGGCGGCGCCATCGGCGGACTCTTCGTCGGCCTGCTGGCTCCCAGCGTCTTCAGCGGTTACTATGAATTTCCCATCGGGCTGGGCCTCTGCGCGGCAGTCGTGTTATGGGTCTTGGTGCGCGATCTGTTGCGGTTCAGTATCTGGTGGCGGCTCGCCGGCTCGGCCGTTCTGGCAATTCTCCTGGGCGGTTATCTTTGGGCGCTGTCGTCCATTGCGCGCCAGATGGTGGAAGGCTACCTTGTCGCAGTGCGCAATTTCTACGGACAACTCCGTGTCATGGACAACGGCGATCCGGCCCGCGATCCCTACGCTTCCCGCATCCTGGTGCACGGGACCATCAACCACGGCGCGCAGTTCCACAGTGCGGAATACCGACGCCAGCCGGTGACCTATTTCTGCCCCGAGTCGGGAATCGGCCGCGCCATGCAGGCGTTCGAAAGCGCGCCCCGCCGCGTCGGCATGCTGGGCATGGGCTGCGGCACCATCGCCGCTTATGGCCGGCCCGGCGATACGCTACGCATCTATGAGATCAATCCGCTGATTCCGGTACTGGCGCGCCGCTGGTTCACCTATCTGGAGGACACGCCCGCCAAGGTGGAAGTGGTTTTGGGCGACGGCCGCCTGAGCCTGGAGTCCGAACCCGGCCAGCGGTTCGATCTGCTCATCATGGACGCCTTCTCGGGCGATTCCGTCCCCGTCCACCTGATCACCCGCGAAGCCCTGGCCACTTACTTCCGGCACCTCAAGCCCGGTGGAATCCTGGCCATCAATACCACCAACCGCTATCTCGACCTGAATCCGGTGGTGGAGCGGGGCGCCACCTCGTTTGGAAAAGTGGCGCTGGCGTATCCTTACGACTCCGAGATGGGCGACGCCGTTTGTTTCTCCTGCGACTGGGCCCTGATCATGGACCGCGCCACGCTCGGCCGTCATCCCGAACTCGCCCGCGACGCCAATCTCCTGCGCCCGCACACCGATTTCCGCACCTGGACCGACGACTTCTCCAACATGTTACAGATTCTCCGCTAGGCCGCACAGTCTTATGTGGGGCAGGTTGGCAACCTGCGGCCCGGCCCCAAGTGGGCACCCCGCACTCGGCCTGCCGACCAGCATGCAAATGCCGACCAGGCCGAGTACCACTCGGCCGCAGGATGCCATCCTGCCCCACAAATTCTGCACCATTCCCGATACTGGGAAAAGCACGCGGCATCAGGTTGTCAACCCGCCTGGGCGCCCTGGGTGTGCGACTCCAATCTTGCGCCGCACTTCCGACATTTAAGCGCTTGAAGACCGTTTGACCGTCGGGCAATATCGGACATGGCGCGCCGGCAGTTACCGGTAGGTAGTTGAGTCACAGGTGTCCGCGGAGGCCAGGCTGTCTGGGCGCGGGCAGGCCGGCCCGGCTACTCCTTTTCCGCGTGAGCGCCAGTGTGTTGGCCGCCGGCCGGCGCGGCTTCGGCGGACTGGAAGGCGCGGTCGGACACTTCCCTGACTCCCAAATACGCGTCGTCGTCAACGCTCAGCTCCCCGCGGAACGGGTAGTCCAGGGCGATGATCAGCGAAAAGACGAGACCGATCGAGAGCATCGTCAGCCCGGTTACCGCCATGTGAATTCTATAACTGTGCGGGCCGAACAGATAGACGTAAGCGATGATTAGGCCCAGGCCGAAGACAAGCATCTCCCAGACTGCGTCGGGCAGATGCGCGTTGGCCGCCAGCAGACGGGCGCGGCGCGCGCTGAAGAGTTCATTGACGGAGTGCACCATCACCCCCTTAACCGTGGCTTGACCCGGGGTTGCCGGTTCGTAGTCGGCGAGATCGAGGCTGATCCGGCGGACTTGCACCCAGCCTTCCTCGTAGTTGCGCTCCTCCATCCGGTAGGCCTGCTGGCTTGCCCATTCCTTCTTGGTGACGATGTCGATGTATTTGTCGATGTCGCCCCGCAGCCGGACGGCGAGTTCGGCGGGCAGTCCGGCGCTGTCGAAGGCCAGGCCGCCCAGCGAATTGGCCTCGTCGGAAACGATCGCGGTGCTCTTGTCCATGGCCTCGTAGGTTCCCACTGCGACGAAAGCGAGCACCACGGCGTAGATGCCGCCGCAGAGCGCGTAGCTCAGCCCGACCATCGAGGTATCCTCCTCCCGGGCGTTCCAATTGACCAGGCGATGGAAGATGTAAAGACCGAGGAGCGGGAGGACGACCAGAACCGAGCAGACGGCGGCCGCCACTTCCCAAGTCGAATGAGAGTAAAACCAGTCGTTCAGCATGACCATGTCCCTTCGTTGCGGTCGTAACTTGTCATCGGAATTCCTCGATCAATGGTGGACTGCGGGCACGGGCGCTCCGCGATCGAGCGCTCCGGACGCCGTAGCCTTGACGCTGACGAAGGCCTCGTCGCCAACGCTCACCTCCCCGCGGAACGGGTAGTCCAGGGCGATGATGAGGACGAAGACGAGCGCGATCATGGCCGCGATGAGGCCGGTGATCGCCATATGAATCCGAAAACTGCGTGCACCGAAGAGATAGGTGTAGCCGACGGCGACGGCGCCGGCCAGGAGCAGGATCTGCCAGACGACGGTGGGCAGGTGTTCCCCCGCCGCCAGGATGCGTGTGCGGCGCGCCTTGATCAGGTCGTTCATAGCGCGCAGCATCTCGCCCTTGTTGACGTTCTGCCCCATGGTTGCCGGCTCGAACACGGCGAGTTGCGTGGTGAGGTGGGCGAGCACTGTCCAGCCCGGCTCGAACACCGCGTCGTTGAGCTTGCCCGCCTGCTGGCTCGGCCACTCCGATTTGACGACGATGTCGATGTACTTGTCGAGGTCGGCGCGAACCCCCACGGCCGTCTGCGGAGGCAGTCCGGCCGAATCCAGCATCAGGTTGCTCAGTTTGTTGGCCTCGCCGGTGGCGATCTCGTCGCCCTTGGCGAAAGTCTCGAAGACATCGACCACGATGAAGGCGATGAGAACGGCGTAGACCACCGCTACGATGGCATAAGTCAGACCGACCGTCTCGGTATCCTTGTGCCTCATATTGACATCGACGAGGCGATGGAATATATAGAGGCCGACCAGAGCCAGGGCGGTCAAGATACCGATCACTAACAGCCCGACCTCCCAGGTCGGATGCGTATATAGAAAATTAACGAGCACTAATCCCTCCTAAGTGCAGCCCAGCTTCCCATGTCTCGTCGTGCCGCGCCGTCCAACTCGTACACTTCGGCGATGACGGCGCCCGCCGTTACGAGATGGCAATTCTCGTGCCTAACTTCTGTAACTCGCTGAATATCGGAAGACCGCGAACCATCGGATCGCGGATAATGAAAGGTGACTAGCTATCCCCAAACCGCGTGAGTGAAGTACTTTCCGCTGAGCCGAACTACTAGTTCGGCTTCGGAGACGCAACCATATCGCATAACCATATCATGCCAGACCGCAACATGCAAGCTGCGGCGGGTTTGCGGGTGCTTAACCGATCTGGGGAAGGCCGGTTCCGCCGCCATTCAGACTCAGTAGCTTATGCCAGGAGAGGGCGTTTTATGCCGGGCTTTGTGGGGAGCCAAAGTGGACTCGAACGTCTCGCGGCGTTCGTTGCCGTGTTGGCAAATGGGTTGCGCTCACCTCCCAAGTCCGAACGCGGCCGGGTATCTCACCTTCCCGCGAATCCCATCCAGTGCGCCGGGGCTGAGTTCCATCGCCATGAAAGCGTCGGGAGGGAACGGGCTTTCGAGCGAGCGTGCCTTCCCACTGCAGAAGCCAAAGCGCGGATAGTAATCGGGATGGCCGAGAACGATAACGATGTGTTCGCCGCGCCCTCTCAACAGATCGAGCCCATGCCGGATCAGCCGTCCACCGATGCCCTGTCGCCGATGTTCTGGCGACACGGCCATGGGGGCCAGTGCCGCCGCCGCGATGGAGCCGCCATCTGTTTCAATGAACATCCGACTGAACAAGATGTGCCCGACGATGCGCCGCTCCAGTTCGGCGACAACTGACGCGACTACGACACCTTCGCTGCGCAAGCTATCGACCAGGTTAGCTTCGTCCGGGCGGCCGAACGCCGCTTCGTTGATCGAGTGGATCGCCAGCCACTCCTCCGCTTGGGCCGTTTCGCAGCGTATGATTAGGTTGTCTCCTGGATGCACGTGTTCGATTTTAGCCGTTTGCTCGGCTTCCCTAGCACCGGGGAAACTCCGCCGTAGAGGCCGAAAATTCTCGCGTCCTCCCTGGGAAGCCAGGGGCGCAGCGCCTCTCATTCAATGCGACCAGCGGCTTGGAAAAGCTTCGCCCGTCTCACAGCCAGTTCAACTCGGCGTACTTCTCGCCGGTCAGGTGCAGGAACAGCGCTTCCAGCGATTCGAATTGCCGATCCCGGTAGTCAATCGCGCCGTCGTTGGCCAGCACCGTGATGTCGCCCTGCCAGACTAGCTTCCCTGGCTTGGTGATGATGGCGACGCGGTCGCACAATCGCTCCACCGTCTCCAATACGTGGCTGGTAATGAACACCGTTCGGCCCTGTTCGGTGAATCGGCGCAGCCACTGTTTCAGCAGCGCCACGCCCGCCGGGTCGATGCTCTCGAAGGGCTCGTCGAGGAACAAGACGTCCGGCGAGTGGATCACGGCCGCGGCGAAAGCTACGCGCTTGCGCATCCCTGTGCTGTATTCCGCCAGCGTCTTGCGGGTGTCGGTCAGTTCCAGCGCGGCCAGCAGTTCGGTGACGCGGCGGCGCGCGTCGGACTCTTCCAGACCGTACATGCGCGCGACGAATGCCAGGAACTCGTGGGCGTACAGGGGATCGAACAGCCCCAGCGTTTCGGGCATCACGCCCATGCGCCGCTTCAGATCGGCGCTCTCCGCGGTGAATCGGCCGCCCAGAATCTCCACCTCTCCCGCGGTCGGGTCGAGCAGGCCGGTGAGACACCCTATGGTGGTGCTCTTGCCCGATCCGTTCGGCCCCAGAAAGCCGAACATGGAACCCCGGGGCACCGTCAGCGACAGGTCGCCCACAGCCAGCGACTGGCCGTAGCGCTTCACCAGATTCGTAATGCGAATGGCGTCGGTTTGAGAAGTCATCGAGTTACGCTTTACCCTCCACGATAGCCAGCAGTCGTTCGCGCCGCGCGGGAAACGCCGCGCTGGCGCCGCGCAGGCACGCTGCGTAGAATGCCACCGCCAGCGCCGCCGGCGCCAACGTGAGCCACCAGTATTCGAGCGATACCGCCGCCGGCGCGACGAATTTCAGCAGCATCGGCAGAAACATGCAGCTCAGCATCACGCCGATCACTACCAGGTTGCCCATCAGCGACATGTCGTTCCCCAGGCTCTTGTCGTAATTTCCGCGGCGCGGCCCGTACAGCGAGGTCCACAGGCCCAACCCGTGAAAGACGAAAAGCGCGGTGATGCCGTTCACCACCGGCATGAGCACCATCCGCGCGTCCAACGGTCGCGGCGCAAAGACCGCCCAGAGGATAGCCGCGGGCGGGATCATGGCCGCGCCCAACACTACCGCGGCGTAACTGCCGGCGCGCAGGCTGGCGGCCGGATCGGTGGGGAACAGAAAGAAGCGCCGGAACGCCCCGCCCACGTATCCATATTGATTGACGGCGATGCGCGAGGTGCCCATGAACGTCACCACCGGGAGGGCGCCCATCGCCGCCACCGCCAGGCCCGCGCCTCCTTTGCGCATCTGGCCGACGTTGAAGGTGAGGAAGGCGGCCAGCGGCAGCGAGAAGAGATACAGCATGCGGAAGCGGTTATTCCGCAGGTAGAATCGCAGCCAAAAGCCAACCATGGGAGCCATGCGCGGACCGAAGAGGGCGGCCGCGCGGTCGAAGGGGCTGTCCCACAGGGAGCCGGATTTCCGCGCCACTTGTTGCCTCCCGAGGGGACGCCGCTCCAGCGCCACCAGCGCCATCGCCAGCCCTACCGCCCAAGCCGCGACCAGCCCCAGGCCGAGCGCGGCGTCGGCACCCACGTGGGTCATTGCCGCGGCCGCGCCAAACGGTGGAGTGTAGCGCAACACGGCGAGGATTCCCGGCAGAAGCGCGGGATTCTTCTTCAGAACCGGCGCCAGCGTGCCGGGCACCAGCGACAGGCACATGACGGCCATCAGCACCACCATGGAACCCGATCGCGTGTTCATCAGCCGGTCGATCCAAACGCCGGCCACGCGCGTCAGCAGGTAGCCGCACACGAACAGCAGCAGCACGGCGATGGCGCCGTTCCAGAACGAGTAAGTGCCGTATACGTACAGACCCACCACCAGCCCGGCTTCCAGCGCCAGGATGAGGAACCAGAACGGGTCCACGATTCCCAGAAAGTGCCGCGCCACAAATCGCTCCCGCTCGCGCAGCGGATAGCGCCGCAGTTCGCCGTCGCTGAACGCCGCATTCATGCCGAACCCCAGCAGCACGGTCCCGAATATCGCATTCACGAAGAGCCCCGAGAGCACCGCTTGCGCAATTGGCTCCGCCTGGCCGCTGCGAATGGCCACCATGCCGGCGCCCAAACCTCCGGCCGCCAGCAGCGCGGCCAGCAGCACGAAGAGCAGGTATCCCGCCATGAATAGCGCGATCTTGCCGTTGCGCGAGCGCGTCTTGGCCCACATCAGCTTGTAGCGCAGCCGGACCAGGTTGCCGATGAGTTCCCAGTTCATTGCCATTGCCCCTCGATGGCTCTCTTCATTGAAGTCAATCGCTCCACCAGCGGCCGGTACTCCAGGGAGTACCGCTTGGACCGGATCTTGAGCCCCAGCGCGTAAGCGGCGAAGGGAGCCGCCGAAGCGGTGAGGTGGGCAGCGATTCGATGCTGCGGCGAGGAGGCCGCCCAGCGCGCCGCAAACAGCAGGTTGATGCCGGCGCCGATCGCGATCATGTTCGGCCAGAACCGCCGGCGGAAGGGAGCGTTGGGGTTGCGCAACCGGTCGAGCGCGCTATCCACGAAGCCCATCGACGGCTTGGTGAAATCCAGGCGTGCAATTCCCAACTGGTTGCGCCAATCGGCCGTCAGCAGGCTAATCGCCCCGGCCAGGAAGCTCGCCTGCCCCATCGCCGTGAGCCAAGACAACCCCAGCCGCGACAGGCAGAACCATGTCTGCCACACCACCACCAGCACCTTGACGGTATTGATGAGATTCTGCCGGCGGCCGAACCGGCGCAGCGCGTGGGTTATGCCGCGCGAATCCACCGCCGCCGCGGGCTGACGCTGGCTCTGCCACAGTTGCTGAAGTTCGTCAAACTGTACCATGGCTGACCTCCGTCATAAGCCGTTCCAACGTCTGTTTGATGCGCACGATCTTGACGCCCACATAGTTCACCGTGATGCCCGTGATATCGGCGATTTCCTTGTAACAGAGCCCTTCGAGCAGCAGCGAGACGATCAGGCGGTCCTGGTCCGCCAACTGAGCGATGGCGCGGTGCAGCGATTCCAGACGCTCCCGCCGTTCCAGGTCCTGATGGGCGCTGGCGCGCGGGTCGGGCACATCTTCCAATTCCTCCGACGGCCGGCGTTTGCGTCGATGGATGAGCGCCGTATTGACCGCGATGCGATACAGCCAGGTGCCGATTTTGGCCTCGCCGCGGAACGAGGGCAGGCTATTCCAGACGTTGGTCATGATCTCCTGGAACAGGTCGTCCACCTCGGCGGCGGAATTCAGGTACCCGTAGCATAGCCGGCGAAGGCTCGCCCGGTTGCTCTCGAAGATCTGCACAAATTGCCGTTCGCGCTCGGCCTGATTCATCGGGTCGGAACCAGTAAGATGCATCGCCGCCGGATTTCTTACAGACGCCTACCGCGGGCGAATGACTTCGGCGTTCAAGTACGGGCGCAGGGCTTCGGGGACCACCACGCTGCCGTCCTTCTGCTGGTAGTTCTCGACGATGGCGACCCAGGTGCGTCCCACGGCCAGGCCGCTGCCGTTCAGCGTGTGGGCGAATTCGGCCTTCTTGCCGCTGCGGAACCGAATGCCCGCGCGCCGCGCCTGAAACGACTCGAAGTTAGAGCAGGAGGAAATCTCCTTGTACCCGTTCTGTCCCGGCAGCCAGACTTCGATGTCGTAAGTCTTGGCCGAGGAGAAACCTACGTCCGCGGTGCATAGCACCACCGTACGGTAGGGCAATCCGAGACGCTGCAGAATGTTCTCGGCGTCGGCGGTCAGCTTCTCCAATTCGTCGTAGCTATTCTCGGGACGCGTGAACTTTACCAACTCCACCTTCTGGAATTGGTGGACGCGGATGATACCGCGCACGTCTCGGCCGTAAGATCCCGCCTCGCTTCGGAAACATGGTGTGTAAGCGCACAGCCGGATGGGCAGCGCGTCGGCCTCCAGCGTTTCATCGCGGAAGATGTTGGTTACGGGAACCTCGGCGGTGGGGATCAGCCACAAGTCCTGGTCCTCGCACTTGAACAGGTCCTCCTTGAATTTGGGCAACTGGCCGGTGCCGAAGAGGCTTTTCGAGTTCACCATGAACGGCGGAAGCACTTCGGTGTAGCCGTGCTCGCGCGTGTGGACGTCGAGCATGAAATTGATGAGAGCGCGCTCCAGTTTGGCGCCCATGTCCCAGTACAGCGCGAAGCGCGCGCCGGTGATTTTGGCGGCCCGCTCCAGGTCGAGGATGCCCAGGTCCTTGCCCAGGTCCCAATGGGCCTTGGGTTCGAAATCGAACTGCGGCGGTGTGCCCCAACGGCGTATTTCGACGTTATCGGTCTCCGACTTGCCCACGGGCACGGACTCGTGAGGCACGTTCGGAATCCCCGCCAGGAGCTGCTGAAACTCCTCGTCTACGGCCGTTTTCCGCTCGTCGAGCCCGGCGATCTCGCTCTTCCACGCGCGCACCTGTTCCTGCAGGGACGTGGCGTCGCCGCCCGCCTTGCGCAGCGCGCCGATTTCCTTGCTCAAGGCATTGACCTGCGCCTGAAGCTGCTCGGATTGCGAAATGGCCGCTCGGCGCTTCTGGTCGAGTTCTCGGAAGTGGTCTAGATTGGGCGGGTTGGAGCGTGTAGCCAGACGCTCGGCGATGCGGTCGAAGTTCGCCCGGAAATAGGACAAGTCGTGCATGTCCCTCCATGCTAGCAGCCCCCGGCTGGCCTTTGCAGATTGCAGACACCCCGTCTGCGGTGAGAGAGGGATTCTCTTATTCTTCCTCTTCCTCTACTTTCACGGGCTCAAGGTCCTCAGCCTCGAAGATCTGATGGCAATCCAGGCATTCGACGTAGTCCACGCCGTCTCTTCGGGCGATGATTTGGGTGCGGGTATGCTCACACGCGGTCTGCATAAAGCAACGCTTAGATGAGGTTTATTTTATCCTTGCGCCAGATCTTGTCAAGTCCCCTCCCCGAGCGGAATCGCACTCTTGGGCGGGCGGAAGCGCGATACAATCCTGGTGATGCCATTCCCAGTACACCGCCTACGCCGGTTGCGCGGCTCCGAAATCCTGCGGAACCTGGTCCGCGAAACCCGGCTCCATCCCGGCCAGTTCATTCTGCCGCTATTCGTCTGCCCCGGCGAGGGCGTGCGGCGCGAAATCGGCGCCATGCCGGGAAACTACCAGCTCTCGGTCGATGAGTTGGTGAAGGAATGTGCCGAGGTCAAGTCGCTGGGTATCGGCGGGGTGATCCTGTTCGGGCTGCCGGAGTCCAAGGACGAAATGGCGTCGGGGGCCTACGACGACAACGGAATCGTACAGCGCGCCATTCGGGCCCTCCGCAAAGAGACGCCCGGCCTGCTGATTGCGACCGATGTCTGCAACTGCGAGTACACCAGCCACGGGCACTGCGGCTTCGTCAAGGACGGCGACGTGGATAACGACACCACGCTGCAATGGCTGGCGCGCACGGCGGTATCGCACGCCCGCGCGGGCGCCGATATCGTGGCGCCTTCCGACATGATGGACGGCCGGGTGTGGGCTATCCGCAAGGAACTGGACGCCAGCGGATACGAGAAGACCCCGATTCTGGCATACTCCGCCAAATTCGCGTCGGTATTCTACGGACCGTTCCGCGAAGCCGCCGAATCGGCGCCCCAGTTCGGCGACCGCCGCAGCTACCAAATGGACCCGGCCAATGGCCGCGAAGCCATGCGCGAGATCGAACTGGACCTGCAGGAAGGCGCGGACATGATCATGGTGAAGCCTGCCATGCCGTACCTCGACCTGATCCGCCAGGCGCGCGACCGTTTCGACGTTCCCATTGCGGCCTACCAGGTGAGCGGCGAGTATTCCATGATCGTCGCCGCCGCCCGCAACGGCTGGATAGACCAGGAGCGGGCCATGATGGAGAGCCTGACCTCGATCGTCCGCGCCGGCGCCGCCATCGTCCTCACCTACTTCGCCAAGCCGGCCGCGCGATTGCTAGGGTAGTTCCAAATTGGCCACGCGTGAACTGGTTAGTTTCCGACGGGCCGTAAGGTACTCTCGAGCCGCTACCACACCCGGCAAATCGGCTGGCGTACCATGGGTTGGCCGGTTTTGCACGAAAAAGCCTTGGCGAACTCCGGCATGTTCGATACCACGCCGTTGATGCGGTATTCGTCGGGCGCATGTTCGTTGGTTTGCGCGCTGAGGCGCTTGTTCTCCGGCCGTTCGTCGCCGCAGGCCCACTGCGCCATGCCCACGAAGAATCGCTGGTCGGGGGTGAATCCGCCCTCCGGTTGCGGTTCCTGGAGGCGGGTCGCGTGCTTCCACGCCATGTAGGCCAGGATGGTGCCGCCCAGGTCGGCGACGTTCTCGCCCAGCGTCAATTTGCCGTTGACCTTGATCTCGTCCACGGCGGTATAGCCCGAGTACTGGTCCACCACGCAGGCGGCGCGCCGTTCGAATTCGGCGGCGTCCTTCTTGGTCCACCAATCCTTCAAATTGCCGGCGAAATCGAATTGGCGTCCTTCGTCGTCGAAACCGTGCGTCAGCTCGTGCCCGATGGTGGCGCCGGTATTGCCGTAATTCGGCGCGTCGTCCATCTTCGGGTCGAATAGGGGCGGTTGCAGCACGCCGGCGGGGAAATTGATGTCGTTGAGCTGTGCATCGTAGTAGGCGTCCACGGTAGTGGGCGAGATCTGCCACTCGGTGCGATCCACGGGCTTGCCGATCTTGGCGAGTTGGCGCTTCGATTCGAAGGTATTGCAGCGGTCGATGTTGCCCACCAGGTCGTCGGGCACGATGCGGATAGAGCTGTAATCTCGCCAGTGGTCGGGATATCCGATGCGGTTGACCACGCTGTGGAGCTTGGCGAGGGCGCGCTGCCGGGTTTCGTTGCCCATCCAGGCGATCTGGTTGAGGTCGCGCTCCATGGCGAGTTCGATCTCCTTGACCATGTCCAGCGTGCGCGCCTTGGTTTCCGCGCTGAAAGTGCGCTCCACGAAGACCTGGCCGATGGCCTCGCCCAGATCGTAGTCCAGCCGGCCGATGCAGCGTTTCCAGCGCGGCGCCAGTTCCTTGGTGCCTCGCAGATATTTGCGATTGAACTCGTAATCGGCCTCCACGAAGGCCGCCGGCAGGAAGCGGGCTTTGGAGCTGACCAGATGCCATCGCAGGTAGGTTTTCCAATCGGCCAGGCCGCGGCTCTTCAGCAAGGTTTCAAGTTCCCGATAGAACGCCGGCTCGGTCACGTTCACCACCGGAGGCGCGGGGATGCCGAGGCCGTCGAAGTAGGCCGCCCAGTGGAACGAGGGCGTGGATTTCTCGAATTCCGCCAGCGATACCTTATGGAACAGCTTGTGTGGATCGCGTTTCTCCACGCGCGTCAGCGAGGCCCCGGCCAGTTGCGTTTCGATGGTCATCACTACGTCGGCTTCGGCCTTCGCGGTGGCCGGGTCGTCGCCCAGCAGCGTCAGCATGCGCGCCACGTGAGCCAGGTAGCGGGTGCGCGTCTCCACGCTCTTGGCGTCGGTCTTGAAATAGTAGTCGCGATCCGGCAGGCCCAGGCCGCCGGAGCTGGCGAAGGCGATGACGCGGCTGGAATCCGCGAAATCCTGCGACGACCCGAAGCCGAACAGCGTATCGGCGTCCGACGACTCCAGGTGCAGACGGGCCACGAGCGGCGCCAGTTCCGCGACGTCCTTGAGCGCGGCGATCTCCTCCAGGCGCGGACGCAACGGGGCGGCGCCGGCCTTCTCCACGCCCGCTTCGTCCATGCAAGCGGCGAAGTAGTCGCCGATCTTTTGCTCGTTGGCCGTGCGGCTGGGCGAAGGCTTGGAAACCTGTTCCAGGATGCCCCAGAGATATCGCTGATTGTCGTTCTGCAACTTGCCGTAGACATCCCAGCGAGGCTGGTCGGGCGGAATCGGATTGAGCTTGTTCCAGTTGCCGCAAGCGAATTTGTAGAAGTCCACGCACGGGTCGGCCGAGCGGTCGAGGAACGCGGGCTCCAGGCTGGGAGTGTAGGGCAGGGAAGTCAGGGGACGCTGCTGCGCCCCCAGCGAAAATGCGAGAAGAACGAGCAGTACGGTTCGGGTCACGATTGGAAGCGTATCACAGGCCGGGGAGTGCGGGCGGAGGCCGCTTCGCTGCGTGTCGGGCCGCTGCGTGCCTGGCCTCCGCATGTCCGGCCGCCGCGCGTCAAGGATTTGACGATCGCCCCCGCCGTCAAAACGGCAACACGCCTCCCGCCTCCTATCCGGTTGAAAGAACTGCCGTTCCGGCGTGGCTAGCAAGGTGCATGGATTCCGGCGGCGCACTCGGTTTGCGCGGCGGACCACAGGAGAACCGGAACCATGTCAACCTCAACAGCCGTAATTGGAGCCGCACGGGAAGCCAGTCCACAACCGGCCTTCCGTGTCCGGCAGGGCAGCCTCGACGCCGGAATGCTCGCCGGCATTGCGATCGCGGCGCTGGCGGTGATCGCGGGAATCGCCGTCACGGGCGTCAGTCCTCGTTACTTTCTTCAACCGACGGGCCTGCTGGTGGTTGTCGGCGGCACTTTCGGCGTGATGCTGATCACCACTCCGTGCGCCGCGTTGCTTTTGACGTGGCGTCGCGTTGTCCAGCTCTTTTCCGACGTGGCCGCTCCCGCCCGGGAAGATCTGATCGAGGAGATCGTTTCCTACGCCAAGGTGGTTCGCATGAAAGGTGTGCTGGCGATCGAACCGGAGATCGAGCGGGTGAGCCACAGCTTCCTTCGGGAAGCGCTGCGGCTGGCGGTCTGTGTGGAAGAGCGCGGCGAATTGCAGTCGGCCCTCGAGAATAAAATCCGCCTCTGCGAGAGGCAGAGCGAGGCCGCCGCGAAAGTGCTGGAAGTCGCGGGAGGCTTCACCCCCACCATCGGCGTGATGGGCACGGTAGTCGGACTCATCGACGTCCTCCGGCAATTCTCGAGTCTGTCGGCGATCGGTTACGGCGTGGGCGCCGCTTTCACCTCGACGATCTACGGTTTGGGACTGGCGAACCTGGTGCTGCTGCCGGCGGCGCACCGCATTCGGGCGCGGGCAGCCGAAACCTTCGACGTTCAGGAACTCATGACCGAGGGCGCGCTCTGCCTCTTCGATGGCATGCACCCCCGCATTGTCCGCCAACGCCTCGAATCTTTCCTGCATGGCGCTCCCGAGCGCGACCTCTTCATCCGAAACGTCGAATCCGCGCCGGAAATCGAGCGGGTATGAAGCCGAAATATCTGCAAAGCGCCGCCAATCAACGCGACCGGTGGATGGTCAGCTATATGGACGTGCTGACGGTGCTGCTGATCTTCTTCCTGGTGGCCGCCGCCAAGAGTCTGGAAACTCCGCCGGCGCACGCCGCCGTTCCTGTGCCAGCCGCCGCGCAACCCGTGCCGCTCGCCGTGCAGCCTCCTCCGGCCGTACCGCCCGCCGCCGCCGAACCGCCGCGCGCCAACCTGATCCACTCCGAGGAGCGCCTCAAAGAGCTGGGGCTGGACCCGAAACTCGAAGCGCGCGGCCTGGTGATCAGCCTCTCGCAGGTGGTGCTCTTTTCCTCCGGCGAGGACACCGTGAACCCCGACGCGCTGCCCACCCTCGCGCACATTGCCGGCGTGCTGAACGACATTCCCAACGATGTGCGGCTCATCGGCCATGCCGACACGGTTCCCATCCACAATCGCCGTTTCCGCAGCAACTGGGACCTTTCGATGGCGCGCAGCCAGAAGATCCTCGACCTGTTGAGCCACCGCTACGGCGTACCGGAGTCGCGTATTTCGGTCGCCAGTTACGGCCCATATCGCCCGGCCGCCCCCAACGACACGGTGGACGGCCGCGCGTCCAACCGCCGCGTCGAAATCGTGATTCTGGACGACTCGCCCAAGCCCGAAGCGCAGTGATCCGCACCGGGCCGGACGGTGTGCTAGTCTGGTCACCGTCATGGACTGTATTGAGGCTTTGAAGACGCGGCGATCCGTTCGCGCCTATACCGCCGAACCGGTATCGCGAGAGGCCATCGAGGACATCGTAGACTGCGGCCGTCTGGCCGCCACGGCGAATAACGCGCAACCTTGGGAATTCGTGGCCGTCACCGACAAGGAAGCGCTCCGCGCAATTGCCGCGGCGGCGGACTTTGGAAGGTTCATTGTGCACGCCGCGGTTTGCATCGTGGTCCTGTGCAAGGATACGAAGTACTACCTGGAGGACGGCTGCAACGCCAGCCAGAACATACTCGTGGCCGCTCGGGCGCATGGCCTGGGAGCTTGCTGGGTGGCCGGGGACAAGAAGGCATATGCCGACAAGATCCGGAAAATGGTCGGCGCGCCCGAAGGTTATAAGTTGATCAGCTTGATCTCGATCGGGCACTCGGCCGAGGACCCGCGAAACGACAAGCGGCCGCTCGCCGAAGTGCTGCACTGGGACCGGTTCCGGCCGCGGCCCTAACCCGCTCATCGCACCGGTCAAAATGCCAGCCGTTGTGGCGCACGCATGACTGCGCAATGCCGCTTAATTTTCCCAATATCGGAAATTCTGCGGAATTTGTGGGGCGGGCTGTCAGCCTGCGGCGGGTTGTCAACCCGCCTGGGCGGCATTGGCATACTGGCCGGCAGGCGGGTTACAAACCCGCCGCAGGGTGTGCCCAGCATGGGCAGAATCTAGTTGGATGAAAGGAGCCAACCGGGGCCGATGACGGCAACCGTAGCCGAACCGCAAGGTGTAACCGCGAGGCA
>Ga0181529_10000149_pt1 | contig 96868 bp, 73 predicted proteins | sample PEATcosm2014_Bin_36_FD_119763 | JGI IMG/M metagenome (GOLD analysis project Ga0181529, IMG submission 119763) | Peatland microbial communities from MTU Mesocosm Facility, Houghton, MI, USA - PEATcosm2014_Bin10_30_metaG | ecosystem: Environmental > Terrestrial > Soil > Wetlands > Peat | place...
GGCGTCGAGCAGGGGAGCGAGGATGCGGTCGGTGGTGGCGGAACCGATGGGGCTCTCGGTGTAGGGCGTGCTGGTGACGGAGTTGACGGCCTTCTGGACCAGCGGAACGAGATCGGGGGAGACGCCGCCGAGTTGGATGTTGGCAACGCGGACGGCGGGTGAGAGGACGCGGTAGTCGAGGGTTCGCGAGGGCGAATGGAGCGTGGGCTCGATGGTGTCATGCCCGACTTTGGCGGTGATGCCCTTAGCGGCGAGTGCGGCGGTGAGGGCGTCGTTGAAGGTGTCGATGAGGGGACTGTTCTCGGGGAGGAAATCGAGGAAGAGGGGCGACTTTGCGCGGAGGGCGTCCTCGATCTCTGCGTGGGTGAGCCAGACAAAGTTCCGGTAGCCGATGTGGATCATTTGCGAGCGGTCGAACGGTTGGATGTCGAAGAGGACGTTGATTTTGTTCACATCGCCCAGGACGCTGGCGCTGACGTTGGCGAAGTAGCCGGTGTCGATCAGGTGCTGGGCTGCATCGCCGAGGTCGTCCATTTTGAACTTCGTTCCTGTGTGGATCCGCGCCGCCTCTTCCAACTGGGCCTGTGTGTAGGGGCCGGGATTGTTGAAGACGATCCTTCCGGCGGTGTAAATGAAGTCGGCTGGAGGCGGTGCGGCGAGGGACGGGACCGTCGCCGCAAGGAGGAGGAAGGTCAGGCTACCTACGAGCTTCATTTGCTTACGATGCTAGGAGAGCAACTCCTTCACAGCAAGAAAAAAAATACGCGACATAGCGGTGCGCCTACGGAGTTCAATCAGTGGGCGGGCGGGTCGGAGTCATAGGCGCGGAGCGGCGGGGCGTGGTCTCGACCAAGATGCGCGTGTCTTTGGGGAAGGCGACCTTCTGGCCGCGGGCGATCCAGCGGCTGTAGAACGCGCGACCAGCGCCCAGTAGCCGATGTGCGTTTGTGCGGTCGTAAGGCGCAGTTTGTGGAGCGGAGGCGGAGACAGCAACGCCGCGGCGCTGGGCCACGGCGTTGCTTGCGGACTGAGGTGCCGGCGGGTTAGCCGAGCTCGGACATGCTCTTGGCTCCGAACTTCAGGTACCAGGGGCTGGCGGCTTTCAGGCTATTGTTGACGTTGTTGATGTTCTCGACGCCGGTGGTCTCCAGCCACTTGCGGAAAGCGGCCTCACCCTGCTTGGCGAAGATGGCGATGCCGTCTTTCCAGGTCGCGCGGCCGCAGAGCACGCCGTTGAACTTGGTGCCCGACTCGCCCGCGAGCTCGAGCGTCTCGATGAAGACGGGGTTGGAGACGCCGGCCGAGAGGTAGATGAACGGCTTGTGGGTCATGCCCTCGGCGTCGCGGAAGTGCTGCAGGGCCTCGGCGCGGGTGTAGGCTTTCTCGCCCTTGAAGGCCTTGGTGCCCTCGACGAACTCCATCACGATGGGAACTTCCACTTTGAGTACGTCGACGTTGTAGCGGGCCTTGCCGAACTCGGCCATCGCTCCGGAGACGATCTCGGGCTTCTTCTTTGCGTATGCGAGGGACTTCTCGTCGCCGCCGTCGGCATCGTAGCCAACGAACTCGAGGAAGAAGGGAATGTCATGCGCGAGACACTCGTCGCCGATGCGTTCGATCCAGGCCTGCTTGAGGTCGTTGATGTGGGACTTCTCGAACGGGGTGTAGTAGAGCAGGATCTTGATGCAATCGGCTCCGGCTTCCTTCAGGCGGCGGACGGACCATACATCGAGCAGGTCGGGCAGGCGGCCGGCGGTATTGGAGTCGTAGCCGGTCTTCTCGTAGGCGAGCAGGAGGCCCTTGCCATGGCGGTGCTTGGACGCGGGCAGGCCGTACTCGGGATCGAGCAGGATGGCCGAGGCGTGCTGGCAGAGGACATCGGTGACGAGCGTCTTGAAGTCTTCGAGGTCCTTGCCAGTGGCAGCCGATCCACGCTCTTTGGCGAGCGACTTCTGGAGGGAGCCGCGCTGATCCATGGCGGCGGCTGCGATGACGCCGCGCGCATCGGATACGGCTTTAAGTCCTGCGAGTTTTCCGGGTGTTAGCTTCATTGTGCAGTGATCTCCTGTGTAAGCGTTTGCTGGTTTCGCTTCACGGATAATTCTACACAGCGCAGGGAACAGCCTGGTGTGACGGCGGTTACAGGCGAGAGAACGCCTGGGAGAAACGCCGATTCCCGATTTGGATCGACGCTTGAGAAAACTCCGCTGTCCGGGGCGATGGAATCGGTGGTACGGACGATAGGCTAGATACAGCGCCTTTCGCGGCGTGAGTTGAGGTGCGTTCGCCCTTGACGAGCCCGGCAATCGGCGTAGTATTACAGCCGTCGGAAAGGTACGATGTGACCGCGTCGCTTATCGGAGCTACAACGTTGGCAGTTGCCACACTCGGCTGGTTGGGATACAAGGCGCTGCTTCGGATCGAGACCTGGGGCCGGAATATGAACCAGATCGATGGCATATTTCAGGACGCAGCCCAGCCGGATCAAGGGCTGGATTACCACGCGAACAGGGGGCGTGGCCTGGGCCGCGTCGCCCTGGCGCCGGCTCTCAAAACTCCGCGACATCACGTCTGAGCAGCCAGCTTTCAAACGGTTTCCCCACGTCTCCCCGCAGGTTCGAGGGTTTGAGCCCGCGTCGTGTAAACTAGGTGAAGAGTTTCCGCCGCGGTTCTTCTCCCTCGATCGATCCCCGAGAAGTGAATCGCTGCATCGGTCAGGCGAAAGGGCCGCCGATCAAAGAGCGAGCGGGAATCGACAGATTCGCAACAGGAGATGGAAACACGATGGCGAAGATTGCCAAAACCGGCGACCGTAAGAAAGCAATGGATACCAGCAAGAGCACCGACTGCCCCAAGTGCTCCAAGCCCACCCGCATTGTGAAGCGGGTCAAGGACCGTGAGCGCGGCATTCCCGGCGGTGTATACATCTCCTGCTCGGCGTGCGAGTTCTTCGAGAAACTCTAGCAGCCCCTCGAATCCAGAAAACAATGCAACCTGCAGATCCCAGGCTGGCGGCTACTTTTGCGCCACGAAGACCGCGGCGACCTTGTCCTCGTAGGCCAGCTTGAAGTGCGAGTCCGTCCGCAGCATCTGGGTCAGAGGCGCCTTCAACGGGCCGATGACCAGACCGGCTGACTTCAATTGAGGATCGGACGCCCAGTCCGGCTCCGCATTCCAGGTCGACACGGAACGGTCGATGGCCTGATCGCCGTAGAACGCCGCGCGTCCGTCGAGGCTGACCGGCATGCGCAGGGTCCAGATGAGGTATCCACCCCAGTTGAAGTCGTTGTAGAGCGGTCCAGCATAGCCGTTCGCGCGGACCGCTTGTACGGCCCCGACGGGCAGCGTCTTTGCAATCTGGGTCTCCAGGAGCTTGTCATTCAGGTGCCATACACGGAAGCCGGCCAGTACCGCCAGTGCCGCGACCGCCGCGGCAACTGCCGGAGCGAATCTCGGCAGCCGGACCGTAACCCGCTGGGTACCGGTTATGGTGGAGGCGAGGATGGCCGCGGCAGCCGCAGCCAAGACCCACACATCGCGCTGCGACCGGAACGATACAACCACGGCGAACACCAGCAGGCCAATCTCAAAGAAACGAAAGCGCCTGTTCCATGCCAGCGCAGCCGCCGAGGCAAGCGCCAGGAACAATATGCAATAGTCGGTGAAGTCGCGGAAGGGGATGGCTTGGAGCTCGCTGATCTTATTCAGGACGCCTGGCTGCGCGGCCAGATCGTAGGCGACGCGATAGATGTGCCAGCCAAACGGATTGGCCAGGCTCGCGGCGACGCTGGCGGCAAACGCAGCTGCCAGCCAGGGCGCTCGCACGCGGGTCCTCTCGCCGATATTCCAACGGGCCACTACGGCCTCCACCAGGGCCAGACCAAGCACCAGCAGGCCATCGATGAACTGAATGTGGATGTTGCTCCACAGGGCAAAAATCACCGGGAGCCACCAGAGTTCGCGCAATCGGCCGGTTCTGCGCGCCTGCATCAGGATGTCGATCTCCAGGACGAAGAACAGGATGGTGAACAGCCATGGCCTCGGAGTATACAGGTGGCCCATGCTGTAGCAGGCCGCAAACGTCAGCAAAACGACGATGGAGAAGTCGGATTGAAGCCGCTGGACCAGATGGCGCAGGGCCACCGTAATCGCCAGTACCAGGGCCGCGGAGTAGCCGACGATTCCCACCAGCCCGAAGCGCTGAAAAACTTTGACCACCAGCAGTTCAAAGAGCCAGCTATAGGCCGGCCACGGCTTGCCTGCGTTGGTCCAGGAGAAGGGGTCGACTCGCGGCACGGCGTGGTGCTGCAGTATCCACTCGCCCGTGCGCAGATGCCACCAGATGTCGGGGTCGTTGGCGCAGGCCGCGTGCACACACAACAGCGCTGGGGCCGCAAACAGGATTGTCAGTACGATCGCGTTGGCAATTCGCTCGGACCTTTTGCCGCCAGGAGGAGGCGGTTCCCGCAACTCGGCGGAGGGCCGCGTCGGCGCTTTGAATTCTTCCACTGGCTCGGTAGCAGGCGGGACGATGAGAGTTGCCACGCCCTAACCCTATCGGATGGCGTGGACAAACCCAATACCACGAACGGGTATGGCGGCAATCCAACCGGTTCGACGGCAGTTAGCTCGCCTGGCGAATCTCTTCCAGAATCGCCGCGGCTGTCTTTGCGGGGTCGGCAGCCTGGGTAATCGGCCGCCCAACCACCAGCATCGATGCCCCACGCGCGATCGCTTCGGCCGGAGTGGCAATCCGGCTCTGGTCGCCGACGGCCGAGCCCGCCGGGCGGACTCCGGGAGTCACCAGCAGCGCGTCCGGCCCCATCTGCTCGCGCACAGCCGCAACCTCCTCCGGCGAGCAGACCAGCCCATTGATGCCGGCTGCCCGCGCCAACCGCGCCAAACGAAGGACCTGCACGGCGGGGGTATCGCTGATTCCAACGGCGCTCAACTCCGCCGCGTCCATGCTGGTCAAAACCGTAATGGCCAGCAATTTCGGTGAGCCCGGCGCCGTGGCTGCCTGCGCCGCTGCTCGCAGCATTTGCCCGCCGCCCAGGGCATGGACGGTCAGCAGGGAAGCGCCCACGCCCGCGACCGACCGCACCGCTCCCGCAACCGTGTTGGGGATGTCGTGGAGTTTCAGGTCCAGAAACACCTCGAAGCCGCGCTCGCGCAGGCGCTCGATCACCGCGTTCCCGGCGGCGTAGTAGAGCTCCATGCCTACCTTCAACCAGCGGCAGGAGCCTTGAAGCTGGCAGGCGAGCTCCATTGCCGCCTCGGCGGAAGGGACGTCCAGGGCCACGATCAGGCGGTCAATGGGGTCTCGAGCGGATTGGGAACCGGCGCCGGCGTCTTTGGAATTCAGTTGCGTCTGGTCGGGGCGGGCCAAGGCTTCCATACCCCAAGTCTAACTTGGAAAGTGACAAAATCGCGCAGTGGGAGACCATCAGATACGGGAATCCTGAGTGAGCCACGGGGAAGAAGCCGGTTTTGGCTCGGCAACTGAGGTTCCAAAAATCCACGCCTGTTATTCTTGTCGGGCAAAAGTAACCTTTTTCGGGAAAACGCCGATTTTACCGTTAGTTATCGTGAGGCCCATGCAGAGCGTTCTCACCATCGCCGGGTTCGATCCCTCCTCCGGAGCCGGGGTGACGGCGGACCTGATGGTCTTCGCGGCTCATCGCCTCTACGGGACCGCATGCGTCACCGCATTGACCGTCCAGTCGACGCTTGGAGTACGAACGACCCACGCTACGCACGCAGCGGTTGTGCAGGCCACATTGGCCTGTCTCAATGTGGATATGCCGCCGGCGGGCGTCAAGATTGGCATGCTTGCGAATGCTAGCAACGTTCGTGTAATCAGCGAATATGCGGCAAAACTTAGATCGCAAGATGATGAAATTGCAGAGATACCGCGCGTACCGATTGTCCTTGATCCCGTGCTGCGATCCACATCCGGAAGGGAATTGCTGGACCGGCCTGGGATTGCGGCCCTGCAGGAGCGCCTGCTTCCTAATGTCGATTGGGTGACGCCAAATCTGGATGAGTTGGCCGCGCTTTCGGGCGAGACTATCAGCCGCCGGGACGATCTGCCGGGAGCATGCGAAGTCTTGCAGAATACGGTAGATAGGAGGTCCGGAGGCCGTCGCCTGGGTGTGTTTGCGACCGGCGGCCACCTCGATCCTCCTGACGATTTTCTGCTGCTGCCGAATGGGGAAGGGTTCTGGCTGCCCGGCGAACGAGTCGTTACCCAGGCCACGCACGGTACGGGCTGCGCCCTCTCGAGCGCCTTCCTAAGCCGGCTGGTTCTGGGCGACGCACCTCGGGCGGCGGCATCGGCCGCCAAGAGTTACGTAACGGAAGCTCTCAGAACGGCGACGAAGATAGGGGCTGGCCCCGGCCCTGTCAATCACTTATGGCCACTTCTTCATGTGGAAGATTAGGAAGTGAGATTTTGCGGTCCCGCCTTGCAACAGAGCGGGCCACGTCTGATAAAAAGTCCAGCCCAGGTTTAGGGCGCCGGCGGAAGTGTGACCTGCTACGCTTGAGGCATCATGTCACTCTTGCTTACCGTGAACGGTCAGAGCCGCGAGTTCGCCGGCCTGGCTGCGCCTCTGACGCTTGCGGAGGTCATCGCAGCGATGAACTTGAAAGGCGACCGCATTGCGGTCGAACACAACGGGGAGATTGCGCCGCGCGCCCGCTGGGCGGAAGTATCGGTGTTCACAGGGGATCGGCTGGAAATCGTGCATTTCGTTGGCGGCGGAAACGGCGGGTTGGCGTATGCTGCCGCCGGGTTGGCGGACGTCTGAATCGGGAAGTACTAGTCTCGGCAGGGGCAGGCAGAGGCCAAGTCCGATCTTTCGTGCGAGGCTACTTCGCGAGGCGAAGTTGGTTCCAGCGCGAGCATCGACCGTCACTATACATAATATACGTTATCGGACATTATAGTTTCACCTAGCGTTATTGCGCGTGTTCGCTTGACCGAACCTCTGGACCCCCAACTCATGCTCACTCGTCACAGTCGAGATGTGCGTGCCAACCTCGCTCGGTGGTCATAAGTCATTTATTATAAATAAGTTCCAACCTCTATGCAAAGTCTTTCCTGTTCCCGGCTCGCCGTTACGCGCCGAACGGTAATCGCCCAACGTGACGGGTCGTATCTCTCTGATAACACGACTGCTGCTGCCGCTGATGCCCGCTGGTAGACATTTCGTCGGTTTGGCAAGCGAAGTGCGCATCGTCAAGCAGTCGTAGCAACGCAATGAGCGCTCTTTGAATCGCTAAAAAGCATCCTCAGGAGCCAGCAGCTCAAAGAGCGACCAACCCAAACGTATTCAAAAGCCCATCGGGGTTTGGCTTTTTGTCCAGCGGCATATCCCCGACCCATCGCCGAAACGCCACATGTCGTGCTCCGGCCGGCATCCACATCCCCATTTCAAGCAGGCTGCCGATCGACAATTCGCAGCCAAGGAGACCACGTGAACATCACGACTTTAAGAACGGTGCGCGGCAGTTTGCTTGTGCTCGCCTTGGTTGCGACCGCCGCCGCTCCGCATGCCTGGGCCGACTCGCCTATCTCTCTCAACGCCCCTGTCTCCGTCGTCGCAACCGACCCAGACCCCAGTGCCGGATATAACAATGGGACTGCCGGCAATCTGAGCGATATCACCGACGGTACGCTGCTACCCTATGGCACCAATTACAACAGCGCCGCGGCGACCGGCCACGCCGTGGAATGGAGCGGCGACGGCTACGTCTTCCAGATCAACCTCGGCGCAACCTATCAGATCGATTCCATTACTTTGGATGCTGACGATAACGACGAGTACATCCTGCAGTATTTTGACGAAAGCACCGATACCTGGGATACCCTCTGGGACCGGCCAATTGAGAGTGAGGGCGTAGGCCTGATTGTTGAGTCCGATACGCTTGCCATTCCGGTCGACACCGATGCTGTTCGCATCTTTGGAGGCACCAGCCTGGATAATGCCTGCTTTGATGGCACCTGCGGCCAGGGCGGTTACGCCGTCGACCAGGTTGAACTCGTCGGAACCCCGGCCAGCCCCGCAGGAACCTCTCCAGTTCCGGAGCCGGCCAGCTTCATGCTGTTGGGCAGCGGGCTGATCGGGATGGCCGGCCTGCTGAGGCGCAGGCTGATCGCCGTATAGACACCAGCCCGCTCGGTGGGGCCCCGGGAGCGTATCTCGGGGCTTCGCCGTGTTTGCCAGCGCCCATTGTGCCTTTGGACCTCGTTCCTTGTCTCCATCCTGCACCCAGGCCATGTGATAGATTCATGTAGGCTGCATTACCGCGGAGAGATGGCCGAGTGGCTTAAGGCGCACGCTTGGAAAGCGTGTATACCGCAAGGTATCCAGAGTTCGAATCTCTGTCTCTCCGCCATTCCTTCGTCACCCAATCGACAACCTCGAGATGATCCTGACCCGCGCAATACCCGCAGGCGCTCGAATGTCGTTCAAGCTCTGTTCGCGCGTTCGCGCCCGGGGGAGTCTACCGGCTTACCGCAGCGGCAATGGCTGCGCCAGTCTCCTGGGTGGTAGCGATGCCGCCCAGGTCGGGCGTGCGGGGGCCCTTGCCGGCCAGGACGGAACAGAAGGCGCGTTCGACGGCGCGGGCTGCATCCGGTTCTCCCAGGTGGTCCAGCATCATGGCTCCGGACCAGATCTGGGCGACGGGGTTGGCGATTCCCTTCCCGGCGATGTCCGGAGCCGATCCGTGGACGGGTTCGAACATGGAGGGATATTCGCGCTCGGGGTTCAGGTTGGCGGAGGGCGCCAGGCCAATGGATCCCACCACGGCCGCGCCCAGATCCGAAAGTATGTCGCCGAAGAGGTTGGAGCCGACAACCACGTCGAACCACTCCGGATGGGCGACGAAGTGGGCGGCCAGAATGTCGATGTGGAATTGATCGATCCGGCAGTCCGGAAACTCGCGGGCGAGTTTGGCGAAGCGCTCGTCCCAGAACGGCATGGTGAAGACGATGCCGTTGGATTTGGTGGCCGAGGTGACGTGGTGGCGGCGCTTCTGGGCCAGCTCAAAGGCGAAGCGGATGACGCGATCGCAGCCCTTTCCGGTAAAGATAGTCTCCTGGATCGCGACCTCGGCGTCGGTGCCTCGGTACATGCGCCCGCCCACCTCGGAGTACTCGCCCTCGTTGTTTTCGCGAACGATGCAGAAGTCGATGTCGCCGGCAAGGTGCCTCTTCAGCGGCGTCTCGACGCCTTCCAGAAGGCGGCATGGCCGGAGGTTCACATACTGCTGGAAGGTCCGGCGGATGGGGATCAGCAGGCCCCAGAGCGAGATATGGTCGGGGACGCCGGGGTAGCCCACCGCGCCGAGGAAGATCGAGTCGAACCCGCGGAGCTGATCGAGGCCGTCTGCGGGCATCATGCGGCCGGTCTTGGCATAGGTCTCGCAATTCCAGTCGAAGTGCGTCCAGGCAAACTCGATGTCGAACTTCCGCGCGGCCGCTTCCAGCACTCGGATGCCCTCGGGCACCACTTCGCGCCCGATGCCGTCGCCCTCAATGACTGCAATTTTGTACCGCTTCACGCTACGCTCCTTTAGGACGAGATCTCTCCCGCCGCATAGTGCACTCACATATCCAGGGGGTGGGATGCCAGGCCCTTCCGCAGCGCGCCGGCGTCCAGTTCCTTCTCCCACAGGGCCACCACCAGGGTTGCCACGCCGTTGCCGACCATGTTCACCACCGCGCGCATCATGCTCATAAAGCGGTCGATGCCGAGGATGATCGCCATGCCGGCAACCGGGATCGACGGGACAACCATCAATGTGCCGACCAGAGCGACGAACGCCGCGCCCTGCACGCCGCTGGCGCCTTTCGAGGTCAGGATGGCCACGGCGAAGAGCGTCAACTGCTGCCGCAGCGAGAGGTGGGTGTTGGTTGCCTGTGCCACGAACAACGCGGCCAGCGTCATATAGAGGCTGGTGCCGTCGGTGTTGAACGTGTACCCCGTGGGCACAACCAGCCCTACCAGCCCCTCGGAGCAGCCGAGCTTTTCCAGCTTTTCCATCAGGGTAGGCAGTGCGGTTTCCGACGAACTGGTGGCAAGGACCAGCACGATCTCTTCCCTGATGTACTTGAGAAACGAGACGATGCGAAATCCGGAAACCCGCGCGACACTGCCGAGCACCACGAAAACGAACACAATGGCGGTCGTGTAGAACGTCAGGATGAGTTTGGCGAGCGGCCCCAGCGAGGAAATGCCGTACTTGCCGATGGTGAACGCCATGGCGCCGAACGCGCCGATGGGCGCAAAGCGCATCACGATGTTGACGACACTGAACACTGTGACGGTCAACGCCTCAATGAACTGCGTGACCGGCTGGCAGCGCGGGCCGCCAATCGACAACGCAAAGCCAAAGAGGATCGCGACAAACAGCACTTCGAGGATGTCTCCTTTGGCGAAGGCATCCACCACGGTGGTGGGAATGATGTGCAGCAGGAAATCGCCGGCAGTCTGGTAGCTTGTCTGGTTGGTGTAGGTCGAGACGCTCTTCGCGTCCAGGCTGGCTGGGTTGATATTGAGCCCCGCGCCCGGATGCACGGTGTTGCCCACCAGCAGTCCAATCAGCAGCGCCAGAGTGGAGATGACCTCAAAATACAGCAGCGCCTTGCCGCCGACGCGGCCGACCTTCCTGAGGCTCTTCATCCCGGCGATGCCCGACGCCACGGTGCAGAAGATCACCAGGGTGATGATCATGGAGATGAGCTTGATGAATGCGTCGCCCAGCGGCTTGAGTGCAACGCCCGTCTTTGGCCGGACAAACCCAATCGCTACGGCCAGCGCGATCGCGGCCAGCACCTGCGCCCAGAGGCTTTTGTACAGCGGGGGCTTCGTCGATTCGCCCTGCGTTGCTTGCGCGTTCTCTGCCGTCATCGATTGGGAATCCTGGCTGCCGGTTTGGCGCGGTGCTAAGGAGACACCTTCCGCGGAACGGTCATCGAAATGGGGAACGAACTACAAGTATCGTCTGACCGGCCGGATATTGCCAACCAGGCGGTCGATCTCCTTGCCTTGCGGACCATTTTAGCGATGTGACGGCTGACGCATGAGGCATTGTGTCCGCTGTGTAGAATGTTGCGCATGGAAATAGTTCAGTACAACCTGCCGCAGAGCCGTATCCCTAAAGTCTGGTACAACATCGTTGCCGACCTGCCCAAGCCCATGGCGCCCGTGCTGCATCCGGGCACGCTGAAGCCGATTGGCCCCGACGATCTCGCTCCGCTCTTTCCCATGAGCTTGATCATGCAAGAGGTCAGCACGGAGCGGGAGATCGAGATCCCCGGCGAAGTGCGGCAGGTGTACGCGCAGTGGCGGCCTTCCCCGCTGTATCGCGCCCGCCGGTTGGAGAAAGCGCTGGATACCACGGCGAAGATTTACTACAAGTACGAGGGTGGGAGCCCGGCCGGCTCGCACAAGCCCAACACCGCTGTCGCGCAGGCGTATTACAACAAGATCGAGGGCACCAAGCGGCTCTCAACCGAGACCGGCGCGGGCCAGTGGGGGTCGTCGCTGGCGATGGCGTGCGCGTTCTTCGGGCTGGAGTGCAAGGTTTACATGGTGCGCGTCAGCTACGACCAGAAGCCCTACCGCCGTGCCCTGATGGAGGCCTTCGGAGCATCCGTCACCGCCAGCCCCAGCATCGAGACCGAGACCGGCCGCGCGATTCTGTCGGAGCACCCCGACTCGAACGGTTCGCTGGGCATCGCGATTTCCGAAGCCGTGGAGATTGCCGCGAAGGACCCGAACACGAAGTACGCGCTGGGCAGCGTGCTGAACCACGTGCTGCTGCACCAGACCGTCATCGGGCAGGAGGCCATCGAGCAGATGGCGCTGGCCGGCGATGAGCCCGACATCATCCTCGGCTGCACCGGCGGCGGATCGAACTTCGCCGGCCTGGTGATGCCGTATCTCGGCCGCAAGCTGAAGGGCCACGGCCACGCGCGCGTGGTTGCAGTTGAACCAGCCGCTTGTCCCAGCCTGACCAAGGGCCGCTTCACCTACGACTTTGGCGACACCGGCCACCTGACGCCGCTGGTCAAGATGCACACCCTGGGCAGCACGTTTATGCCACCCGGAATCCACGCGGGCGGCCTGCGCTACCACGGCATGGCGCCGCTGGTGTCGCACTGCATGGACCTCGGTTTGATCGAGGCCACCTCGGTGCAGCAGCTCGACGCTTTTGCCGCGGGAATCCAGTTTGCCCGCGCGGAAGGCATCATTCCCGCTCCGGAAGCCAACCACGCCATTGCCGGAGCGATCGTTGAAGCGCTGCGCGCCAAGCAGGAAGGAACGTCGCCAACGATCCTCTTTATCCTCTCCGGTCACGGCCACTTCGATATGCAGTCCTACATCAACTATCAGGCGGGAATATTGCAGAACTTCGACTACCCGGCAGAAGAGATTGCGATGGCGTTGGCGGGTTTGCCTTCAGTGTCGTAAGCAATCCACGCGGGCCTCAGCACGTTGGCAACAGGCCATAGCAACGGAGACGAACCGCATGAAGCAGATTGTCGCTGTGGTCTTTGGGTTCGCCCTGATGGGCAACGCGGCGCTGTTCGTTCCCCAGGCGCTTGCGCTTTGGCGGAAGAAGAACAGCGAGGGCATCTCGCTGATCACCTTCGCCGGCTTCAATCTATTGCAGGTGATCGCCATCGTGCATGGCGTCTACCAGCACGACCTCGCGCTGATCCTGGGCATGATTGCGAGCCTGATTACATGTGGCGCGGTCACGATACTGACCATCGTATATCGCTCAGGCGACCCAGCCGCTTGATGCTCGCTCGCCGGGCGGCCCCCATGCAGAAAATCAAGCTGCCTATCTTGCGGCCGCGTTCAGTTTATCCAGCACACCTTTCAATTGATCCAGCTTCTGCCCTGCTTCACCCAGTTTGCCCGCAGCCGTGAGCCGCTGGTAATCGTCAAAGTCCTTCGCGGCCTCCGCGATCAAGGCCTTCTGGTCTGCCGCCGGCTGCGCCTTCTGCGATGACGACGGTGCGGCCTGCGCTGTAGCCTGCTGCGGCGCTTCGGACGAACTGACCGCCGGAGCCTCGCCGCCATAGAGCGACGTCAGTGCCGCCTGGAACGTCGGCCCGTAGGCCAGCTTGTCCTGCAGCGCGAGCACTACCAGGCGCAGCTCCGGCATGGCGCTGGTCTGCGATTGCAGGAAGATCGGCTCGGCATACAGCAGCGCCTTGCCCGACGGGATAACCAGCAGGCTTCCACGCACGACGTGCGAGCCTTGCTGGTTCCACAACGTCAATTGCGACGAAAGCTCGGCGTTCTGGTCGATGCGCGACTCGATCTGCTGCGGGCCGTCGACCACTCGGCCCTTGGGGAAGTCGTAGACCACGGACTCTCCGTAGTTCGCGCCATCGCAACGTCCGGCAATCCAGCCGATCAGGTTAGGCCGATTGGCCGGAGTGAATGGGAGAATCTCCACAAACTCCGCGCCCGCCTCTCCCGGCAGCTTCATCAGAACGAAGTTCGGCTGCATGGCTTGTTTGGCCTGGTCGCCGTTCGCGCTCGATCCGGTTTCCGTGGCCACGGTCCACAGGTCTTCGCGGTTGAAGAATACCTGCGGGTTGGTCATGTGATACAGGTCGTAGACCTCGGCCTGCAGCTTGAACAGCAGCTCGGGATAGCGCACATGTTTGCGCAGGTCCGTGGGCATGGTTGCAGCATCCTTGAACAGGCTGGGGAAGATGCCGCGGTACGCCGACAGAATCGGGTCTTCCTTGTCGAAGACATAAAACGTCGTGGTTCCGTTGTACGCGTCAATCACCACCTTCACACTGTTGCGCATGTAGTTCAGCGAGTTGTCGCCCAGCGCATAATGCGTCGAATAGGGATAGCTGTCCGAAGTTGTGAACGCATCCATCATCCAGAAGAGCCGGCCATCGTCGCCCAGCACAATGTATGGGTCCTGATCGAACGTGAGGAACGGGGCCAGCGTGGCAACGCGGTCGCGCACATTGCGCAGCATCAGCAACCGGCTCTGCGAGCCGACGTCGTCGCTGAACGGCAGCTTGCCCAGGTCGTCGCGATCGTAGGCGATGAGGACACGCCGCAGAAATCCGCCCAGCGCAATGCCGCCGCTGCCCTGGTACGAGGTCAGGCTGTTGGTCGCCCCTTGGGGATAGTCGAACTCCTGCTGCTTGGTCTTGACATACACGTCGGTGTTGGTCATCTCGCCGAAGTAAACCTCGGGGCGGGTGACGTTCAGACTGGGCACCGTGCTCTGGACCGGCATATTGCTCAAGTAAAATGTGGGCAGGCCCTCCGGCGTGAATCCGTTCACCGGGTTCATGGTGATGCCGTAGCCGTGGGTGTAGACCAGTTTCTCGTTGATCCAGTTGCGGCTGCTCTCGGGCAGCTTGTCGACATTCAGTTCGCGCGTGGCCAGCATCACCTCGCGGGTCGCACCGTCAATGGTGTAGCGATCGATGTCGATGTCGGGAAAGTCGTAGTAGGTGCGGATCTCCTGCACCTGGCGCAGCGTGTCCTGCAGCGCGTGCCAGTCCCACAGCCGAATGTTCTGCAGCGTGGCCTGGTTGTTGGCCGGGTCGGTTGCGTCGACGGTGGTCTCGGCCGGGAACTCATGCTGCGTGAATTTGTCCAGGCCATATGCCTGCCGCGTCATTTGAATGTTGTTGGCGATGTAAGGCTCTTCGCGCACCAACTCATTCGGCTTGACCACGAAGTTCGAGACGTACCACCCCACCAGGCCGAGCAGGCCGTAGCACAACGCGGCCGGAACGACGGCCCCCGCCAGCCACTTCACGCGCGGGACCCGCACCGCATTCACCGCCAGAATCAGCGCGCCCAGAACCAGCGCGGCGCACACGATCAGCAGGCCGGTCAACGACACGTGCGCGTCCGTATAGTTGATGCCTTCAAAGATGGTGTGATGCTCCAGCAGCAGGTCGTAGCGGCTGAGATACACGTCGCCCGCGAAGAGCAGCAGCAGGATTGAGCCGAAGACGGAGAGACCGCGCCACGGCGAAGCGCCGTAGGTCATTCGGCCCTTGTCCAATGCTCGAAACGCGCCCGTAATCATCAGGAAAAATGCCGCGGCGACGCAGCAGATCACCGCCAGCGTCAGCAGCCAGCCAAGCATCAGGTGCCACGCCGGCAGCGTGAACAGAAAAAAGTTCAGCGGCTTGCCGAAGATCGGATCGACGGCCGTGCCTGCAGACTGCGGCGCGTGCCACCACAGCGCCAGTGTCGGCCAATCTGAGGTCATCGTTCCGCCGGCAATGGCTGCGGCGATCAGCGAAACAATCACGATCGCGACCCGCAGCACCGGCGCAACTGAGAGCTTGACCGGCTGCCCTCCAAGGAGGATCGTTTGATCGCTGGGCAGATCGGCCCGGTGCGCCCGCTTCAGAGCGGAAAACGCCGCGAACAGAATGAGAAACGTCACTGCGGCGAACAGCGCGAAGATTCCCCACTGCAATCGCAGCGTGGTCCAGAACACGTCGCCATACCCGAGCGACTGAAACCAAAGCAGGTTGACCCAATAGGAAATTGCGCTGCCGCCGCCGAACAGAATGGCGACAAGCACTCCCAGGAGAATCAGCAGTTGGCGTCCGCGCCGCGGCTTGCTCGGTCCGAGTTGACGATCGATATCTACCGGCACATCTATATCCCGCATTAATCCCTCATTCAGAGTCACGGGAATTGTACAGTGATGCGTGCGGGCGGAATGCCCCGGATGGACCGCGTCGTCGCGGTTGCTCAGGGTATGGGGAAGTAGAGCAGCTCAATACCTTTGCCGTGCTTCGGGTCCAGGTTGCGCGAGTACTGGCGGCTGGCGTCGTCGTTCCAGTGCTCGGTAACGCCCAGGCTCGCCACCGGCTTGCCGTTTTGCCGGTATGCGGTGCCGGACGGCGGATGATCGGCGAGCGCTTCCTCCTGCAAATAGTCATCCGCATTCTCGCGGATCAAGATCCTCGGATGGCCATTGCTATCGAGATTGTTCTTGGTTTGCGAGAAGAGAATGTCCAGGCCGACCGAATCCAGCGCCACGCCGTCCAGGGATGCCAGGATGCTGGAAGGCCAATCCGGGTTGGCGTAGGGTTCGACGCGGTTGTTGAATGGAGCATTCGGAAAGTGGAGCGCATGAGATTCATGGCGGCGCGCACCGTAGAGGCCGTCCAGTAAGTACAGAATCGTCTTGGAACCGAGGTTGGGCGAGGCCGAGAGATCCACGATCGGCGAGTAGGCGTGCGGTGTGCCTCCCTGGTTGGTATTGATCGAGGCATGAAGCTCGGGCGTGCCCTTAATGGAGCCGAAGTTGTTCTTGCCCGTCATGGAGATTCCCGTCTGCCCCTCGTCGCCACCCTCTGCGGCGGCATACGGATAGGAGTGGGCCTTGAGCAGGGCTACATTCACCAGATAGGTCGCATCCATGATTTGCTTCGGGATGAACTTCGCGTCGTGATAGGAGTTGGCCGAATAACTGACCCCCTCGACCCACTGTGGAGCCTCCAGACCATGGTAGTTCCCGTAGGCGGGATTCTTCGGTTGGGCCGGGTCCGGCGGGTCGCGCTGCACAAAGCGGACATCCTTGAACTCGTTCCAGATCTTGGTCAGAACGCCGGGAGAGATGAAGCGCTCGGCATCGTAGACCACGATATCGGCTTCTGCTACATGCGCGTGGAGGACTAGCTGGCGCACCATTGCCAGAGCAACCTGCGGCGACACATTGATCTCATCGGCCGACCCCTTGGGGCCGCCGCAGTTCTGGTTGATTTTGACGGCGACGATCTCGCCTGGACGGTAGCCGGTCTTCGCCAAACCGCGCTTCTCGTTGTTGTAGTAGGTAAAGATCGCCTTCCACGCGTCGTCATCCGTGGGAGCGCCGGTAAGCTTCCGCAAGGTCGTCGAAAGCATCGCGTCCACCCGCGCCTGGTCGGTGCTGGAGTCCATCGACCATTGGTCCGTCGCCGTACCGAGAATGCCGGACCAGTGCGCGGCTTTAGGATCGCGCGTCCATACAACTCGTCCGGGATAAACGCCGCGGGCTACGCCGAGAGGCACGTTGCGCTGTTTCGGCTGGAAATCGTAGCGCGTGGCAATGGCCGCCGCACTCGCGGATCTCGAATGGGCAAACCACAGACCGCCAGCGACAAGAGTGATCGCGCATAGGCTGGCCGCCGCCCAGCGATAGCGAAAAACCAATCGCCGCAGACCCGCCACGGAGAATAGGCCAGCGACTGAGCCGCACGTCCACAGGACGAAAGCGCTGGCAATGGGAAACGCCGCGCGCTGACAAGGATAAGAAGCGCGGCTGGGTTTTGGAATCACGCGAATCAAGAACCACAAGAGGGCCGCAAGCCCGAGAATCGAACTGCCCACACGCGCCCATCGCCTCGACCACATCGTATCGTTCGTCCTGTCCTTGATTTGCATTCGTTTAGCGTCCTTTCGGAGATCACTCAAGGTTGCATCGGAAGGGGATGCAGGCGATGTGACGACCATCACGCTAGTGCGCGCCGAAAGCGCGCGGATGCACGCATTTGCTGGTAAACTCAACTCATTATGCGCGGTATGCCACCCATCAAGATCATCGTCGCCACGCTGGTGATTCTCGGCACAGTCGGCTGGCTCTCCTACTCCGGCGTCGACAAGACCAAGGAGTATTACGTCACCATCAGCGAGCTGAACGCGATGGGCAACAAGGCCTACACCCGCCATCTGCGCGTCGCCGGCAACGTCGCTCCCGGCACCATTCAGCGCGTGGGCACCAACGCGCAGTTCACCCTGCTGGAGCAGGGACACACCCTGAAGGTCGTGTATCAGGGAGCCGAGCCGCCGCCCGACACCTTCAAGGACGATGCCCAGGCCCTGGCGGTTGGCACCTATGGCCGCGACGGCGTCTTCCACGCCACCCAGTTGCAGGCCAAATGCGCCTCGAAGTATGCTCCCGCGCAACCCGGCGCCGCGCCTGCCGGCAACACCGCAATGCTCGCTCCTGCAAAGTGATATCTCAAGCGATTCTAGCAGGATAGGGCGATAACTTCATGTAAAACTTAGGTTTCTTTCGCAGCGTATTCATTCGCCTGCGAGCCACGCCATTGGAATCATGCGCTCTATACTCTCAGAGATGATCGAATCCGTACCCGCGACCGAATCCAGCCGCGCACCGGCCGCACGGCTTGACGCCGTGTCCAAGCTCTATGGCAGCTTCGCCGCGCTGCGCAAGGTGTCGGTGGAGTTCGCGGCGGGTTCGTCGACGGTGATCCTGGGCGACAACGGCGCGGGTAAATCGACGCTGCTGCGCCTGCTTGCCGGACTGATCGCGCCCAGCCGCGGCACGGTGCACGTCTTCGGGCAGGAGCCGCGCCATCAGCGCCGCCGCGTCGCCTACATGAGCCACGACTCCATGCTCTACGACGAACTCTCGGCAATCGAGAACCTGCGCTACTTCGCTTCGCTGCAACGCACCGACCACGTCATGTGCAGTTGCACGGCCTCGCCGGAGATGGCCCTGCGTGCGGTTGGCCTCGATCCAGCTCTCGCTCGCCCCGTCGGCCAGTACTCGCAGGGAATGCGGCAGCGCGCTTCCCTTGCCCGCGTGCTGCAGACCGATCCCGAACTGCTTCTGCTCGACGAACCCTTTTCCAATCTCGACGTCGAGTCCGCCCAGCACATGGTGGACCTGCTCCTCGACTTCCGTACCTGGCCCGCGCAGTCTCCCGTAGACACACCGGCTAACTCCTGCCCCGCCGCCGCCGCTCACGCTCGCACCATCATCCTCACCACGCACCAGCCCAAGCTGGCCGAGCCGCTGGCAGAGACCACCCTGACCATGAAGGCCGGCACAATCGTCTCCATCGCAACCCGCCCTTACGTTGCCACCGCGGCGCACGGAGCGGAACGATGAAGCTCGACAAGCCCGTCAAAACGAACTTCGCCCGCCTGCTCGACGGTCTGGGGATTTCGTATCAGCTGCGAGCCTACGAGGTCGACCCCTCGGATCTCACGGCAATCTCGGTAGCCCGTAAGATAGATCTCCCCATTGAACAGGTTTTCAAGACACTATTGACACGCTCAATCACGGGCATGGGCGCGCGGGACAAAGACTATTTTTTTGCGGTCATCCCGGGAAATTCTGAACTCGACCTGAAGAAACTCGCCCAGGCTACAGGCGTAAAGAAGGTCGAGTTGGCTGCATTGAAGGACGTAGAGCCGCTCACCGGCTACGTCCGCGGCGGCGTAACCGTCATGGGGGCGCGCACCGGCTTCCCTGCCTTCGCGGACGAGACGATCGAGCTGTTCGACGTCATCTCTGTCTCGGCCGGCCAGCGCGGCCTCCAGCTCCTGCTCGCGCCCGCCGACTACCTCCGCGCAACCGGCGCCACGCTCGCCGACCTCACCAAAGTCACCGCCGCCGCAGCCGACGCAGAGGCCCATGCATGAACTACTTCGGCCACGTCTTCTGCCACTTGCGCAAAGACCTCCAACTCGAATGGCGCTCGCGCGACTCGATCAACGGGATGCTGTTCTTCTCGCTGCTGGTGGTTGTGGTCTTCTCCTTGGCATTCGATCCAACGGCGGCCATGTCCCGGCAGATCGCCGGAGGAATCCTGTGGGTCGCGCTGCTCTTCGCTTCCATCACCGCGCTGAACCAGGCGTGGACGCGCGAGCAGCGCAATCGCGTGTTGGACGCGCATCGGATGTCGCCTGCGCCGCCCTCGGCGCTCTTCCTCGGCAAGGCACTGGCGAACTTCCTGTTCGTGGCGCTGGTCGAAGCGGTTCTGGCGCCGCTATTCATCGTCTTCTACAACTTGCACGCCCTGGGACAGGGCTGGCTCTTTGCGGTGGTGATGCCGTTGGGCACCTGGGCCCTGGTTTGCAATGGCACCTTCTTCGCCGCGCTCGGCCTGCGTACGCGCAACCGCGAACTTCTGCTTCCGCTCATCCTGTTTCCCATCTCCATCCCCGCGCTGCTGGGCATGATGCAGGCCACCACCGCTATCCTGACGGGCGAGTTCGAGCCTGGCCTCTGGATACGCCTGCTGATCGCCTACAACATTGCGTTCACCACCGTCTGCCTGCTGCTCTTCGAGACCATACTGAACGCCGAATAGGGTCCTTTCCCCGGCTGAACCGGAAGTGCGTGACGCCCATCACGTCGTCTGCCCCCAAACTGGCGCCTTCGCGGTAAACTAACCACATCATGCAGCGCTCGCGCATTCTCGGCCCGGTTGGCGTCGTCTGGTTCCTCCTGACGATCGGGGTTATTGCCTATGCCACTCGGCTGGCCCTCCTGATCGCGCCGACGGAAGCGACCATGGGCAATGTGCAGCGCATCTTCTACTACCACGTCCCCACGTCGATGTTGAGCCTGCTGTTCCCGTACGTGAACTTCGCCGCCTCGCTCTGCTATCTCTACTGGCGGCGGCGCGATCCGCTCAAGGCGCTTACCGCCGACGCATGGGCCATCACCTCTGCCGAGGTCACCGTGGTCTACGCCAGCATCTGCCTGTGGACTGGAATGCTGTGGGGCCGCGCGGCGTGGGGTATCTGGTGGACCTGGGACGCGCGCCTCACCAGCATGTTGCTGCTGTGGCTGCTCTATGTCAGCTACCTGATGCTGCGCAAGCTCTCCTCCACCGGCCAGACGCACACCCTCGCGGCGGTGCTTTCGGTCTTCGCGGCCATCGATGTGCCGATCGTTTATATGTCGATCCAGTGGTGGCGCACCCAGCATCCCGCGCCGGTCTTTGGCGGCGGGCCGGACTCCGGTCTCGACAAATCGATGTACCCCGCCTTTATCTTTAACATCGTGGGCTGGGCCATGTGGGGAATCCTTCTGCTGTGCTTCCGCTATGCGCTCGAGCGCCGCCGTCAGGCACGCGAGCAGGACGCCGCGCTCAAGGCCATCGAAGCCTCTTTGGAGCTTGCTAAATGAACCTTAGTTGGATCTTCGGCAGCAGCATGGAGGCCCATCACCTGCTCTGGGCGTATCTGTCGGTATGGCTGATTCAGGGCGGATACTGCGCCTGGATCGCGTGGCAGTGGATGCACACGCCGAAGAGTTCGGCGGCGGACGATCCAACCGTTTCCGCAAACCCCGAAGACTGATCTTGCGGCAACAAAAAAAACAACGAAGCCGAAGGACGATCGTCCGGCCTCGTTGTCCGAGGAGTTCTACGGTGATGCGTCGATTCCGGCTTGAGTCGGAATCCCGCTTCCCCGGTATAAAACCGCCACCCGCAAAAAAGTTTCGCTTCTCGCTCGATTTCCAGGCCGGCAAGGCGCTTGCGGAGGCAATCTTCTCGCCGCGACAGCATTTCTCGAATTGGTGCAGTGGGAAACCGCCACCGCAGGCGTGGGTTTTTCCTCCAGAAAGAGCCACTTTGATACCATTTCCTAAAGGCACGTGAATTCGAGAAATGCTCTAGACTCGCAGAAGTGCAAATTATCCCGTCAGTTTGGTTGGCTGCAATCTCTCCCGCAGGGCCGTCGCTTCGGAAGCTCCCACGCTCCAGCATTCGCAAGCGTTTCCGGCTCGCCGCATCCGCACTTCCCTTCCTGTTGCTGGCGAACGCCGGCTGCCATCGCGGCCGCTTTCCCGATGTCCCTGCCGGCTACCGCGAGTTCGCCTACGTCAGCAACGGCTCATCCAACACCGTCTCCGTCCTCGACCTGGTCTCGCTGCACCTGGACCGCACTTTGCAGGTCGGCGCCCAGCCCACCGGCCTCGCTGTCAACCCCAAACGCAACGAGGTGTACGTGGTAAACGCGGGCACGCCGGCCGGCAACGGCTCCGTGTCGGTTATCGACACCGACACCAACCAAGTAGTCGCGACCATCCCCGTCCACAAGCTTCCCTACTTCATCGATGTGGATGCCGCCGGCCGCCGCGCGTATGTTGCCAACAGCGGGTCGAACACCGTCAGCGTGATCGACCTCGACAGCCGACGCGAAGTCGGCGTGGTCGGCACCGGCGAGCAGCCCGGCCTGGCCCGCATCTCGCCGGACATGCGCTCGCTGGTGGTGACCAACCGCGGCAGCGGCAGCGTCTCCATCTACGCCGTTACGCCGTACCCCGTGGAGGCCAAGCCAATCCTCCCCGGCATGCCGGTCAAGCCGAAGCCTGCCGGGAAGGAACCTCTGCCGCACCTGCGCGCGGCGTTCTCCGGTTGCCCCGGCGCGACCGACGCGGTAATCCTGCCCTACTCCACCTCAACCAAGGCGTTCATTGCCTGCTCGGGCGGGCACCAGGTTATGGCCGTGTCGCTGGCCGTTGCGCCGGACTCTTGGGATGCAAAGCAGAACCCATCCCTGCTCGCCGATCATATGCTCGCACTGTTGGACGTCGGCGAAACGCCGGTCCAACTGGCGCTCAAGCACGATGGCGGCGAGATATTCTGCTCGAACTTCGGTTCCGGGACTTTTTCCGAGATCGATACCCAGACCAACGAGGTCGGCGGGACCTACCCTATCGGAAGCAAGCCCGTATTCGGAATCGTCGACGCCGGAAACGGCACGTTGTGGGTGTCGAGTTTTGGCTCCGACTCGGTCAACCTGTGGAGCATCGACGATGCCCTGAACGCCGGCAGCGTGCCTACCGGCCATGCTCCCGACGCACTCGCCTTCTCCGCCGACCAGCACCTGCTGCTGGCCGCCGACGCCCAATCCGGCGACGTCTCCATCATCCGCACCGTCGACCGCAGCGGCGGCCCGGCGCTGTTCACCATTCTGCCCGCAGGCGGCTCGCCTAACGCCATCGCCGTAAAGGCGATGCCGGGCACTCCCTGACGCTTCGCTCAGTTGGCCCGCTTGTACACGGTTGGGCTGGGCATCCCCGGCCCCTGCAACGTGTCCGAGCTCTTTACGTAAGTCAGACTCAGACTCATGCCCATCACGCCGGACATCTGCAGCGTTCCGTCCTTGGCATAGATTGCGTCCATCGGTTGCTGGTTCGCTCCCGTGATCTGGAACTGGTCTCCACTGCGGGTGATGTCCAGCGTGTCCATGCTGTTGGTCGTGTTCACCCATTTGCCGACGAACTCCGAACCGGCCTTCGCGCAACCGATCGTCAGCACCATCAGAAGCAGCATAGGCCCGACTGCCTTGCGAATCGCATTCCTCATGTTCTCCTCCGATGTCGAACTCTCTGCCGAGCGGATACCCGCGCCGTTCATCGAATGCCCTGGGGGACCGCGGATGAATTGTGGAGATGGCCGATTGACCTACTGCTATTAGTCTCTTTCTGCAACCGCTGTCAATCCCGCGCCGTCACAACTGCCGCGCCAGGACCAGTGTGATGTCGTCAGGCTGCTCTGCCGCGCCGATCCACGCGTCCAGCGCCAGCAACACCTGCGCGGAGATGACGCCCAGCGGCTGGTCGCGGTAGCGCGCCACAACCTCCATCAGGCGCGCCTCGCCGAACTCGCCGAAGTCGTTCTCCGGCTCGGTGATGCCGTCCGAGTAGGCCACCAGGATATCGCCCGGGTTCATCTGGATGCGGTCTTCCTCGTAGCGCATGCCGTCCATCAGGCCCACCACCGTGCCGCCGCGGTCGAGCCGGCGAATCTTGCCGTCGCGGCTGAGAACCAGCGGCGGCAGGTGGCCTGCGTTCGAGTAGGTGAGCTGCGCGGTCTCCGCGTTGTAGTGGGCCAGAAAGAGCGTCGCGTACTTCGCCGGCTGCGTGCTGCGGTACAGATGCCGGTTCAACATCGACAGGATGCGCCCCGGCGACTCGAACAGCTTGCCGCCGTCTCCGGCTGTGCCTTCCTTGCTCACGTTCAGGCCCGCGACCGGGCTCGCGCTGTATTCCAGGTCCTCGCTTGCCAGTTGGTAGGCGCGCACGGCGGAGTGCAGCGTCGCCATCAGCAGCGCTGCCGAGATGCCCTTGCCGCTTATGTCCCCCAGCGCAATGCCAACGCCCGATTCCCGGCCAGGCGATCCATCCGGGTTGTTGGGGTGGTGAAAGATCAGAAAGTCGTAGTAGTCCCCCGACACCGAACGCGCCGGGCGGCAGATGCCGTGCAACTCCAGCCTGGGCAGGTTGCGCACACGGTGTGGAAACAGATTGGCCTGCACCTCCTGCGCAATGGAGAGTTCGCTTTGCAGGCGCTCCTTCTCCTGCTGCTCGGCCAGCAGGCGTTCGAGCGATCCGGTCATGCGGTTGAACGAACGGGCCAGTTCGCCGAGTTGGTCATTTTGTCCCCGGTGCGCAGCGGGAATGCGATGCGTAAAGTCGCCGTGGTCGACGCGTTGGGTCGCGGCGTAGAGCTCTTCGACCGACATGGTGATGTTGCTGCTGAGACGCAGCGCCATCCGCAATGCGAGCGCCTCAATCAGCGCGCAGAGAAGGAACAGCGCGATCAGCCCGATGCGAATATAGCTGGTGACCACGCCGCCAAGCGTGCTGCCGAAGAGTTGCGCATAGAGCAGCGACGGCCGCGAGTGCACATCCAAGACCGCGGGCGCCGCGGCGGCTTGCTCGGGGCCCGTGTCCCAGTCGACGGTATCGATCGTAGAGTAAAAGTGGACGCGAAAATCGCAGATATTGACGGAGATCGGCTCAGTCCCGCCGAATACGGAACTGCCCCGACGTCCTCTGACCCGGAAGCGGCCGGAAGAGATTTCGCCTGCGCGCCTGGTTTCCGCGGGGGCCGGCACACCCGCTGTCGCGGCCGGCAGTTCACCGCCAGTCACGCCGGTCAGAAGGTTCACTCGGCCCAGCCCTTTCGCGATCTCGTCGACTAACGCGGTGTCGACCGGCAGGCTGGTGATCGAGGTAACGAAGCCGATGTTCTCGACTCGGCGCTGATCGATCGCAACCAGATACAGATCGTCGCCGTCCAGCACCAGGCCGCGAAACTCCTTGCCGCGCAGATCGGCCGCCCACGCCGGAAAACCGATCGGAGTGCGAATCACGGCATTCTGCTGCATGACGGCCGGCGGAGGGCCCGGCAGCGTTGGCAGCGGAGCGCCGTTCAAAAAGATCGCCGCGTGCGGGTGCAGCCGCGTGCGTAGCGGATCGGGCAGAACTTCCGGCGAGATATCGACCGTCGCCGAGCCGGCCTGTGCGGCGGCATCGCTTGCCGCGGCGGCCGGGTGCGGCGGCGGGTTCGGCGTTGCTGGTTGCGCCGCCGAGCGCTGCGGCGGCGGCTGGCGTTGCGAAGGCTGCGCCATCAGGCCCTCTTCGCGCGCACGCATCATGCCCGCCGTGCGGTTGGCCCGCGAAGCATTCTCCATGCCCAGTTCGTCCAGCTCCTGGCGCATGCGCGAGTCGGCGAGGTGGATGGAAAACTGCCCCGCTGCAATCCAGACCGAAACGGACACGAACGTCGCCACCAGCACCACCGGCGCCAGCCCGATCAGCAGGTAAGTCAGAATCAGCTTGTTGCGCAGGCTCCACAGCAGATGCCGGTTTACCAGACGCCAGGCCAGCGGAACTGCCAGCCCAACCAGCGCAACGCCCACCAGAATCTGCATCCAGCCCAGCAGGGTGTGGCCCGGAGCCGGGGTCTGGCGCACCAGCCACAGCAGCCCAAACCACAGCGCAAGCCAGAACACCGCTCCGGCCACTCCGGTCGGAGGCCGTCGTCGCCACCACTCGGTGTCGTGCCGCCGCTCTCCGCTTTCAGGCGCCGCTGGCATCGCCCCCCTTTTCTCGCTGTGCCTCACGTTCCTCCTGCCGCGCTACGGAGAGCGCATAGCGCGTCGCGGAAAAGTGCGCGCCCGCCAGCAGCAGCAGCCCGGACAAAAACGCCCAAATCATCAGTCCCACCGAAACGTAAAACGGTCCATAGATGGCCTGGAAATCCAGCCGCGGAAGTGCCAGCACATAGAGGTACTTCGCACCTTCCCACACCAGGCCGATCACAATGGCGGTCGGCAGCACCGCGCGCGCCGGGACCTTGCGATTGGGCAGTATCCAATAAATCAGAAAAAAGATCAGAATACTCGCAACCATCGCGCAGACACGCAGCGTTCCGCCTTCAAGGAACTTGAAAACAATGTTGTCGACGTGGCCGAAGAATATCAGCGTGAGCAGCGCTTTTTGGCCAGCCGTCACTGCAACCGAAGTCATCGCCAGCACGCCGACGCCGAACGCGAGGCCAAGCGAAACGGTCTGGTTGTGCAGGTACGAGCGGTTCTTATGCACTCCCCACACCCCGTTCAGCGCGACCTCCAGCGGCAGGAATACGCCGGTCGAGCTGATCAGCAGCATCACGATGGAATAGGCCTGCGTGCTCTTGTGTGGATGCGCCAGAATCACCATGTTGCGCATAATGAAGTCCTGATTCGATGGCAGAAAAGTGGACATCATCTGGCCGACTACCGTCCCCATCGTTTGCGAGTGGAAGACCTGGCCCGAGATCGTCAGCATCATCACGATGAACGGAAATAGCGACAAAATCACATTCGCCGCCACGCTGAATGCGTAGGTATGCACCTCCGTCTTTGTCATGAACTTCGCGAGCGCGACTACTTGCGCCCACATGCCGCTCGCGCGGACCACCGGATGCACTTCGGCCATGGGAACGGCTGCCGGTGCTTCGAGGGTTTCTTCTTTCGAGTTGTCTGGGGACATCGTGTCGAACTTTGCTCCCGGACTGGCGCGGATTACGTGCGAGGCCAGTCTGCTCACGGCGAAACGTGACTCGTTGCTAGGCTAGCAGACGTTGGAGCGCGTTCGAAGCCTCAATCGGCTCGCGTTTGCGTCAGCCCAGCCCGCCTCGCCAGAATCCGCACCCGCGCCCACTCCGCGGCCTCCGCGAGCACCGCATCCTCACCCGCCCGCCACTCGTCCAACTGCGCAAGGAAGCGCTCCTCGCCGCTGTTTCCCATCGCAATCGCCACGTTTCGCAGAAGCCGCCTGCGTCCCGTGCGTTCCAGCGGCGAGCCCTTGAAGCGCCGCTTGAACTCCTTCGCGTCCATCGCCGCCAGCCACTCCAGCGCCGGGTTGATCAGCTCCCGCCTCGCCTGCATGTTTTCAGCATCTCCGCTGGGTGCCTTCCGGTTCCACGGACACACATCCTGGCAGATGTCGCATCCAAAGACCTGCCTGCCCATCCCCTCGCGCAGGTCCACCTCGATCGCGCCCTTCTTCTCGATCGTCACGTACGCGATGCAGCGCGACGCGTCCATCTCCCGCGGCCCCGCAATCTCCTTCGTCCCCAGCAGCGCGCCCGTGGGACACGCGTCGATGCAGCGCGTACAACTGCCGCACCGGTCCACGCCGTCGAGGGCCGCCACTCGCTCCTCCACCGGCAGCGACGTCACAATCACCCCCAGCAGCAGCCACGATCCGAGCTCCCGGTTCAGCACGCAGGTGTTCTTGCCGATCCAGCCCACGCCCGCCTGCGCCGCCATACTGCGCTCCACCAGCGGCCCGGTGTCGACGTAGCAGCGCGTCTCGCACCCTGCCCGCGCCAGCAACTGCGTCTCAATCGTGCGCAGCCGGCCAAGCAACTCGCCGTGGTAGTCCGTCGGGACAAGCCCCCCACCGGCGTCTGCCCGCCCGCTCCACGCATAGCGAGCAATCCACCCCGCCCCCTGCGGCGCTGCATCGATCGACCTCGGTGCGTCCGCGTTGTAATTCAGCGCACACACCACCACCGAGCGCGCCCACGGCATCGCCACCTGTAGCGCGCTGCGCACCAGCGTCCCGGCCTCATCGCGCCGCTTCAGATACTCCATCTCCCCCGCATGTCCGGCTTCCACCCATCCGGCATAACGCCCGGCCTGCAGCGCCGCCGCGGGGTCATCCGGCCCGCGCACCTCAGCCACCCCGGCAGCGTCGAAGCCCGCCTCGCGCGCGCACTCACCCAGCCAGAGCCTCAACTCCTGGGTCCATGTTCCGAATTGCGTCGTGCTCGTCATCCTTGCAGTCATCGCCCATTCAAGGGTATCGCCTACAATCTAATTAGATGCCCTTCCCATACGCAGAAAACTCCGTCGCCGCCGATCCGAACGCCTCAAGCCACATCGACGCGGTGCTATTCGATTACGGCCAGGTACTCTCCGGCCCACCCGACCCAGCCGCGTGGGCGCGCATGATCGCCATTACCGGCCTGGACCAGTCGCGCCTGCACGGCGCGTACTGGAAGTTCCGCCACGACTACGACCGCGCCGCGCTCACCGGCCCGGCCTACTGGGACGCGGTTGCCGCCGATGCCGGCATCAACTTCGATGCCCGGCAAGTCGCCGCGCTCTTCGTCGCCGACGTCGATCTCTGGACCAGCCTCAACCTGCCCATGGTCGAGTGGGCCGCCCGCCTGCAGCACGCGGGCGTCCGCACCGGCATCCTCTCCAATATCGGCGACTCGATCGCCCAGGGAATCGTCGCCAAACTCCCCTGGCTCTCCGGCTTCGACCAATGCATCTGGTCCTACGAACTGCACACCGCCAAGCCCGATCCGGCCATCTACCTGAAGACGGCCGAAGCCTTGCGCACCGCGCCGGCCAACATTCTCTTCCTCGACGACCGCGAAGACAACATCGCCGCCGCGGCCGCGCTCGGGTTCCAAACCATCCGTTACCTCTGCGCCGACCACCCCGCATTCGAGCGCCAGATGCGCGAGCACGGCCTCGCTTCCCTGCTCGACCCCGAATCTGCCGCAAACCTGAACCTCACCGCACCGTAGCGGCGGCCTCACCTACCGGCACCGGCACCTGCTCCACAATCTCAATGCCGAATCCTTGCAGCGCGGGCACGTGGGTGCGCGTGTTGGTCAGCAGCCGAATGCGGCTGATGCCCAGGTCGGACAGGATCTGCCCGCCCAGCCCCACCTGCCGCAGAATCCGCTGCGACCGCTGGCTGCTGTCTTCACGCGTTTCGTTCAGCTTCGCACTGCGGTTTGCATCGCGGTGCAGCACCAGCCGGTACGGAGCAACCCCGGCGTGTCCCGCGGCGCCCGCCCGGTCGATGCCGAATCCGCGCGCGCCGTTGTGCAGATAGATCAGCGCCCCGGTCCCGGCCTCGGCAATCATGCGCAGCGAGTTGTCCACCAGCGCATGGCAGTTGCATACCGTCGCGCCAAACACGTCGCCTGCCAGGCAATGCGTGTGCACCCGCACCAGCACCGGTTCGTCTTCCGCCTGCTCCAGCGTCTCGTCGCCCATCTGGCTGTCGATCCGGTTGCCGTACACCAGTGCCACATGCGACTCCGCCCCGTCCACCTCGCTCTCGTACGCGATCATGCGGAAGTCGCCATACTTGGTTGGCAGCGTCGCCTCGGCCACGCGATGAATGTAGCGCTCATGCTGCAGCCGGTAGCGGATCAGCGACGCCACCGTCAGCATCTTCAGCCCATGTTCCTCGCAGAACGTGATCAGGTCCGGCACGCGCGCCATGGTCCCGTCCTCGTTCATGATCTCGCAGATCACGCCCGCCGATACCAGTCCCGCCATCCGTGCCAGGTCCACCGACGCTTCCGTCTGCCCCGCGCGCACCAGCACGCCGCCCTTGCGTGCGCGCAGCGGAAACACATGCCCCGGCCGCGCCAGGTCGTTCGCCTTCGTCCTCGGGTCAACCGCCACGCGGATCGTATGCGCCCGGTCCGCAGCCGAAATTCCCGTCGTCACGCCCTCGCGCGCTTCGATCGTCTCGGTAAACGCCGTGCCGAACCGCGACGTGTTCTCCGCCGTCATCGGCGGCAGGCGCAGGTAATCCGCGCGCTCCTCGGTCAACGTCAGGCAGATCAGCCCGCGCCCGTAGCGCGCCATAAAGTTGATGGCCTCCGGCGTCACAAACTCCGCCGCCAGCGTCAGGTCGCCCTCGTTCTCGCGGTCCTCGTCGTCCACCACGACCACCATCCGCCCCGCGCGAATCTCCTCGACCGCCTCCTGCACCTCAGCGAAGACCGTCTTCCGCGGCTGCTCGGCCATTGCCTACTCCTCTGCCACGCTTGGCCCCGCCATCTTCGTGAACCCGGCGGCAATCACCTCATACAGCCCGACCGCAACCACCGCCAGAATCACTCCCGCGATCAGCATGAAACCCAGCGAATGCAGCTGCGTGATCCGGTCGAAATAACGGCCCTGCTCGGCCAGAAACCCGGCGCGCCCCTGCCCCAGCTGGCGCATCTGCTGGTAGTGCCGGTAAATCCCAAACGTCACACCAAGAAAGAGGGTCGCCAGCACCCTCCCCGTTCCCGAACTCTTCATGGAATCTCCTGCTCCCATCATATGAGCTTGCCCACCCGCCCCGGGATGCAATTGCCGGGCGAACCAAACCGCGCAATCCTGCCCTCCAAATGAAAGCGCCGCCCATGCCAGGCGGCGCGCTTCTATCTAAACCAACCAACTCAGCAATACCTACAGCGTCGACTCGATCTCGAACCCCCAGGCCTCCAGCAGCGCCTCAGGGATATACTTCGAATTCTTGTTGCGCCGGGCCCACTCACGAAGCCGGGTAGAACGAATGTACTGGTCCGGAGTCAATTTGAACTCCTTCACCACTTGCTCAAACGATGTAACGGTTGGTACCACCGGGCCGATCGGTTCCGGCTTGCCCCAGTTTGGATTTCCACGACGCTTTGCCATCAGTTGTGTGTCCTTTGTCCTTTGTTTCCAGCCCTTTAGATCGGGCCGGAGCTCTTCCGTCGTGCGTCCGGCGTAGCTGCTTACGCTGACGCGCGCGAGATTCATTCTAAGGCATTTACGGGCAAAAAGCAAGCCTTTTTGAGGTTCCAATCTGCCCGCCGCCTTGACTACCGAACCGCCCGCTGCGCCGGCGCCAGCTCCAGCCGCACCACGTCGTACGCTACGCCGCTGGTGATCCCGCCGGCCGGCACCGTCAAGGTCAGTGTGTTTGTCCCGGCATGCATCAGCGACGCATCGAAGGTCAGGTCCTTCTCCACCCACGAGCCCTCCACGCCGTCGCGGTTGATGGTGGCGTTGTACGCCAGTCCGCCCACCGTGCCTGCGTCCTTGCCGTTCACCTGCACCGCGATCGACCGCGCACTCACTCCCGCCAGCGCCAGCCGCAGAACGCCCTTCTGTCCCGCTGCCGGGGCTCTCGCCAGGGTAAACTTCACCCTCCATGGCGTCGCGCGGCCGGGTCCCTTGCCCAGCGGGTCGGGTAGGTTCTCATCGTGCGGCACCTGATAGATGAACCAGTCCTTATGGAAATCGCTCTTGCCGACAGTGAAGTTCACGTCGTTCGGGAATAGCTTGGCGTACTCGATGTACTCACCCCAGTGCCAGTGGTCGTTGCCGTTCAGAAATTCCGCAGCCGACCGGTTCGGAACCCCGATCTGCCACAACTGCTTGCCGTAGCGCACCGGCTTCCAGTCCAGTTTGCCCAGGTCGACCTTGCCGCCTGCTCCGACGGTGACTTCCGTGTTCGCATACTCGCCCAGCACGCCGTCGGCAATCGCGTGCAGCTCATAGGTCCCCGGGCGCACATTCGGGATGCTGAACTTTCCGTCCGCCGTCCCGCGCGCCCAGAACTCATAGTGCTTCGCATCGTTTTGCCACGTCATCCGTTCCGGCGCGTGCCAGCCGGCGCCCCCGGAGTGCTCCGCCGGTGCAGGCTGTGCCGCCGCCGGCGTCTGGTCCGGATACGCAAGCCCCACCATCAGGTTGGGCAGCGTCGCACCCGGCGCCTGTGGATCGCGCAACACCATCTGCCCGGTTACGGTTGCTCGCTCGGCCGCCTTCGGATAGTCCACGCCATTCACCCAGGCGTACGGCCACTTCGTCTCCTCGACGTTCGCCTGCTGTTTCGCGTCCGCGAACATCGCGTCCGGCGTTGGGCCCGTCGGCACATAGATGAAGATTGGCCCAACCACCTTGTTCCAGTCCTCGTTTGCGGCGATAGGCAGAATGCTGCCGCCATAGTGGCTCCCGCGCCAGTAGTCCAGCAGCGTCGGATCGCCGCCGTCCGCATCGTCCAGATGCCCGGTCAACTCGAAGTGGTACGGCCCGCTCGACAGGTACTCCGCCGACGGATTGATGAAGTAAATCCCAATATGCTGCTTGGTGCTGGCCCACCCGAACGCGCGGGTGTCGAACTGGTCGGTGCAGTAGTCGTATTTATGTTCGGCGATGCCGTTCTTGACGCCCGTCGTCATTCGCCGCGCCTCCTTCATGTTCAGGTCGGTGCCCTTGTCCCAGTCGTACCCGTTCGGCATCGGCGCATTGCGCTGCGCGTCGATCGACAGCCAGTCGAACACGCCTCCGTTCAACTTCATCCCATAGCGGCTCTCGCCGATCTCGGTTGCTCCGTAGCCCGGCTCGTGGCTGAAGATCGCATAGGTGTAGATGCCCTTCGCACCGCGCTCCAGAGTGTAGCGAATCTCCATATCCACCAGCAGTCCCGGCCCATGACTGCCTCCACCCGGCGGCCGGCCCGTATACGTGCCGCGATTCGGACGAACTCCCGGCGGCAGCCGGACCCCCGTGCCTGTTGTTGTTTCGGCTCCCGCAGCCTCGTCCTCCTCAGGCACATCTTCCCCGCTGCCAACCGTCGGCCGAGCCTGCTTGGGCACTCCATTCGGAAAGTCCGGGTCGCCCTTGCCTTTGTTCGCATTCAGGCTCTTGCCGTCGGACCATCCCTTCACGGACACCTCGGCCCGCTCGCCCCCATCGGCTTCCGGATCGATCGTTACCTTAGCCTCCATCTTGTCGGCTCCATTCGGGTTCTGCTCCCAATAGCCGGCATGGTGGCCGGAGACATAGCCCATCGCCTCCAGCCCGTTCACCTTCAGCGAAGTCATGTCGCCCGTCTTCTTGCTGATCGTCGCCTCCAGATAGCCATTGGAGAGAATGAAGAAGCCCTCGTCCTGCTTCACCGTCACCGGCGGCGCTGTGGCAGCAGTCTCCGGCGCCGTCCCCGGCTCCTGCGCGAAGGCAACCAGCGCGGCGCTAAACAAGCAAATCGGCAGTATCCCTGCCGCAAACCGCGCGATCAAGGTTGGTTTTGAGGTTGTAGAGCAGGAGGCGAAACCGAAGCGGCGGAGCGAAGAATGCATGAGGCGTCCTTTGAACTTTAACCAACCGCCGCGAAACGGCTCACCAGCCTTGGTAGAGATCGCCATCGCAGCGTGCGTTATAAGAGAGACGCACCACGTTTGTCCCAGGACGCCGCTCGCCGAAACAATTCTCCTATTGGCGCGTGGGGCCTATGGCTCCGGCTCAGCCTCGCGCGTCGGTGCGGCTACTACCGCGTACCGGCCATCCGCTCGCAGCGCGATCGTCGGCGCGTAGGTGCCAAGCTCTTGCCGCGTCCACCAGATACCCTGCTCGCGCTTCTGCCGCGTAGTGCTGAACCAGTACTGCCAGATCACCGCCCTCACATACTTTGGCGGCGCATCCGCGAACGGGTTTCCCGCGAACAAACTCAACACGTCCTTGTCCCCATGCAGCAATAGCTCCTCCGTCCGCGGCACCAGCGGGTTCTGCAGCCACGACCCCAGCGACGCAAACCACAGGTTCCAGTCGAACCGTGGCTGGTACGGCGCGTAGATGCCCGGCCGTTCCCGCACGTCCTGCGGCTTGTAGCGAAATGGATACGCAACCCAGTTCTGCCCGTCATTCGAACCCTGGAACTCGATCTCGTACCGGTGCGGCGTCATCACCGCGAACAGCCCGTACTGGTTCGCGATCCGAAACGGCTCCAGCGCCCGCACCGGCCAGGCAGGCGCCGGCACCTCGCTCCAAAACATCGCTACCAATTCCACCGTTGTCGCGTAAAACACCCAGGTCAGCGCAATCGCCCGCACCGCCATCCCGACCACCGCCATCGGCCGCGCCGGCACATGGGCCGCAGCATCATCCCCAGCCTCGGTCTCCACTTCCTCCGCCGAAGTTTCCCCTTCAACCACCTCTCTGTGCTCTCTCTTTTTCTCTGTGCCCTCTGTGGTTGGCTCTGGCCTCCATCTCTCCGGCACAAACCTCCGCAGAAACCGGTCGTCCAGCAGCAGAAACGCCAGCGCCAGCACCAGATAATTCAAAAACGTGTAGTTTGCCGTCGCAATTACGCCAATCTGCCACGCCGTCACGATCGCGAAGCACGCAATCCGCCAGCGTCGCGGCAGAAGCGCCATCCACACCAGCACCAGCTCCATCCCCAAGGTCGCCCCCGCCGTCGCCCTGTGGAACCAGTGCGGCAGATGCTGCACGTACCACCCAATCCAGGTCGGCAGCGGCCCGTTCTGGTAGTACTCATACATCGCGGTCAGGTTGCGCCACGTGAGATCGCCGCTCTCGAGCTTCACCACGCCCGACTCAAAATAGATCCGGAACCACTCCCACAGCAGCAGCAGAATGGCCCCCCGCGCTGGCGGCCGCGTCGCTCCCCATCCCGGCCACAACCCCGGCGGCGCCAGAAACAGCGACAAAAACCCCGCCTCCAGCAGCATCCCATCCGACTGGTAGTTGGCGAAATCCTGCCCCGCACCGACAAACGACAGGTAGCACACGAAGCAAACCAGCAGCATCGCCCTTGGACCCACATTCGCCACCAGCAGCACCGCCGCCACCAGCCCCACCCACATCAGCGCCAGCAGCATGTGGTTGCCGCTGGAGATCCACAACAGCGTCGGCGCATACCAGAACCGCAACGCACCCATGCCCCGTGCATCCTGCAAATACTCGCTGGCCGGCAGGATCCCCCACGTCCCGATCAGCCCCTTCACCTGAAACAGCAGCGCATAAAACGCCGAAAAATAAATCAGCCCCATGGCGCGCAGAAACACCCACCGCGCAATCAGGCTATCCTTCGCGCCATGCTCCGAATCGAACAGATAGACAAGAACCCGCCGTGCCTTATCCATCGTCCTAGACCCTCGATTCCCTGACCCAAGCGCTGTGATAGAAGCCGTGCCTTTGGCATAACATCCTAAGACACCGGCGCATCCAGCGCTATTGACCCATCCCGGCAGTGGGGCAACAATGACGAGATGCTGGCTCTCATAGTCCCCGCGATCCTCTTCCTCTTCCTCGTGGTGGGAGCCGTCGTCTTTCTGGTGTGCATTCTCATCGCTCCACTCCGCCGCTTCGCACTAAGTGCAGCGCTCTGGTGCGCGATGTGGGGACCGTGTGCGGTTGCATTCTTGTTGCTCGCCGGAACCGCCGTCCTTGCCGAAGCATCCATTTCCAATAGCGGAGATATGCATATCAGGCATGCGCCGAGGCTTTTAGCAGCGCTCGGGTGGGGTTATCTCACCTTGGCTGTTCTTGCTGCAATCGTGATAGCAACTTGTCTTGCTTGGCTACATCAAGTTCTATTGCACCGGCTCACATTTCTGCTCTTCCGTCTCTACGCAACCGTAGTTTGTGCCGGAATTGGAAGCGTCTTCGGTTGGTGCTTTGCCTGGACGCTGTTGGCAAATGAGATTGACCACACCCTGCCATGGTCGATCCTTGGCATGGTGATCCTCACCGTTGGCTTTGGAACAGCGGCTTACAAAGCAGCCCGTTCTCTCCGTGGCAAACCGCCAGAGAGCTTCACCTGGATATCTGCGGAGGAGTTCCACGGTACATAATTCGCGCCCATAATGCCTCAACGTCTTCCATCACGCCGCAAAGCCTGTGTCGTCGGTGCAGGCCCCAACGGCCTCGCCGCCGCCATCGTGCTCGCCCAGGCCGGCCTCGACGTCGAGATCTTCGAAGCCGAAGCCACCGTCGGCGGCGCCGCCCGCACGCTCGACCTCACCCTCCCCGGCTTCCACCACGACTTCGGCTCCGCGGTCCATCCCATGGCCGCTGGCTCTCCCTTCTTCACCTCGCTGCCCCTCGCCGGCTACGGCCTCGAATGGATCCACTCGCCCGCACCGCTCGCCCACCCCTTCGACGACGGCACCGCCATCACCCTCGAACGCGGCGTCACCGCGACTCAGTTGAACCTCGGTGAAGACGGCCCCGCATGGCGCGCTCTCATGCAACCCCTGGTCACCCGCTGGCCCGCGCTCACCGGCGACATCCTCGGCCCCGTCATCGCCTGGCCCAGGCACCCACTCCTGCTGGCTCGCTTCGGCCTTAGCGCAATCCGTCCCGCAGCCACCGTCGCCCGCCGCTTTCGCACCGAACCCGCCCGCGCTCTCTTCGCCGGCCTCGCCGCCCATTCCTTCCTCGCTCTCGACCGGCCCCTCAGCGCCTCCTTTGGCCTCGTCCTCGGGGCGGCGGCTCATGCCGTCGGCTGGCCCATCCCGCGTGGCGGCGCTCAGTCCCTCAGCAACGCGCTCGCCGCCCACCTCACTCGCCTCGGAGCCCGCATCACCACCTCGACGCCCATCCGCAGCCTCAGCGATCTCCCCGCTTGCGACCTCACCCTCTGCGACATCTCGCCGAAGCAACTCCTCGCCCTCGCCAGTCAGAATCAACTTACCCCTGGCTATCGCCGCCAACTCGCCGCATACCAATACGGCCCCGCCGCTTTCAAGGTCGACTACGCGCTCTCCCGCCCCATCCCCTGGAACGCCCCTGCTTGCCTTCGCGCCGCCACGGTCCACCTTGGAGGCACCCTGGCCGAAATCGTCTCCTCCGAATCCGCGATGTCCGGCGGCCGCTATGCCGAAAGGCCGTTTGTCCTGCTCGCCCAACCCACGCTCTTCGACCCCACCCGCGCGCCGGAGGGCAAGCATATTGCCTGGGCCTACTGCCATGTCCCCAACGGAGCTCCGGAATCGGCCTCCGAAGCTACCCTCGACCGCCTCGAAGCCCAGATCGAGCGCTTCGCCACCGGCTTCCGTTCCACCATCCTCGCCCGCCACGTCTCCTCGCCCGCCACGCTCCAAGCCATGGACTCGAACCTCATCGGCGGCGACATTGTCGGCGGCGCATATAATCTTCGCCAGCTCATCTTCCGTCCCACCCGCCGCCAGTACCGCACCTCCGCGCCGGATATCTACCTCTGCTCCGCCTCCACCCCACCCGGCGGCGGCGTCCACGGCATGTGCGGAGCCAACGCCGCCCGCCTTGCCCTCCGCCGCCTCGATCAATAAAGAGGCCGCCGCAATCCCCCGCGACGGCCCCTGCTCTTGTCTCTCAACTAACAACCAGCAACGATCAAGTGCTCTCACATCCCGCTCTGCTCACCCGAAGCCGGATGCACCACGCGATACGTGTCATTGCCCTTGGACCACACCAGCAGCAGGATGTCCTTCCCTGCCGGCGCAGCATGCACCGCGTTCGCGAGCTGCTCCGCCGACGCCACCGGCTTCCGGTTCACTTCCAGCACCACATCGCCCGGCTGCAACCCGGCATCCTCCGCGGGCGAACCTGCCCGCACGTTCTCAACCACCGCACCGTGCAGGTCTGCAGGGGCATTGATCTGCTGCCGCGTATCCGGGGTCAGGTCATCGAACGACAGTCCGAGTTTGCCGGTGTTGCCCTGGCCGTTCGATCCTCCCTCGTTCTCGGCCGTCTCCGTGCCTGGCTTGTGGTACTCGCCCACCGTCGCGGTCAAGGTTACTGGCTGGCCATTGCGAATGACGCCCAGCTTGATCGTGTCACCGGGCTTGTGTTCGCTCACCGCAATCTGCAACGAGCTGGAGTCCGCAACGTTGTGTCCATCTAACTGATTGATCACATCGCCGCTCTTCACTCCAGCCTTGGACGCGGGCGAGTCCGGAGTCACCTGCGACACCAGCGCGCCGTTCGCTTCCTTCAGATTGAAGAAGCCCGCATTCTCCGGAGTCACATTCTCAATGCTGATCCCCAGATACCCGTGCTCGACCTTGCCGTGCGCAATCAGTTCCAGGGCAACCGTCTTGGCCATGTCCGACGGAATCGCAAACCCCGCGCCCGCGAACGACCCGCTGTCCGAGATGATGAACGTGTTGATGCCCACCAGCTCGCCATGCGCATTCACCAGCGCGCCGCCCGAGTTGCCGGGATTGATCGCCGCATCCGTCTGGATGAACCCGCCCGGCTTTCTCGCGTCGTCGCTATATGGGTTCTGCCGGTTCACCGCGCTCACAATGCCGCGCGTAACCGAATCCTGGAAGTATCCGAACGGGCTGCCGAACGCCAGCACCGTCTGCCCCGGCTTCAGCGTGGACGAGTCGCCCCACTGCAGGTATGGCAGGTCGTGCCCATCGATCTTGATGACGGCCAGGTCCGTCAGCTTGTCCACGCCAATCACCTTCGCGTCCAGCACGCGCCGGTCGTTCAGCGTCACCTTCACATTCACCGCGCCGTCCACCACGTGATTGTTGGTCACAATGTAGCCGTCCGGCGAAATAATGATGCCGCTGCCAACTCCATGCTCCAGCGGACGCTGCTGCTGGAACCGCCGTCCTTGCCCCTGCCCCTGTCCCTGCCCCGGCTGCCCGAAGCCAAACTGGCCAAACGGCCCATTCGGCCCGAAGAACTGCGCGAAGCCCGGGGGCAGTTGCTGTTGCTGCCCGTTCTGCGATGTCTCCTCTTCCGACCCCTTCGAGGTCACTTGCACGTTCACCACCGCCGGCTCCACATGCGATGCTACCGCCTCCATCGCACGGTCCAGCGCAGTCAACGCCGCCACGCTGCTGTCGTCAATGGGCGTCTCGACACTCGCCGCCCGCATCGAGCTCTCGTGGAACACAAGGCTCACAGCAAGCGCCCCAGTCAACAGAACGCCCGCACCTACACTCAAAGGCTTCCTTGCCATCTTCTTCACCTCATTTACTAATTGATTAGTTGCTACCGACATTGCAAAACCTCCATACCGCCTTGAACTACAAACCTTTAGAGCTGAAACACCAGCCACCCGCCCTGCACCGGCACCGCCGCGTACCGCAGACCCTGTTGCGGCGCCGCCTGCTCGCTCGCCGTCGATCCGGGATCGGCCGCCGTCTCTTGCGACGCTGACCCGGTCATTCTCGTCGACGCAAACACCGTCTGCGTTCCAACCCCGTCCCGCCAGGTAGTCACCACCATCCACTGCATCACAACACTCGCCGGCTGAACCGGCTCTGTATCCGAGATCGACCGCGCGCCCGACCGATCGCTCGAAACCGGCGCGCCAGTCCGCACCATCCTCGCCGATCGATCGGCGGCCCGATCCACCACTCTCTCAACCGTGCCGTCGCCCCCAGCGGTGTTCGAGTCCTCTCTCAACCCTGACCACGATGCTGCCGCCGTAACCTGATGAGTGACATTCGCTATCACCTGCATCTTACGTTTTTCACTAGTTTTATATACAACGCTAACCGCGCGGTAAGACCCGCGTCCGGGTGCCCCATTCCCGAGACTGGGTGCCCCATTCATGGCGGCCTTATCGCCATGGGTGGGGAGCCACTGCTGTGCATCCGCCACGACGGACCCGCTCGCCGCCGTCCTGTTCCCTGGTCCCTGCGCCCTGTTCCCTGTCTCAAACCCCACCACCTGAGGGCATCGCTCGAACCCCGTCGCCGCAACCACCAGCCCCAGCATCGCGCCGCAAAGCACCAGCCTCGCATGAAGCGGCTTCATCCCTTCGCCGCGCCGCAGGATCCTGCCCACGCGCCGCCCCAGCTCAGACTCGCCACGCCCCAGCGCGCCCAACGCCAGCGCCAGCGCCCGCCTTCCCAGCCGGTACTCCGCCAGAGTGGCCAGGCACGCCGCATACGCCTTCGCCGCGCCGGCCCGGCCCGCAAATGCCTGCAACACCCTCTCGTCGACCGCCAGTTCCCGCTCAAAGCACAGCCGCCGCTCCACCCACGCCAGCGCCGGGTTCAGCGGAAAAACCACCAGCGCGATCTTCTGCAGCAGATTCATCCAGTCGTCCGCGCGCCCCAGGTGCCCAGTTTCATGCAGCACAACCTGTTCCAGCTCCGCCGCCGTCAGCTTCTCCAGCAGCCGGCTCGGAATCAAAATCTTAGGCGCAAAGAACCCAATCACCGTCGGCCGGTCCACCTCATCCGACGTGCAAATCTGCGCCCGCCGCGAACCAACCCCCGTCGGCCCAGAATTTGAGTTGTCATTCTGAGCGGAGCGAAGAATCCCCGTATTTGCCTCTTGCTGGGATGCCCCATTCATGGCGGCTCCATCGCCGTGGGTGTGGCTCACAAAATCACCCGGTTCCATCGGCCTCGCCCGCTTCCACAGCGCCCGCACCCGCAAAGCCGCCGCCACCAAAGTCCCCGCCCTAACCACCGACGCGACCGCCCACACTGCCGCAATCCCCAGGCACCACCGCGCGTCAACCGTAAACCACGCTCCGTGCGCTCCCGCCGACGCCGCGCCCGCCGCATCATGCGGCCACAGCGCCATCACCGGCAGCGCCGCCTCCACCACAAACACCCCAAACCAGATCGCGAACCGGACCGCCGCCGAAGCCTTCGGCACCACCCTCAGTCCTAGCCCCGCCACGCACGCCAGCACAATCCCCTGCCATACCGCAGCCACCAGCGAGCCCGTCGCTGCCTGCGACCAGCCAGTCACCGCCGTCATCCACACATGCACCACCGCGGCAAGCTCGTTCATCGCGCCCCCCTCCCGCCGGCCACGAAACCGGGTGCCCCATTCACGGCAGCTTCATCGCCGTGGGTGGGGTCAGAATCATCCACCGCGGGTGCCCCATTCACGGCAGCTTCATCGCCGTGGGTGGGGTGAACTGGATCAGAATCCTCCGCCGCCTGCGCAATCGCCTCTTTCAACCGCTGCAACTCCTCCGCATCGATCTCTTCATCCCCCAGCACAGACAGCAGCAGCCGTTCCCGCGAGTTGCCGAAGAACCGCTGCATCATGTGCCGGATCTCCGACCGGCTCGCCTCCTGCTCCTGCACGCACGGGCTATAAAGGAACGCGCGCCCCTCCTGCCGGTGCCGCACATACCCCTTCTGTTCGAGGATCCTAACCGTAGTCAAAACCGATGTATACGCCAGCGCCTCACCCTCCGGCATCGCCGCCACCAGGTCGCTCACCGCCGACTCGCCGCGCACCCACAGCATCTTCATCAGCCTCAGCTCGGCTTCGGTCAGCGTGTTGGACTTCCTCGGCGGCATCCGGCGTCTCAACTCCCTGCGCGCACAACCCGCGCATACCCTTCCGGTATTGGCTCGTCATTCTGGCGCAGCCAGAATCTCCGTATTCGCTCATATTGACGATCAACTAAAGATTTAGTTGCCAACCCCTGTGGAAATCTTTCGCCCGACGCTTTCTCAAACTCAAATCCCACTTCGAATTTGTCAAAACCCGCGCAGCCTGAATTGACGGTGCTCCGCGCCCCGCCCCGCCTCGCTGTACCGCGAACGAAGTCTGTAGCCTCGCAAAATCTCCGTACTCCAACGTTGCCGAGCGCTTGGCTTGGCCCGAAAAACATTGTCAAGCGCTCCAACCCTGCCCAATCCCCCTTAACTCCAACAAACTACACCACAAACCGAACAAAAAATAGATAGCAGATGAGTTATGGTCAACCTGCTATCCTTAATGTATTGGGTCGAGAAAGGTCTCATTTCGAAACTGCATCGCCAAAAGGAGGAAAAAGTATATACAGAGCCGTAAACCCTTTGCCATGAACAAATATTTGTATATACAGAACCGCAACCCCTTTGTCATCAACAAATCAGTAGTATAAGGGGTACCCCCCTCTCACACTCGAACCTCGAACGCTCGAACCTCGAACTATGACTGCCGACATGACCGCCAACCTCCAACCCGTCCGCCAGCCTCCCGGCCAGACCCTGCTCTTCGACGCCGACGACACGCTATGGGAGAACAACATCTACTTCGAGCGCGCCATCGCCTCGTTCATCTCCTACCTCGACCACCGCGTCCACTCGCCCGAGGAGGTCCGCGAGCACCTCAACCACGTCGAGCGCGCCACCATCAAGGCGCAGGGTTACGGCCTCAAGAGCTTTCGCAAATCTCTCGTCGCCTGCTTCGAGCAACTCAGCGACGCTCCGGTCACCCCGGAGAAGCACGCGCGCATCGTCAGCTTCGCCCAGTCCATCGCCGACCAGGAGATCGAACTGCTCGCCGGCGTGCCCGCCACCATCGCCGAGCTGGCAACGCGCCACCGCTGCATCCTGGTTACCAAAGGTGACGACGCCGAGCAGCGCGACAAGCTCGATCGCTCCGGCCTGGCCTCCCACTTCGCCGCCGTCGAGGTCCTGCCGGAAAAGTCCGAGGCCGCCTATCGCGCCCTCGCCGAGCGCCACCAGTGCGACCTCAACCGCACCTGGATGATCGGCAACAGCCCCAAGTCGGACATCAACCCCGCGCTGGCCGCCGGACTGCACGCGGTCTTCATCCCGCACGACTCCACCTGGGTTTTGGAGCACGAGGTCGTCAACATGCCGCCGCCCGGACATCATCTCCTTGAGCTGGCCACTTTCGCCGAACTCGCCGGCTATTTCTAAGCCGCGAGCCCTCAGTTGCCGGCGTAGTAGCCGTCGCGCGACTGGATATAGAGGTCCTTGGCGTTGGGAGTGGACTTGCTGAAGGATAGATCGAGCCGGTGGTAGCCGTCCGATGCCGTGTCCTTGTCTGGCGTACAGCCCAGCCGGTACTCGGCGCGCAGCTCCTCGCCAATCTGTTTGTAGATGCTGGCCAGGGTGTCTTTCTTGCTCACTTCAAAGAGGCGCCCGCCGGTCTCATCGGCCATCCGCTGCAGAATCTTCTTGCCGTCCGGCCGCGGAATCTCCTGCGGCCTTTGACCTCCGCGCCCACCGCCGCCCGGATAACCGCCGCCGCCACCGGGATAACCGCCGCCAGGATAGCCTCCCCCCGGATAGCCGCCGCCGCGGCGCCCAGGATAGCCCTGATTCTGGTTGTTCTGGTAGCCGCCCGACTCCCTGCCCTTGTAATAGATGGCATAAACGATGGTGTCGGCCCGCTGCGCCGCCTCGATCGAAGACGCGAGCGACTCCTTGCTCCCATTGTCGACTCCATCGGAGAGGATGATGACTGCCTTGCGCCCCTTCTGCTTGCCCATCAGCTCATCGGAAGAGAGGAAGAGCGCGTCATAGAGCGTGGTCCCCCCGCCGCGCCGCGCCCCGCCTGTGCTGCTGCCGCCGGAGTCAGATCCGGAGCCGGAGTTTCTTCCTCCGGAATCCCCGCTGTCGCTCGGCGTGCTCAGTTCCTTCAAACCCGCCTGCAGCTTTGGTTTCGAGCTGGTAACGTCCTGCAGCAGGTCGGTCTGTCGCGCAAACTGGACGACAAAGGCCTTGTCGCGATCGGCGGGACCGTTCAGCATGTCGTCCAGAAAGGCGAAGCTGGCCGTCCGCTCGTCGTCGATCGCGTCGCGCTGGCTCATGCTGGTGTCGACCAGCAGACCCAGGGTCAGCGGAAGGTCCGTATCCACGTTGAAGTAGCGGATCGTCTGCGGATGGTCGTCGACCTGTAGCACAAAATTATCCTTGGTCAGGTTCTGCACCAGGACCCCGCGCTTATCGTGGACGACAACTGGGATGTTGACCAGCCGCGCATCCACGCTCAAAGTGGGCGCCGTCGAGGCTGGGGCCGGATCGGCAGCCGCAGGTTTGGTCTGGAGCGTGGGCTGCTGCGCATAAAGGGGCGCGCCGAGCCCTGCAATCGAAAACACCGATGCCATCAGCCATGCAGTGCCAGAAATTCCCTTAGTGCCCATCACTAGACAATAGACGGGATCGGCACCAAACGGTTGCAGGCAGCCGCAGAATTTTGCGGCGGCATGTGTCGAAGTCCGGGTATGCTGGCAGGATCATGAATCGCATCTCCTTTCTGTCCGCTGTTCTGTCTTTCGCGTTGGCTGCCGGCAATGCCCAGACACCCGCACCGCCGCGCGCGAACACGGGCGATCCACCCCCATCGGGCTTCGCCAAGATTCTCACCCTGTGGCCCGGTAACGCGCCAATGGCCAGGGGATCGGCGTCCGGCGACGTGCCCAAGCTCTACTATTACCCGGCCATCGGCTTGGGGGTCCGGTCGGCGGTCATCGTCCTGCCGGGCGGTGGATACACGCACGTCATGATGGAGAAGGAGGGCGCGACCGAAGCGAAGTGGCTCGCCATGCGCGGGGTCACGGCATTCGTCCTCCAGTACCGGCTCTCGCCGGCGTACCGCTATCCCGTGCCCATGCTGGACGGCGCACGTGCCGTCCGCTATCTGCGCAGCCATGCGGCAGAGTTCGGAATCGACCCCGACAAGATCGGCGTATGGGGATTCTCTGCCGGCGGAAACCTGGCCGGCTATCTGGCGACCGAACCCTTCGACCGCGACCGCGCCAACGCCGACGCCGTGGAACGCGTCAGCGCCCATCCCGATTTTGCCATCTTCTCGTACGCGCGGCTCACGATGGACGCTTCCGTGCCGCGGACGGGCAACATGGAATCGTTGCTCGGAGAAAATCCCTCCCCGGAGATGCTCGACCGAGTCTCATTTGTGCGGCATGTCACCAAGAACACTTCGCCGAGCTTCATCTACTCCACCACCGAAGATCAGACCGTAAACTCAATGAATGCGACGGCATACTACGATGCCCTCAAGCGCGCGGGGGTCCCAGCCGAACTGCATATCTTCGAGCTCGGTCCGCACGGTACCGGTATGGGTCAGGGCCTGAAAGGACTCGCCGAACTGGAGATATGGCCACTGCTGCTGGAACACTGGATGCAGTTCCACGGATGGATGGCCCCGAACGCGTTGGAGAAGTAGCTTCCCAGCAAGAAGCGGGATGGGCAGTTCCGAAGATCGAACACTTGTGATCATGGTCACACCCAAGTGCAAACGGGTGTCGTACCCTGTTGCGTGTAATGCGGAGGGAAAAGGACAACTCATTCCCAATTAGATACTTAGACCCTCCTGCAAATGGCCCGGAAGTTGTAGTCCGGCTGCCACGCGGAGTAGTTCCATTTGGCTCCGCGGATGCTAGCCTTACTTGACGCTCGAACTTGAGCTATCCCAGTTACTTGAGCACCAGAAGTGACGCAAGTCCAGTCACCGCGGGGTATGTGGAAGGCAGGCAGTTTTGATCAAAACGTGGATTAGAGATAGTCAACGCTGGCAACTGTTCCGAGTTATGTTTGGGGCGTTTGCGCTGATCCTTCTGGTTGCGCTGGCAGAGAGCCGCCGCGCACTGGGATCGGCGACGGCGACCGCGCTCATCTGGGGAACGACCTTTCTTGCGATGGTTCTGCTGGTATGGCGCGAGCGGAATCACTCGATCGCCAATCGCCGCGCAGACGAAGACGATGCGCGGTTCATTGCCGCGGCAGAAACCAGTCCCGACGCGTTCTTCATCTTCGACGCAGTCCGAAACATTGCCGGCGACATCGTGGACTTCCGTTTCGCCTATGTGAACGGGCACGCCGAGGAGTTGCTGAAAATATCAAGGGCGAAGCTGCTGCATCGCAACATGTGTGCACTCTTCCCTGCCCATCGCACCGACGGAATGTTTGAGAAGTATCGCAAGGTGGTGCTGGAAGGTGCGCCGCTTTCCGAGGAGTATTCCATTTCTCAGGAGGACGGCAAGGAGTTGTGGCTCTGTCAGCGAGTGACCAAGCTGGGCGATGGCGTCGCGGTGCGAACCAGCGATGCCTCGGAGACCAAAGCCAACGAAGAGTGCTACCGGACGCTGTCGAGTTTCAGCAACTCGGTCTTTGAAAACGCTCCCTTCAGCATCATCGAGACGGATGCAAAGGGTGTGATCCAGGCCATGAACTCCGCCGCGGAACGGCTGACCGGCTACAAGCGCGCGGACCTCATCGGCAGCGTGTCGATTACCAGCCTGCACGAACCCAGCGAATTGACCCGGCGCTCCGAGGAGACCCAGCCCGCCGAGGAACCCGAACTGAACGGTTTCAACCTGATCACAGCCAAGGCGGCACACGGAGAGCTAGACGAACGCGAGTGGACCTACGTGCGCAGCGACGGTTCGACCTTGCCAGTGCACGTCGCGATCACCGCGGTGAAGGACGGCGCGGGCAATGTCAGCGGATTCATCGCGATCGCATCGGACATCACGGAACGAAAACAGTTGATGACCTACCTGAACCACATGGCGTCGCACGATCAGCTCACCGGCCTGCCCGGACGCACCCTGCTGCGCGAGCGCATCGCCGAGGCGATCGAGAAGGCAATGCTGCATGGGCGCAAGGTCGCCGTGTTTGTCGTGGACCTCGATCACTTCAAGCGCCTGAACGACTCGCTGGGACACAGGGCCGGAGACGAGATCATCGTCGGCATGGCCGAGCGCATGCGTCAGTCGCTGCGCCGCTCCGACACGCTTGGCCGTCTCGGTGGGGACGAGTTCATCGTAGTGATGCCGCACATCGCCACCCTGAACGACGTGGAGCGTTGTGCGAGGAGGCTAGTCGAGCGCGTGTCCAGCACCGCGCAGATTGGAGACATGGAGGTCAACCTGACCGCCAGTGTCGGTGTGTGCATCTATCCCGACTTTGCCGAAGATGTCGACAGCCTGCTGGAGAGGGCCGATGCGGCCACCTATGCCGCCAAGGAGAATGGCCGCAATCAGTTCCAAATGTTCACCGAGACAATGCTGAAGGAGTCGCAGGAGCGCCTGTCCATGGACACCGCGCTGCGGCATGCGCTGGTTCGCGAGGAGCTCTTTCTGCACTACCAGCCGCTGGTTTCGTTGACCACCGGCCGCGTCATCGGCATGGAGTCCCTGCTCCGCTGGCACCACCCGAAGCTGGGCGTGATTGCGCCGTCCACGTTTATTCCGCTGGCGGAGGACACGGGGCTGATCGTTGCCATCGGCGAGTGGGCGTTGCGACACTCGTGCTTCCAGGCCAAGACCTTTTGCGATGAACTGGGATTGGATCTGACGGTGTCGGTCAATCTGTCGCCGCGCCAGTTCGAACAACAGAATCTGCTCGACGTGATCGACGAGGCGCTTGAGGCAAGTGGTCTTTCCCCCAGCAACCTGCAGCTTGAGCTCACCGAGAATACCCTGATGATCAACTCGGCGTCGAACCTTGAGAAGCTGCAATTGATCCGTCAGCGCGGCATGCGCGTCGCCATCGACGACTTCGGCACAGGGTTCTGCAGCTTCTCCTATCTGCTGCAATATCCGGTCGACCGGTTGAAGATCGACCAGAGCTTCGTCATGAAAGCAGTGACCGAGCCGAACGCCGCCACCGTGGTAAGAACGATCGTGGCGATGTCTCACCACCTCGGCATCAAGGTCATCGCGGAGGGAGTGGAGACGCCGGAACACCTCAGGTTCCTGGCGGAAAGGAGCTGCGACGAAGCCCAGGGATACTACTTCTCGCGTCCAGTCGCGGCCTCGGCCTTCCGGGCCACGGTCGAATCGATCCATCGCATGTTCGACGAACGCAAGCTGCTTGAGGACCTCCGCGCCGCGTCCACCGAGGGACGCGCGGAGCGGTTCCAGGCAGAGCGGAAGATAGAGGAGCAGGATGCTTCGTTCCCCGCGTTTCAGGTGAAACAGGTAGTGATGTAGAGCTGCGCCAGTCGTGTTTGCGGCGGGGATGGATCCGCCCTTGCTCGAAGCGTAGAGAGCCGCACCCAGGCGCCTGAGCGATACTCTGGATGTGGCCCCCATCCCGATGCCCGCCTATTGCGACGTTGCTCTTCCCGTCCCGCTCGACCGAACCTTCACCTACGCGGTGAACGGGACCGTGCCGGTCGTAGGCGCACGCGTGCTCGTCCCCTTCAGCGGCCAGTAACAGCCAGTCGTTGGACATGCCTCGATTGGTTGCCTCGGGTACACTGTACCGGTGTCAACTCCTCGACAAAAATTTCATTAGGATTCCGTTTTGAGAAAGATTTTCAAGGCCCTCCTCGTCACCCTCAGCGTGCCAATCGACTTCGCGGTTGCTCTGCTCAGCGTACCCTCCGCGCTCGTTCTGCTCGGCTACCGAAAGTTTGGCAGCAGTAGATTGCCCGTGACGACTGCGGTCTTAAAGAAGATTGGCCTGTTTCCTATACGCGCCCATTACTACGAACCGCTTTTTCAGAACTCCACGCTTAGCTCGCCACTTTCCCAGGATAGAAGTTTGCCGGGCATCGATTGGAACCAGCCAAAGCAACTCGCATTCCTTAGCCGTCTCACCTTCCGCAAAGAGTTGGAGCAGATGAAATGGGACAAACCGCCGGTCGCTCCCAATGGCTTCTACGTCCATAACGGCAGCTTTGCCTCGGGGGACGCGGAATATCTCTATCAGTTCCTCCGCTCCATTAAGCCGCGCAGAGTAATCGAAATCGGAAGCGGCCATTCCACCAAAGTCGCGATGATGGCACTCCGCCGCAACACCGAAGAGTCTGGACTCGAGGCCATCCACACCTGCATCGAACCATATGAGATGGATTGGCTCGAATCTTTCCCCCAGATCGAGGTCATTCGGAGAAAGGTCGAAGACTGCGACCTCAACTGGTCCCAGGAGCTTCGTGACGGCGATCTGTTGTTCGTCGATTCCTCTCACATGATTCGCCCCCAGGGCGATGTGCTCAAAGAATACCTGGATATATTCCCCCGACTTGCGTCGGGTGTATATATTCACGTCCACGACATCTTTAGTCCTAAAGACTACTTGCACGAGTGGGTGGTTGATGAAGTCAGATTCTGGAACGAACAGTATATGCTCGAAGCAATGCTATCTAACAGCACCCGATACGAAGTGATTGCGGCACTCAATTACCTGAAGCATTCCCAATACGATCGCCTGAAAGATGTCTGCCCTTATCTGGCTGCGGAACGGGAGCCCGGCTCATTTTACATAAGAGTCCGGTAGGCACCCATCCTTCACTCCTGCAGGATCGTCACTCCATCAGGGTCTGCCAGCCTTAGCCGCACCGCTGCCAGCTGGCGGTAGTCTGGTAGTAGATGCCCGCCTATTGTGACGTTGCCCTGCCCGTCCCGCTCGACCGCACCTTCACCTACGCGGTGAACGGGATCGTGCCGGCCATAGGCGCACGCGTGCTCGTCCCCTTCAGCGGCCAGCGCCTGATGGGCGTCGTCGTCCGCACCCACGACTCTCCGCCCGCGGAAGGCATCGAGATCAAGCCCGTCCAGCAGGTCCTCGACGACTTCTCCCTGCTCTCCCCCGAGTTGATGGAACTCGCCGTCTGGATCGCGCAATATTACGTCGCCCCGCTCGGCGAAGTTCTGCGCGGCATGATGCCCCTCGCCGCCGAAGTCCGCCGCCAGTACACCTACCGCATCTCCGAAGCCGGCCGCCGCGTCCTCTACGAAGGCGCGCAGAAAGGCGCCTCCCGCCGCTCGCGCCTGCCCGCCGAAGACCAGAATCGCGAATACTCCGTCCTCAACTACCTCGAAGACGGCAAGGCCGCCAAGGCCTCCGCGCTGCGCTCTGCCACGCAGGCCCGCAAGGCGCTGCTCGACGCCATGGTGCGCAAGAAGTGGCTCATCCGCGAGGCTCTCGCCGAGGAGCGCGACGCCCGCCGCACCGAGCGCGTCGCGGTACTCATTCCCGACGCGCGCATCCCCAAGCTCAACGACAACCAGACCGCCATCCTCGCCGAGCTTGCCGCCGCCGGTGGCCGCATGCGCGTGCGCACCCTCCGCGAACTGAGCGTCCCCGCGTCCACCCTCGCCACGCTGGTCAAGCGCGGCCTGGTCGTCATCGAAGAAGCCCCCGAAGATTTCCACCTCGGCGGCCTTCCCTCCAGCGGCAAGAAGCACGCCCACGAACACGCCCTCAACGAAGCCCAGATGGAAGCGCTCTCCTCCATCGTCGCCGCCATGGCGCAGGCAAACTCGGAATCCCCGGCAGGCTCACTCGCCGGCGCGAAGAATCCGTTCAAGCCGATCCTTCTCTACGGCGTCACCGGCTCCGGAAAAACCACGGTCTACTTCGCAGCTATGCGGCGCGCGCTCGACGCCGGCAAGTCCGCGCTGCTGCTTGTCCCCGAGATCGGCCTCACTCCCGCCATGGCCGGCGAGATGTTCGCCGCCTTCGGCTCCGAGGTCGCCCTGCTCCACTCCGGCCTGACGCCGGACGAGCGCGCCGAACAGTGGCACCGCATTCGCCGCGGCGAGGCCCGCATCGTTGTCGGCACTCGCTCTGCCGTCTTCGCACCCATGGTCTCGCTTGGCCTCATCCTGGTCGACGAGGAGCACGACTCCAGCTACAAGCAGGAGGAAACTCCGCGCTACCACGGCCGCGACGTCGCCGTCATGCGCGCCAAGCTCAACGACGCGGTCGTCGTCCTCGGCTCCGCCACGCCCTCGCTCGAATCCTGGGCCAACTCCGAGCGTGACCGCTACCAGCGCGTCGAAATGCTCACCCGCGTCGCCGACCGGCCCCTCCCCACCGTCGAGCTCGTCGACATGCGCACCGAGTTCCGCGAGACCGCGCGCGAAGACATCTTCTCCCGCCAGCTCGTCGCCGAAACTCAGGCCACGCTCGACCGCGGCGAGCAGGTCATCATTCTGCTCAACCGCCGCGGCTACTCCTTCACCGTCCTCTGCCGCGCCTGCGGCGAAAAAATCGAGTGCGAAAACTGCGCCATCGCCATGACCTACCACAAGCCCGTAGTCGGCACCGACCTGCACGCGCACCCCGGCGACCGGCTCGAATGCCACTACTGCGGATTCCGCCGCTCCGTCCCCAGCCGCTGCCCCAAGTGCCAATCCGAGCACCTCTACTACCTCGGAGCCGGCTCGCAGCAGGGCGAGGAGCGCCTGCAGGAGCTCTTCCCCAACGCCCGCATCGGCCGGATGGACAGGGACACTGTCCGCGGTCGCGGCGATATGGAGCGCCTGCTCACCCGCCTTCACTCGGGCGAGATCAATCTCCTCGTGGGCACCCAGATGATCGCCAAGGGCCACGACATCCACGGCGTTACCCTGGTCGGCGTCGTCGGCGCCGACTCCGCGCTCGGCTTGCCCGACTTCCGCGCCGCCGAGCGCGTCTTCCAGCTCCTCACCCAGGTCTCAGGCCGCGCCGGCCGTGGCGAGCTCCCCGGCCGCGTCCTTGTCCAGACGTACCACCCCGAGCACTACGCCATCCAGTGCGCCGCAACGCACGACTACCGCAGCTTCGTCGCCAAAGAGCTGCAATACCGCCGCTGGATGCACTATCCGCCCTCAGCGGTTCTCGCAAATGTAGTGGTTCAAGGAGAGTCGCTCGCCGAAGCCGCCGCCTGGGCCAACACCCTTGGCCGCTGGTTCGCCGCTACATCGCTCGAAAAGGTTCGTGTACTTGGACCGGCTGCCGCGCCCATCGCCCGCCTCAAGCGCATCTACCGCTTCCACTTCGTGCTCAAGGCCGAACGTCGCGACGCCCTCAACCGCGCCCTGCGAGCGCTGCTCGTCCATGCCGAAGCTCAAGCCATCCCCCGGCGCAACCTCATCCTCGACGTCGACGCCGTCCATCTGATGTAGCCCAAGCCAGAATTAAATTACTTCGCTCCAGCGCCGCCAGTAGGTCAGCAATACCCGTAGCCAGTTCATCTCGTCTTCCCTCTCAATAGCGTCGGCAGCGAGATCTGCCGTTGCGCCCTGTCGGTGGTTCATAATACGCAAATGCAGCAGGATTTCATACAACTTTTTCCTGCCGCCTTCCATCCAAGTTGATTCCCACCGTAAAGTCTGTGATGCCAGACACATGCCTGGCCGGGACGCGCCCTTCGGGCTTCGAGCAGGTCTTCTCAGCCGGAATCGCGTCTCAGAACCAAATCTCGTCGCACGCAATCTCTTGCCGGTCCTCAGCCAGAATCGTTCCCCGCTCCAGCACGTGCGCCAGTTCGCGGACGTTACCTGGCCAGTCGTGCTCCAGCAGCTTTCTCGCCGCGCCCGCGGAGAGCCGCTTTACCGGCATCTCCTCGCCCAACTTGCCCAGCAAATGCGTGGCCAAGGGCAGCACGTCCTCCACCCGCTCCCGCACTGGGGGTATGAAGACGGGAAAGACCGCGAGCCGGTGATACAAATCGAGTCGAAAGGTGCGATCGGCCGTTAGCTGCCGCAGGTGCTGGTGCGTCGCCGACACAATCCGCACATCCACGCGCACGGTTTCGTTGTCGCCAACCCGCTGCAATTCACCCGATTCGAGAAAGCGCAGCATCTTGGCTTGCAGCGCAAGCGGCATCTCGCCGATCTCATCGAGAAAGAGTGTGCCTCCATTGGCGGCTTCGATCCTGCCCGTCCGCGACTGCACCGCCCCCGTAAACGCCCCACGTGTGTGCCCAAACAGCTCCGCCTCCAGCAGCGTCTCCGGAATCGCGGCGCAGTTCAGTACGACGTAAGGCTTGCTCGCGCGCGCGCTCAGCAGGTGCACCGCCTTCGCAACCAATTCCTTGCCCGTGCCCGTCTCCCCTTCGATCAGCACCGAGGTCGAGCGCGGCGCCACCAGCCGCACCAGCCGTGCCAACTCCAGCATGGCCGGGCTCTCCCCCACCATGTTGGGCAGCGGCAAAGGACGCGCTCGCGTAGTCCGCCGGTCCCCCCAATCCTCATCGAAGATCGACGCCTGCACCGCCGGCACCTTTGCGGCGGTTTCTTCCGCCCCGCACAGCCCAGTCTCCCGAACCACCACCGTCAGTTCCGCGGCGCCGCTCTTTCCCGCCGAGACGCCCCTTCGTGTCCGCACCTGCTTCGCTACGTCCACCATCGAGCTTTCACACTCGCCCGCGCCCCCCCCACTCGCGTCCAACTGCGCCTGACGCAGCGCATGCAGCAGTTCGTTTCTGCGCGGACTGCGTGCTCCAGCCTCCTCCGCGCCCGCATCCACCCGCAGCAAATCCATCACCGGATACTGGCTCCGCATCTGCATTGCGAACTCCCCCACCTCCAGGTCCGGCAGCACGCTGTCCAGCACCATGGCCTCTGCCGTTTCCGCCTCCAGTTGTTCCATTGCTTCCGCGCCCCCGCAGGCCTCGCGCACATGCCAGCGCATTGCGGTCAACTCTCGCCTCAATACCCGCCGGAAGTGCGTATCCGCGCTCGCGAGCACCACCGTTCTTACCGCTGCTTTGCTCTCAACGCTTGCCCTGCCCAGCCCGTAACCCATGAACTTCCCTCGACTGCTTTTGCTCTGATTGCCGATTGTTAGGGAAAATAAACTCGCCCGGCCCCGTCGCCCTAGGCATAGGCCACGGCAGGCGCGGGCGACGAGCGCCCAGGGTGTCGCATCACCGGCTTTCTGCCTATGCCGCCCAGCCTGTACCCGGCGCCGCGCACCGTCTCAATCAATCCCTCGTCTGCCTCGTGGCCGGCTCCACCCTCAACCTTCCGCCTCAGGTAGTTGACATAAACATCCACCACATTCGTTCCTGTCTCGGCTGGCATCTGCCAAACCTCGGCCAGCAGTTGGCTGCGCGAGACGCACTCGCCCTGATGCAGCAGCAGGCACTCCAGCAGCGAGAATTCCTTCGCCGTCAATACGATCGTTCGCCCCCCGCGCGTCACCTTGTGCTCGATCCGGTTCAGTTCCAGGTCCCCATGGCGAAGCACCGGGTCGGCAAACTGTTGCCGCCTTCGCAGCAGCGCCCTGCAGCGCGCTCTCAGTTCGAAGTAGCTGAACGGCTTCGCAAGATAATCGTCGGCGCCGCCGTCCAGGCATTGCACCCGCACCTTCAGATCGTTGCGCCCGCTCAGCACCAGCACCGCGCAATCGCCGTGCCGCGCCTGCATCTCCGCCAGCACCTCCATGCCGTCCCGCTTCGGAAGGCTCAGGTCCAGCAGCATCAGGTCGGGATGATCTTCGGCGTCCCGTGCCAGCGCGGCCTCTCCGTCTTCCACCCACCCCACGCGATGGCCTTCCAGTTCCATCGCTTTCTTCAGAAACAAGCCCAGCGAATGATCGTCTTCCACAACCAGCACACGCATCGTTCTCTCCCAACTTCGTCCGCAATCCTGACCTGGTCAATAAAGGAACTCGTTGCTCTCGCTTCTGAACCATCCTCGGAGAGCGAACGTATCCAGAATCCTCCTTGCCCTTTTCATATCCAACAAAATTAGGCGCTGTTGACCTGTGCCTCGTTCCAAAATAGGAATTGTCTCTCGTCTTTTTCACTCGCGTACCTCGAATCTTTCGCTCATCTGCCGAGCCATCGAACACTGCCGCAATTCCTGGCTGTGGCAAAGTGGATTAACGCCTTCGCCCCGCAGTCTGAGAAGATATGGGAGGCCGACCCGCCCTTCCGATTGGCGGGTGGCTTTTAGCCTGCGGCATTGGGCCGCCAAACCCTGGCCCGGCCTTTTTTTCTTTGAGCCTGTCCGCCGCCCCACCCCTTTGCCGATTCTTAACCAACAGACGTGACGCGCGTCATACCATAAGCAGCAGAGAAGCCTCACACTATTTACCTGCGCATTAGCCGCAGCGGAGAGTCCAAATATGGAATGGCCTGAACCATCTGCCCCCGGAACCACGCCGAACCCACCCCATGACGCCGTTCCCGTCGTCGGGCTGGCCTCGGCGCTCACCTTTGCCGCCGCGGCAAGCCTGCTGGTCTGGTCGCTGATTCCCGGCCGGAAGCGCAGGGCCTCCATCGTCGGCCAGGTATCGCTCGGCGTTCTCGCTGCCGGCGCCGCCGTAGTCGTCTGGAACCAGCGCCAGGAAGAAGCCGCGGCCGCCCGCAACCTCTTCGACCACATCCACGAAGTCCGCGACGCCCGCTGGCTCAAGAAACACCCCATCGCCTACGGTTGAGATCCAGCCTCGGCGTGCGCTCGTGCAGACGCTTACGAACCGGGACGACCGTTCTCCGGCGGGTCTGCCCATGGCAGCCATACCTGAAAGCGGGTATCGCCCGGTTTTGAACTGACTTGAATGTTGCCCCCAAGCTTCCTGACAAGGATCTGTGCGGTGCTCAACCCCAGGCCCGTCCCTTCGCCAACGCCCTTCGTCGTGAAAAAGGGATCGAAGATGTAGGGCCTTATCTCGGAAGGAATTCCCTGGCCATTGTCGCCGATCTCAACCACCGCAAAGCGGTCCTCGCGGAAGGTTCGGACACGCGGGGTGCCCCACATCTCGCTTCCGAGATGTGGGAGGAGTGCCACCGCCCTCATCCCCAAGACCGGCGCCCGCGCACCCATCGCCCTCGATCGTGGTTGCATTCACGCGAAGCGTCGAGAACCCACGAAGTGCCGTCGAGCACGGCACGAAGTGCGCTAACATCATCCCCAATGCCCTCGCACGCGAATCCCGCTCCCAACCAGCTCTACTACGGCGACAACCTCACCGTCCTCCGCGACTACATCCCCTCCGCCTCCGTCGACCTCATCTACCTCGACCCACCCTTCAACTCGCGGCAAGACTACAACGTCCTCTTTGCCGAGAAGGACGGTGCCCGCTCGGCTTCACAGATAACCGCGTTCAAGGACACCTGGGAGTGGAACCAGGAAGCCGCCCGCGCCTACGAAGAAGTCGTCGAAGCCGGTGGCCGCGTCGCCGAAGCCATGCGCGCCTTCCACACCCTCCTCGGCGGCACCGACATGCTCGCCTACCTCGCCATGATGGCCCCGCGCCTTATCGAACTCCGCCGCGCCCTCAAAGACACCGGCTCCATCTACCTCCACTGCGATCATACCGCCAGCGACATCACACCCAGCACCCGAACCTAGTTTCCTGAGACATGCGGGCCGAGGAACTTGTCACCGTTGAAGTGAATCAAATGGTCCGGCGATTCCGCGATCCAAACCTCGGTCTCCCAGGCTATTTCTCGGGCAAACTTCCTGAAAGCGATCCGCGTCAGAAATGCGCTGACATAGATAATTTCAGCAGAGCACCCTTCAGTCAGCTGCTCCAGAGTTCTTTTCCTCAATTCTGTGATCGGGTTAGCCGAATGGACCGCTTCAATGAGGAATAACCACTTCTTGCTTCGCGAATAGGCGAGAATGTCCGGTAACTTATCGTGGGACAACTCGAAGAATCCCAAGCTATGCAGCTCCCGCGATTCGCAGAACAGCAGTTTGTCCTCCGTATCGCCGACATACAGAACCTCGGCTCCGAACCCGAAGCGGGGAAGGAAGCCTTCGATGACCGCTTTTTGAAGTTCGTTGTGCTCACCTGGGCCAAACTCAAGTAATGTCGAGCCGATTGTTACTGGAATAAGTGCCTGTTGTCGGATCTTCCTCAATTGTTCGGCCAAGCTCTCCCGTCCTGTCAGGAACTTGTTCAGCGCGGCAGGCCATTGGTGGGTTCGGTAAGCGTGCAGGAGTTCCGCGGTTTCAGGACTAATCGCGTACGGTCGCGTGCCATCGTTAGTTGCCGCTCCCTCCTTGCCGGCACTTTTGAGAACGATACCGGCCTCTATGGGAAGCAATAGGTCCTTTCTCCTAATGTCGTCATAGGAGCCGGAAGAGACGTTTTCGCCAAGATGCGCGTTCATCCAACGGATCACGTCACGAGAACGAAGCCTATTGTTGCTCCTGGCCTCTGGCCAATCCATTCCCGGTTTCATCCCGGCAACGGACAGAAACGCCTTTGCCATCTTGACCTTTCGACGCTCTGTCAAGCCTTCTAGCGGAATGCCAACCGCAGCCAAAATGGAGAGGGTGTCATCGACTAACGTATCCAACCTGCTTCGACGAGCCACTTATTGCTCCTACGCGAGTTCTAACCGCGCCTGAATAGGGGACCAGCAGTGTCGTATCGACTCGTCGCTAAGCAGTACCGGCGCGTCAAGATACCGCTTTACGCTCATCGCGAGGGCAAAGGCAAACATTGGCGGAACGGCATTTCCAATTTGATTGAATTGGCTGGCCTCGCACCCCATGAATTGGAACCAGTCGGGAAAGCTTTGAAGCCTTGCTCCCTCACGGACGCTCAATCGCCGACGCCTTCCGCTAGGCACCCTTATTCGCTGCATATCTCCCGTTGCCCCTGCGAGGTTTCGGCAGGTTATTGTGCGAGACGGACGACTAGGATCGAGGTCACGTGGGTTTATACATTTTGAAGCCTTCTCGTATCTCGCGACATACTGATCCATACTCTCAGTCAAGTACTTGCCGTCTTCAGGTTCGAACGAAAGATAGGCGCCAAGCGCCTCACCCGCAGTAACAACGGCGGGACTCTTTTCTGGAAACTCAAAGCCGCCTTTGTGTCCAACGACGATTAATCGCTCACGATTTTGGGGAACTAAGTGGTGCGAAGCGTTCATGAGTCGAACGTCAACTACATAGTTGCACCGCTCAAGCTTGTGGATGATCTGATCCAGATACCAGCGGTTCTTGTAAAGTAGGCCTCGCACGTTTTCAAACAACCATAATTTGGGTTGAAGTCTCTCTACAGCGGAAATGAACACGGGGAACCCATCTCTGACGTCATCAAGGCCAAGTTGATTCCCACCTACACTAAACGGCTGGCATGGTGGCCCTCCAATGACAATCTCAGCAAGCGGGAAGTCAGTCTCCGGAGTAAGAAATTGCTCAATGCAACTGCCGTGAAGATTCGCTCCGTAGGTTGCGCAGCAGTCCCGTTCCTTCTCAAATCCAATTGTGTCAAATCCCGCAGCCTCAAAACCCAGGGCCAAGCCCCCGCAGCCGGCAAACAGATCCAGAACAACTTCGGGCCTGTTTACCGAGGGCCGTAAAGTCCGCTCTACATCTATTAGGTAATCTCTAGTTTGCGTTCCCACCGGCCCGCCTAGCGTTTGCATGACATCAATGATATCGGCTTGGAAGGCAAAAGGGCCGAGGATAAGTGGCCACCAAATCCGATTTGGGACAAACCCCGCCGGGTTCCTGAAGGAATAGTGGAAATGGGGCGACGCCATCCAGGTCATCCTTTTCGCCAAAGGGCCAGAGCATCGGCGTCTACATCTCCTTCGTCGAATCCACCCGCGAGATGCGCCGCGAAGCCGCAGAAGCCGGCTTCTACACCTCGCCTGAAATCTCCGGCTCCGCCGGCCACAAGTACCCCGCATCCAGTTCCTCACTAGCCGCCGGGGTGCCCCATCCAAACGCAGTCTTACCGCGCATGGGTGGGTTGCGACGGTTGCCATATCCCCGGCGACCCCCTATTGGCATATGATCCGTGCCTCTGTCCGCCTTGATCCGTGTTAAGTTTTTGTCCACTTTTCCACCGCCCACACCTTGTCAAGATAAATCGCGCAACCCACTCCGCCTCAACCAGATACACCAGCCCCATTCTCCCGCCCACCGCGTAGAATAGAAGCAGGGCTCGAATCGCACGCCGGGGTGGCGACGCAATCCGAACCTTGAACCCACAGAACCTCAAAAAACGCACCGGACAGAAAGCCCAGTCACCATGTATATACAGCGCTATAACCCGGACCAATTTCAGCATCGCTTGTATATACAAACCAGTAACCCAAGCCACACCAACGAATCTTTGTATATACAAGGGGGGGGTACCCCACCTTATTTCGCCACCTCAAAATCCAGGTGCGACGGGTACTGCGGCGAGCCGAAGATCGTCATCGTCTGCGCCCTGTATGCCTTCTTCGCGGCCGTCATGATGTTCGGCACAAACGTCTGCGGGTTGCGGTCGTACAGCGGGAACCAGCTCGACTGTACCTCCACCATAATGCTGTGCCCTTTCAGAAACGTGTGGTCCACGCCGTGCAAGCTCCACCTGAACTCGTTCACCGCCCCCGGCTTCAGCGCCTCCGGCTGCTCGAAGCTGTGCAGATACCGCCCTCGGAAGATCTCATCCGCCACCATCAACTGATAGCCGGGGTTTGACGCCGCATCGCTCGGATACACATCGATGAGCTTCACCACCCAATCCGCATCGCTTCCCGTCGTCGCCGCGAACAGGTCCGCGGTCACGTTGCCGGTGACGGTCACATCGTGGTCCAGCGGCGTCATCGTAAACGTCGCCACGTCTTTCCGCCCGGTCACGAAGCGCTGGTCTTCCACCAGCCACGTGTACCACTTCGAACCCGGCGCATACGTCGACTGCATCGGCCGGTGCCGGTATGGGACCGGGTCCGCCGGGTCGGCAACGTACGCCGCTGCAATCCCACTGCCGCCTCCTGCCGGAGCCGCAAAGCTGAGCGCCTTACCCGGCTCCAGATACAGCCGCGCCGGCGCGAAACCTGTAGCCGGAGGCCACGCGTCGTATCGCTCCCACTTGTTTACGCCCGTGCGAAAGCTCTCCGTGTCGGCGATATCGAAGCCCGGCCTGTCCTTCAGGTACCGCTCGAAGAAAGGAAACTCCATCGTCCTGCGAAACTCCGTTCCGGTCGCCGCGCCGAACTCCAGTCCGCCAAAGTCCGATTCCAGCGTGCGGCCGTCGCCATGCCACCCGCCATGGTTCCACGGCCCCAGCGCCAGAAACACCTCGTGCGCGGAGTCGTGCGGCTTCAGCGCGGCGTACTCCGCCTGGGTGCCCCACATGTCCTCCTGGTCCCAGTAGCCGCCCACTTCCAGCGTAGGCACTTCGACCCGGGTCAGGTGGTATTCCACCGCCATGTCGCGCCAGAACTTCGTGTACTCCGGCTGGGTCAGGAACGCCTTCGCCGTCGGCAGACCGCTCATCTTCGCCGCTTCCGCCGCGCCGGCGAAGTTGGTGTGTCGCAGAAAGAAGTCGTACGTGTCCTGTTTCGCATTCACGCGCACGTCCGTCTTCTGCCCCTCCATCTGCTGCACATAGTCGAAGCCGTAGCTCTCGCGGAACGCCCCGTTGTGGAAGAAGTCGTCGCCCAGCCACACGTCCGTCATCGGCGCCTGCGGCGAGATGGCCTTCACCGCCGGATGCACGTCGATGCCCGCCATGATGGCAAGGAAACCGTCGTACGAAAGTCCGAAGACACCGGCCCGACCGCTGTTCCCGGGAACGTTCTTCAGCAGCCATCCGATGCTGTCGTAGGCGTCGGTAGTTTCGTCCACATTGCTTTTATCCCAATGGGGAACGACCGGCCGGTTCATGACGAACTGCCCCTCCGATCCGTAGCGGCCGCGAATATCTTCGTACACGAAGATGTAGCCGCTCGCCGCCAGCTCAGGCTTGTCCTCATTCACCTTCTGCGAGTCGAACTCCTCCACGCCGTACGGCGTCCGCGCGAGCAGAAACGGCCAGCCGGCCGGCGGCGCGTCGCCCGGGTCCGCCGGAGAAAGAATGACCGCGTGCAGGCGCACGCCGTCGCGCATCGGGATCATCGCCTCCCGCCGCGTGTATGCGCGGGCGTGGTTGAGGCGGGTTCCGGCCGTGCTGAAGCGCGTTGCTTCGAGCAGCGTTCGTCCATCGCTGCCAAGCGTCACTTTGAGCCCGGTAACGGCATTCGCCTCGTTGCGCAGAAACAGGAGTCGCGCCGCAGGCGCAGCGATGGTGAACCCGTCCCGCGCCGCCGCATCGGGCACCAGTTGCTGCCGCTCGCGCTCCGCACTCTCCTCGTACAGGGCTCCGCCATCCAGATAGACCGCCGTCACCCGGTCGGGATTGGCCGTGCTGCGGTATTGTCCGACGTACTGGGCAAGGTCCTGCGCTGGCGCCGCGGCACAGCCAATCCACAGTGCCAGCGGAAGAACCGGGAACGACCTCAGGAAGCAACGCAGCCGCATGCCGATTCTCAGAGACCGGACGCCTCGGCGGGAGGTTGCGGAGCGGCCGCGCACTGGAAACCGATCCGCTTGTGCGAGCCGTCGCAGAATGGGCGGTTCTCGCTGGCGCCGCAGCGGCACAGCGAGACGGCTGGTTTGCCGGTCAGGTCCCACGTCCTGCCCTCGGCATCGCTCAGCACAATCGGTCCCTCGACCCGCAGCGGGCCGTTGGGTCGAACGGTAATCTTCACAGCTTCTGACGCGGCAGCTTCTGACATGAATGGACCTGCTCCCTCAAAAATCGACTCCCGGCAAGAAACCGGCAAGCCCAAGGATAGCAGCAGGCGCTCCCGTCGTATGCGGGTCCGGCGGAGATGCATGCGGCAAGCCGCAATTCACACTTCAATCGCCGGCCGACTCGGCTGCCTCGGCCAGGCCGTACTCCTTCAGTTTTCGGTACAACGTCGTCTTGCCGATTCCGAGCAGCCGCGCCGCCATCAGCTTGTCTCCCTTCAACTGCCGTATGGTCCCGAGAATCGCCTGCTTCTCCATGTCGGCGATCGAGACGACGGCGTCGCTGCCTTGGCTGTCGCCGCCGCCGTGCGCCGAGGGACCAGCCTCGCGCCGATGGGCGCTGAAGTCCTGCAACTGCGTGGGCAGGTCCACCATATGCAACACCGGCCCGGACGACATTGCGCAGGTGCGTTCCACGGCATGCTGGAGCTCGCGCACATTGCCCGGCCAGTCATATTCCATCAGCAGCCGGTGCGCGTCCTCCGAAAAGCTGTGCGCCTGCCCCGATTCGCGCCGCACCCGCTCCAGAAAGTACTCCGCCAGAAGCGCAATATCTTCGCGGCGCTCGCGCAGCGATGGGATCTTCAGGTTCACCACGTTCAGCCGGAAGTAAAGGTCTTTGCGGAAGAGCCCCTGTGCGACCATCGCTGTCAGATCGCGGTTGGTGGCGGCCAGCACCCGCGCCGAGATCGGCACGGTGTGGGTCGCTCCCACGGGACGCACCTCCTTCTCCTGCAGCGCGCGCAACAACTTCGCTTGCAGGTCCAGAGGCAACTCGCCGATCTCGTCGAGGAAGACGGTCCCGCCCCCGGCCGCGGCCAGCAGGCCCTCCTTGGCCCGGTTCGCCCCGGTAAATGCTCCTTTGACATGTCCAAACAGCTCGCTCTCGATCAACGTCGGCACCAGAGCACCACAGTCTACCGGGACAAACGGCCTGGACGCGTGCGGACCACTCGAGTGGATCGATTGCGCCACCAGCTCCTTGCCGGTCCCGCTCTCGCCCAGAATCAGCACCGGATGGGTCGAGGACGCCACCTTGGTCAGGATGCGGTAGACCTTCTCCATTGCAGGCGAGGTCCCGATCAGGTTGCCCATGCCGCGGGCGGTCCGCAGCCGCTCGCGCAGCTTGCGGCTCTCGAGATCGTAGTGCAGGCGCCGGCTCGATTGGTCGAGCACGGCCGTCAACTGCTCCAGCGCAAACGGCTTGGTCAGGTAATCGGTCGCGCCGGTGCGCATCGCTTGCACCGCTGATGACACCGTGGCAAATGCCGTCATTACGACGACCGCGGTCTTCGGATACCTGGTCCTGACCTCGCCCAGCAGTTTGAGCCCGCCGCCGCCGGGAAGCTTCAGATCGAGCAGAAGCATGTCCACGGGCTGCTGCTCGAACGCTTCCACGGCCTCCTGCACACTGCCCGCCGAGAGAGCGGCAAAGCCCATGCCGCCGGCGATCTCGCAGCATGCCTTGCGCAGCGGGGCGTCGTCGTCCACGACCAGCAGGCGCAGTGAGGGCAGGCCGTCCGGCATTGGAGTTAAGCGGTGTGCGCTCTCCGTCGGACACAGACCAGCCGCCATGCTCGATGCGGCGGCCGGCGCGCCGGCGTCAGGCAGTGCGGCATAGCCCAGGTCCGCGTCGTCCGGATGGCCGGACCCGTTCGATGGGGCTAGGGGAAAAGGCTCCCGTATCAGCATGACTGTCTCCGTTCCACATTTGCCGGGGGCAGGTCCCGGCCCACGGCCGCCGCCTCGGGAGGCGCCGCCATGGGCCATTCGATCTGGACCCGAGTGCCGACTCCCGGAGCGCTCATTACCCTCAGGTCGCCGCCCGAGGCTGCCGCCAGCTCACGCACGACGCTAAAGCCGATTCCATGACTGCCGCGCGATGGCGCCCGGGTGCCGGAAAGGAGCCTCTCCAGTTCCTCGGGCGACATCCCGCACCCCGAATCCTCGACGGTGAGACGCACCCGCCGGAAAGGCCAGGGCTTCGGATCGCCAACCCGATTCGCGAGCAGGCCGACTCCGATCCGAATCGATCCGGGAGTTTCGTCGTCGGTCCGATCGGCGCCGGTTCCGCGGGCCGACCGCTGGGGAGCCGGCGCGCGGTCGGCGGCCTGGCTGCGATCTGACTCTCGCCTGGCCAGCGCCGCGGCCGAGTTGCGTACCAGATTGACCAGAATCCGCTCTATCGCTTCTTCTTCCATTCGCACCGGAACGGCAGCGGCAACCCCGTAGCTGATCTCGACCGTCTTGCCGCAGGCTACGCGGTCCAGCAAACCCGAACAGTGCTCGACGACGCTGCGCAGACTTACAGGATTTGCCGCGCTGACAGCTTCGATCCTGGCTCCAACGCCGGGCGGCTTTGCCATCGCGGCGGCGCCGGCATCCCGGGATTTGGGCGATTGGTTCAGCCAGGAGCAAGCCGCCCCTTGCTGCTGAACCGACTGCCCCATCAATTGCTGGATCATCGCCGCACTGCGCGCACCCAGCAGGCGGACCTCCTCCGCATAGTGGCGGTGCTCGGGCTTGAGCACGCCCGGCATCGAGAGCAGGTCGCAATAGAGTCCAAGCGCTCCGATCAGGTTGCGGGCGTCGTGGAGCAGTCCTTCGCCGTGAACGATTGCCGGGCAGGGCGACGCAGGACCATGGGCCGGCTGGAGCAGGAGACTTCTGGGAATCGAGGGCACTTTGCTGCCCGCAAGGCCGGCCGCTGCGCTTGACATTGCGGCGGGGACAGAAGATGTATGGGGTTGGGAACCGCTATATGTGTCCGACGCAGTGAAACTCTGCTTTGCCCGCACGTGCTACTCCGTTTGAAAAACTCGAGGATTGCCTGTTTGTCTCCCATTTTGGAGATTCAGACACTCAACCTGTAATCAGGTTGAGTGCCAAACTGGCACACCGGAGCGAAATGATTGAAACTAAACGCCGAATTGCTCATCTCCCTTGCAATTGTGGTTTGCCTTCATTTCCCGATATGGGAGAGGCACGACACTTCGGTACCGTGCATCCGCAGCAATGACGCAGGAATCCGCAAGGCTTCCCGGAATGGAACGGATTTCCCGTTTTGGGAACCAACTGCGGCCTCCAGTCCGGCGCTTCTCTCCCGAAACACTTCTGCAATCGAAACTTCACTCGCCCGGCTTCGTCCCGGCCGGATGGGTTCCGTCCCAGGTCCCGCACGCGAGGCCCGATCTTGCCATGCACCACTATAATCGCGCCATGACCACAGTCCTCACCTCCAACGAAACTTCTTTGGCGCCTTCAGCGCAAATCTTTCGTCCCGACGGCCGCGCCGCCGATGTCCTGCGCCCCACCCGTTTCACTCCGAACTACGTCGCCACCGCGGAGGGTTCGGTGCTGGTGGAGACCGGCAACACGCGCGTATTGTGCAATGCCACGATCGAGGCCGGGGTGCCGGGATGGATGCGCAACTCCGGCCGCGGCTGGGTCACGGCCGAGTATGGCATGCTGCCACGCGCCACCCTGACCCGCACTCCGCGCGAGGCCGAGCGGGGCAAGATCGGCGGACGGACGCACGAGATCCAGCGGCTGATCGGCCGCTCGCTGCGGGCCGTGGTCGATATGAAGGCGCTGGGCGAGCGCACTGTGATTCTCGACTGCGATGTGCTGCAGGCGGACGGAGGCACGCGGACCGCTGCGATCACCGGCGCATCGGTGGCGCTGGCGCTGGCGCTGGGCAAGCTGGTTGCGGCGGGAACGCTCAAGGTGTCGCCGCTGCGGCAGATGATTGCGGCCACCTCGGTCGGCATCGTCGACGGCAACATCCTGCTCGATCTCTCGTATGAGGAGGACTCCCGCGCCGACGTCGATATGAACGTGGTGATGCTGGCGGACGGAGGCCTGGTGGAGACCCAGGCGACGGCCGAGCGCGTCTCCTATACGCGCGCCCAGCTCGATGCCATGCTCGACTACGCGGAAAAGGGGATTCGTGAGTTGTTGGCCGCGCAGCGGGCCGTGCTGGACGCGGCGACCTAACCGCCGTCAGGCGGCCTTCCGCATCTCGGCAGCGCGATCGACCTCGGCCAATACGGGCCGGCGCAGCAGCACCCCCATCCGGACCAGCAGCATCTCCTCACAGATGATGGCGGTCGCGCACACGATCAGCGGAATCAACTCACCGTAGATGCGGGTCTCGATCAAGATACCGTAGGAAAACATGAAGAGCAGCCACACCGGCAAGAGCCACAGCCACGCGCGCAGGCGTGGGTCGGCGACTCTATGGTGCATGGCAGCCACAAACAGCAACAGGTAGCCGCCCGCGCTCAGCAGTTGCGGCCAAGCCAGGGGCAGGAGCAGAGACTTCACGTTCCAGTCGAACCGGGGGTAGAACTCCGAGGGATTGTAGATGAAGAGGCGCTGGACGTAGATCTGCCACGCAGCCCAGAGGACCCCCAAAGGCATCACCACGGCCAACGTACGCCAGCGCAGGACGCGGCTCCACACCAGCCGTCCGTTCTGCATCGCTTCATTCAGCATATAGAGAGGCAGCAGCAGCAGCGTAGTCTCGCGATTGACCGTGGCCACACAAAAGAGCGCCGCGAACCAGGCCCAGTGCTTCTGGAAGTACATGAGATACATGGCAACAGAGAAGAAAGCCAGGCTGGGAAGGTCATAGAGAAAGCTGAAATTCTGAACGACATGCATGATGTAGGTGGCCACGCATACCACGAGGAAGAGCGGATAGATAAACGGAGTCAATAGCTGCCGGCTTGAACTTGCCTTGTAAATCTTGACCGTCGCCCAACCCGCCAGCAGCAGGCACCCGACGTCGATGACGGCCTCTACCAGAGCCTCGGGCGTCAGGGGTTTCTGAAACCAGAAGGGCGTCAGTTTGGAGGAGGATGCAAGCCACGAAACCAGGGAGCTTTGACTGGCCCAACGCATGGGAACCATCATCAGCATGCGTCCCTGGAAAGGCATCCGCTCGTTGCCATACTCGTAGGTTTCGAGACGCACATAGTGCAGCGTCAGCCGGAGATAACACCACGCAAACTGGATCGTCGCGAGAAAGTAGATCGCGACAAGAACCCCTCTCCTATTGATCCAGTTGCCCGCGCGCATTTACCGGCCCCAGTCAGCTTCTTGTGCCCACAGACCACTCGGCAAAGGGTGAGTTCACGTCCCGCTGAACAGGTAAGATGGATGCGCCGGAAAGATGGTTGCAAACCAATGGATTACGGCTGCTGCTCGCGTGCGAACCATTTGGCGTACGCAAGCAGCGCCAGGCCGATAAACAGCGGAAACCGGATATGGGAACCCGCCTTCAGGGATTGGAAGGCGTGGGTGGGTCGGCCGGCTTGTCCGCAGGAGCGGTTGCTGGACTCGCAGACGCTGGGTCGGTCTTGTCCTGCCCTGTCTTGTCCTGTCCGGCCGGGGGAGTTGCGACCGGAACCAGGACGCGGCGTGAGCTGCCCGGCGCGACTTCGCCCGGCTTGAGGATGCTGGGTGGCGCCTTGGCCGAGCCGTCTTCTTTGCTGGCGGGCTTGGTGTCCCCCATGGCGACTTCGTGGGTGTCCTCGGGATCGAGGTAGTCTTGCATCTCATTCTTGTCGTGGATGGCGATGGGCTGACCGAGAGCGGCGATGCGCACCTGGATCACGCGGTCCCCAACAAACCGTACAAATCGGACTGTCTGCGGCGCTTGTCCGTAGATCCACTCTTCGTAGTGCCGGTCGCTGGAGCCGGGCAGAAGTTCGCGGACCTTCGACTCGGGCGCGCCCGCCGCAGCGATTACCATCTTGCGGTCCATGCCGACGAGGATGTCATGCTGCGCAATCGCGTCCTTGAGGAACGGCGGAAGGGTGTCGGCGTAGGCTTCGCCGCCGGTCTTCACGCCGAAGTCGATGATGGGGTCAAGCAGCGCCTTCACCTCGGGAGCGCTGATGTCGGGAATGCCGCCCTCGAAGACCAGAGCGAGACGGAAGCCGGTGACCTGCGCGCCGTCGTTGGGAGCGAGCGGCATGTTGTTGATATCGATGTGGCGCAGAAAGCGGTGCTTCAGGTAAGGGCCGCCGTTTATGTCGAACACGATGCGGTCAGCCTTAACCGTGACCGTGGTGATAGCGACCCGGTCGCCGGGCTGGGCCGACTCGCCCTTCTTGTAGAGCAACTCCTTGTAAGCGTCGCCGCTCGGGGTAAGGTTGCCGTTCGCCATCAAGGTGATCTCATCGCCGAGCGGCAGGGGGCGGTGGGCAAAGCCCTGCTCTGCCTCGAGGTTACGCACCAGTTCGAGGCGTCCCCGGTCGGAAATCGGGGTCGACGGCAGTTCGACCCGGGTGGGGTGGAATTCGGTGGAGACGTCGGCCATGGCGGTCTTTTCGCCGACCACAAACACCTGCGTACGCCCTGCGCCCGGCAGCGCGCACACCAGCGCGCCAGCCAGGACCCCCATCGGGAGAGGCCGGCAAAGCAGTCTGAAAGGGTCGCGACGAAAGGCCATGACGAGGACCTCGTGTATAGAAAATCTTGCGCCTAGTCCTGCTTTTTTACAAGCGGAATTCCCTCGCTCGCCGGCCGCCCAACCCGCGGTGAACCAGCAAGAGCAATCGGTTGGTGAGATGCGAAATCTGCGGTTCGCAGACTCTCCCATGTGCAGGACACGGCACGCCTTTTTGGCGCAATGAAAAGGACGTAAGGTGAGCTTACCCCCGTGTGCTTCCCTGCCCTCCGGCTGCCTTCACATTCCTGTGCCGCGTGACAAACAAATGACAAAAGGCTTAAGGAGAGCCTACTCGGGAGCGCTGCCCGCCGGGGGAGTCTGCGGCGCCGCGGGGAGGATCTGGACCAGCGAAGACGGATTGAGTGGCTGCGGAGCTTCTTCTTCCATGGCGACGTGTGCGGCCGGCGGCGGGATGCTGACATCGTATCCGGCCGGAATGATGGGAGGATGGGTGTAGTTCCAGGCGTAGTCGCCAGTGACCCGCACCAGCACGGGAATTGCAGCCAGCACAACCAGGATCGACAGCGCCGCTGCCGACGGGCCGAAGTAGCCTCCGGTCAACCAGATCGGCCCTGCGGCCCGCGTATCGACGACCGAGGAGAACGAAACGTCTCCGCCCAACGGCAAGCCGAAGAGCACACCCGTCGAAGCTGCCCAGGCGAAGTGCAGCCCCCACAGAAGCCACAGACCGTGGGTGCGATGCCAGCACAGGCAGAACAGCAAAGTCGTCAGCATGTCCACCAGAATGCGCGTACCCAGGGGCGTCCCATACGGCGCCGGCATGGCCGCATGGACGATCGCCGCGCCGGCTATCAGAATCAGCGTCGCCCGCACCGGCCCGGTCGCGTCGATCAGCCTCTGAAATCCGTAGCCATAAACGGCCAGCGTATGCGCCAGCGTCAGGATGGCAAGCGCGATCAGGTTGAGCCCGAGCAGATAAAACGCCCGCGGCGAGGTCCAGAGCTGCACGTTCAGATCCCGCGCGAGCGCCATCGGAAGCACGCAGCCGACCGCCATCCCCCAGCCGATGGCGGCGCCAGTAGCCCATTCCATGCGTGAGGTTGCCCGGCGCGGAAGACCAAGCGTGAGCCGCAAAGGGGCGCGGCGCTGCTCGATAGCGCGCAACAGCGCCAGGCCGCAGACCAGAAGAAAGAGCACACAGAGAGCATCGATCGGCTGCTGGCAGTCGCCGAGGTTGAAGCGCAGGGCCAATCCGTTGGAGGCGCTCCCGGCCAACAGACGCGCACACAGATACCACGATATGGCCGCTACAAACGAGACGAATTGCAGCAGGCGCGGCCTCTGCCTCGGGCCGGCGAGACCGGGTGGAGGCGGCGGAACGTTGGTGGAGGAAGTTGCCATGACGCGGTCGGTATCGGACTGCAAGAACAAAAGACGATCGGAACAACGACAGGTTGAGCGCGACTCTCAAACTCCAAATCCACCGCGGCCTGCAAATTCATCGATAGAAATGAGAGTGGTTGCCGAAGCCCACTTGCGAAGGATCACTCGGCGATGGTGTAAAACTGCGCAATGTTGCGGAACTTCCGGTAGCGTTCTTCGAGCAACTCTTCGATAGGCTTGGCGTCCAGCGCCGCCAGGTGAAATCGGAGCCTTTCGTCGACCATCGCCATCGCGCAGGCAGGATCGAGGTGGGTCCCGCCGTCGGGCTCGGCCAGCACATCGTCGACGCATCCGAGTTCCTTCGCGCTAAAAGCGGTGTACCTTAGCGCATCGGCGGCCTGCTGTTTCTTGCTCGCATCCTTCCACATGATCGACGCACAGCCCTCGGGTGAGATAACCGTGTAAATCGCGTTCTCGAGCATCAGCACGCGGTCGGCAACCGCCAGCGCCAGCGCTCCGCCGGAACCGCCTTCGCCGGTTACCGTGGCGATGGTCGGAACCCGCAGGCGCGCCATCTCCAGCAAGTTGCGCGCGATCGCCTCGCCCTGACCGCGTTCCTCCGCTCCGATCCCAGGATTTGCGCCGGCGAGATCCAGAAAGGTAAAAATCGGGTGCCCAAATTTTTCGGCGACCTTCATCGCGCGCAGGGCCTTGCGGTATCCCTCGGGGTCGGGCGAACCGAACTTGCGGGCCACGCGTTCCTTCAGCGTGCGCCCCTTCAGGTTGGCGACCACCAGCACCGGCCGGCCGTGGAAGCGCGCCATGCCGCAGGCCATCGCGGGGTCGTCGCCGAACGCCCGGTCGCCGTGAATTTCGCTGAAATCGGTGAACAGCGCTTCAATGAAGTCCATCGGGTAGGGACGCTCGGGGTGCCGCGCGAGCTCTGTCCTGCGCCATGCCTCGGGCATGGCCATTGCTTCTTGTTCTGCCATCTGCATCATTGTATCGGACAGCGAGCGCTTCGGCTGCCTGCGCCGCGCAAGGTGTCTTCGCGCCAATGGGTTGCCCTTGCAGTCCAAGATATAGGCGTACCATGGCACGCAATACTTGCAGCGAATGGCGAGTGGATGCGGGCAAGACAGGGTTGAATCCATAGGAGGCATTCACTCGATGCGAGGTCTACGGGCTGGATGGTTTGCGGTTCTGACGCTGGCACTAGGGACTCCTATCGGCGCTCTGGCCCAGCAGAACTCCGGCGGTCCAGCTACGCTGCAGGTGTATTCGCGGCTGACCACGGTCGACACCACCGTGACGGATGCGGCGGGGAATCCCGTGCAGGGTCTGAAGCAATCGGATTTCACGTTGTTTGAGGACGGCAAGCCCCAGCCCATTCACAACTTTGAAGAAGTGATCGAAGTGGGCGTGCCGCCGCTGCCGCCTCTCCCGCCCAACGTCTATACCAACCTGCAGCCCGAGGCCGCCAGCTCCGCGGTGAACATCCTGCTGCTGGACTTTGCCAATGAGGCGCCCGTGGACAGCACCATGGCAGGTGAAGTGCACGTCGCCCTGCGAATGCAGCATTACGTCAAGGACGCGGCGGAACACGCGCTGGACCAAATGCCTCCCGGCACGCGCGTAATGGTCCTCTCCATGACCAACCACCTCAGGATTCTGCAATCGTTTACCTCGGACAAGGAAATCCTGAAGGCAGCCATCGACGCCGCGCCCTACGACCTGGACGGAAACGGAGACAAGGGGTGCGTTCAGTCGGACGAGCGAAACCGCATGGTGCTGGAGTCCTTCGGCCAGATTGCCGCGGACGTGTTTCCCATCAAAGGCAGGAAGAACCTCATCTGGTTCACGGTGGGAATACGGCAGATTACCGATCCCAACGAGCGGCCCCCGTGCCTGCCGGACTATACGACAGCGCTGATCCATGCGTACGGCCTGCTGAATGCTTCGCAGGTTGCGGTCTATCCTATCGACGCGCATGGGGTGGAGAGTTATGTCCGGCAATCCGGTGCGCTGCTCTCGATGGACGCCGTGGCCGAGGCGACCGGTGGTATGGCTTACTACAACACCAACAACATGGCGGCTTCGGTATTGAAGGCATTGGACAACGGTGCGAACTACTACTCGATGGCCTACATCCCTCCCAATACGAAATATGACGGAAAGTATCACACCATCGAGGTAAAGGTGGACCGCCCCGGAGTCAACCTGGTCTATCGCAAGGGATATTACGCGGACGACCTCTCCAAGGTGACAGCCAGGACAGACCTTACGATGGCAATTACGCCGCCGCCAGCCTACGCAGGCAATATGAAGGCGCCGATGAGCCGCGGGTTCCCGACTTCGCAGGAGGTGCTATTCGACGTCGACGTTGAGCCCAGCACCGTTGCGCCGAAGCCGGGCGATCCTCCCGTGCTGGGCACCCTCGACCCCAAGCTGCAAGGCAAACGCCTGACGCGATACGGCTTCTCGTTCGTGGTCCCTTCACAACAAATCGCGTTTGCCGGTGGGCCGAACCAGTCGCACAAAGCCGCGCTCGACTTCGACATCGCGGTCTACGACACCAACGACAAGCTGCTCACCGGGCTGAGCCAGATCGTGAAGACGACGCTGACCGACGCCACCTATCGGCAGCAGAGGAACGCCAAAGAGCCTATCCGGTTCCTCCAGCAGATCGACCTGCCGCCGGGCCAGTTGTTCATCCGTGTCGGCGTGCTCGACCATACGACCGACAAGGCCGGCACGCTGGAGCTTCCGCTGAAGGTGGGCCGAAAATAGCGGCAGTTACACGGCTTCAATCGCAGCCGGAAGATCCGAACCCTCGGCAACTTTCACAAATACGCTGCTGATCGTCTCCCCCGTGCTGCGCGGCGAAATATGGAGCCGGCGAGTTGCCTTGGAGACCGTCAGGCAAAGGCTGAACTTGTTGTCGATCATCTCCTTGGCGCGAAAAATTGCTTCAGAACGCATGGAATCTCCTGTGCTATAGCGGCGCACCAGACGGACTCTCTGATTTCGCGGGTGAATTGCAGCGTCTGGGCCAGCGCAGCCGGCACAAATCCGACTCGAACGCGGTATTCCAAAAGGGGACTATTCCAGTCTACAGGCGCTAGAGCATCTCTGCCGGCCACTGTTGCGAACTCCCTACACCTTCCGTCGTATACACTGGCCTTTCGTTTTCGGGAGGCGCGATGCGGCGTCGTGTGGGTGGAGTGAGCGGCTTGGCGCTTATCTGGGTTGCATTTGCTCTATGCAGTAGTATGCAGGCGCAGCCTTCGGGCACCGCCGGAATCGAAGGCGGTATGTCCAATAACACCGCCGCCGCCGTCCCGCTCTTCCGCGACCCCATCCACGATGGCGCGGCCGACCCTGTCGTCGTCTGGAACCGCGCTCGCAAAACCTGGTGGATACTCTACACCAACCGCCGCGCCGATCTCGCCGACGCGAGCGGCGTGACCTGGGTGCACGGCACGCATATCGGCATTGCGGAGTCGGCCGATGGCGGCGCGCATTGGAAATACGTCAGCGAAGCGGACATCCCCCTGCCCGCGCCGGACTACACCCTCTGGGCGCCGGAGATCATCGACACCGGCGGCACCTACCACATGTTCCTCACCGTCGTGCCCGGCACCTTCACCGATTGGCAGCACCCCCGCCACATCCTGCACCTCACCAGCAAAGACCTGCTCCACTGGAAGCCGCTCGAAAACGCCAACCTCGAATCCGAACGAACCATCGACGCCTGCGTCTTCAAACTCCCCAATGGTGACTGGCGCCTCTGGTACAAGAACGAGGCCGACAGCTCCAAGGTCTACTTCAGCGATTCGCCCGACCTGGTGCACTGGACGCCCAAGGGTATCGCCACATCCAACCACGGCGAGGGGCCGGTCGTCTTCCAGTGGCACGGCGCGTACTGGCTCATCAACGATCCCCATACCGGGCTTGCCGTCTTTCGTTCAAACGACCTGACCACATGGAAGCAGCAGCCGGATAATCTGCTCCGCATCCCCGGTACGCAGCCCACCGACCGCGCCGTTGGCAACCACCCCGACGTAGTCGTCGACGCTGCCGGCCGCGCGTGGCTCTTCTACTTCACTCAGCAGGGCGGCCCGGACGCGGAAGGCCACGATCCCACCTGGTCCCGCCACTCCGTCCTCCACGTCACCGAACTCCACGAAAAAGACGGCATCCTCACCGCGGACCGCAACGCCCCCGCCTACATCCACATGCTCCCCCCACCCCTGAACAAAAAGAGCGACGTGGCCAAGCCCTGGACGTTGGCTGCGAAGGAAGATGCCAGAACAGGCTCGGGTAGCCCTGCGTCTGCTCCGGTGCATGTCTTGCCGAGCGAGATGATGTCGCAGCTCATTCATCGAGTCGATCCAGCGGATCCGAGGATTCCAATGGAGGCTCACGTGATAGGCACGGTAGTTTTCCACGCAATCGTATCGAAAGACGGTCGGATCGAGAGCCTCGCTAAAGTGAGTGGGCCACCCTTGATGGTTCCTGCCGCCCGGACAGCTGTGAAGCAATGGTTGTTCCGGCCGTGGCTCGTAAACGGTCAGCCTGTAGAGGTTGACACCACCATCAGTTTGCCCATGGAGGTCGGAAGGTAGCCGGCAACTCATGATTCCCCTTCTGGCTGGGCCGTTTGCCGCTGCCACAAAACCCCTCCCAAGACCCGCCACCACCCGCGTCGTCATTCTGCGCAACGCGCAGAATCTCGGTCGTTCCATCTTTGGCCACGGGTTCTTGAGCCGCAAATCGCGGCTCACTTGTTCCCAAGGCCCACGCCGCACCAAAGGCGTCATTCTGGACTCAGTTTCATCGAGTCCAGAATCTCCATACATTGATTATCCAGTTAGCTCCAGGCAACCGCTCCCAAAGCGCCGAAGGCGCGTCATATACCAGCATGGGGCGAAGCCCCATGTGCGACCGATCCAATAGAATCAGAGGGCTGAAAGGCCCGACCTATGAGCGCCCGGCCACGAATGCTTCCCCGGCGCCGCCGCACCGCCAGTCTTTTTCTCCCAAGGCCAATAGCCTTTGGTTTCACAATTTTGCGAGCTAGATTTCCCTTCCCAACCGCCGAAACGCCGGCCTTTACTTGACACCCCGCGGTATAATTAAAGAAGAGCCAGAGAGCCCAGCGTCGTGTCCGAATCACCTCCCGGACCGGACCTGAGCCAATCTCGGCTCCAGGTGAATCCCGTTGGAACAGCATCTCCCTCGCTACCCAAAACGGACCAACCCGTCTTTGCGCACGCCTCTGCATCATCCCAGGCAGTCCAACTGCCCCGCCAAGTCCAATGCAATGACAATCTTAGCTGTAACCCCAATAGAATCATCGGGTTGGGGATATCGACCACCCCGTAACCCCAACAAAACAAACCGGTTTCCCCCAACATCCTATGGGGGGGTACCCCCTCAGTCGATCACTCTCACGCCGCCGCGGCCGACGATCTCTTCGACGCGGTCGATGAACAGGCGGTCGGCGGAGACAGCGACGTCGTGCGGTTCGAGGACTGCGCAGAATTCGCCCGGCTCTTCCAGGTCGAGCAGTACCCTGCCCTTGCCGGGTGCGCCAAGAAAGACTGCATTCAGCTTCTCCAGCAGCGCGGCGTCGGGATGGCTCAGCGGCACCTTGATCCTCAGCGACCCCGGCAGCTTGATCTCGACATCCTCCAGCGCCTGGATGTTCGATAGCGAGAGCTTCGGCGCGGAGTCGTCTTCGCCGCGCAGCACGCCGCGCACCAGCACCGGCACATCGATCTTCAGCTTCTCGGCGAGCTTCTGGTACGCGCTCGAGAACGCGATCAGCTCGATCTTGCCGACAGCGTCCTCCAGCGACGCCTGCGCGTACATCTCGCCGCGCTTCGACTTCGCCACCTTGAGGCCGGTGATCACACCCGCGATTTGTATCTCGTTCTGCTGCTCATTGGAGCCCCGCCGGAACACCTGCGGCTCCGGTTTCATCTCGCACGCCATCGCCGTGTCGACGACCGTGAGATTGCGCAGCTTCTCGCGGTACTTATCCAGCGGATGTCCGGAGACAAAGAAGCCGAGGACTTCCTTCTCGTTCTGCAGCCGCGTGTGCTCGTCCCAGTCGGGCGCGGGCGGCAGAGCTTCGCTCTCGCGGTTGGCGGCTGGAGTGTCGTCCGCGTCGAAGATGCCGCCGAAAAGTCCGCTCTGGCCGGCGGCAGCGTCCTTCTGCGATTTCTGCGCGCGTTCCATCGCCTTGTCGAGCGCGGCGAAGACCTGGCCACGCGGCCCGAACGCGTCCATCGCGCCCGCCTTGATCAGCGACTCAAGCACTCGCCTGTTCAACAGACGCAGGTCCACTCTTTCGCAGAAGTCCCACAAACTGGCGAAGCCATCTCTTCCCTGGGCGCGCAACTCCTCGCGTGCGGCAAGGATCGACACAATCGCGTTGTGGCCCACGTTCTTGATCGCCGCCAGGCCGAAGCCGATTGCCTCGCCCGCCTCCGTGTGCACCGGCGTAAAGTTCGCGTCGGAATTCTGCACGTTGGGTGGTACGACCGGGATGTTCATCTCGCGGCACTCGGAGATGTACTTGACGACGTTCTCGGGCTTCGAGGTTTCACTGGTCAGCAGCGCGGCCATGAACTCGACCGGGTACTTCGTCTTGAGCCACGCCGTATGGTATGCCAGCAGCGCATACGCGGCCGAGTGCGATTTGTTGAAGCCGTATCCGGCGAACTGCTCCATCAGGTCGAAGAGCTGCCCGGCCTTGTCCTTCGCGAACTTCTTCCCCGCCGCTCCAGCCATAAAAATATCGCGCTGCTTCGCCATCTCCTCCGGGTTCTTCTTCCCCATGGCGCGGCGCAGCAGATCGGCTCCTCCGAGCGAGTAGCCGCCGATCGCGGAACTGATCTGCATCACCTGCTCCTGGTAGACGATGACGCCCAGCGTCTCGCGCAGGATCGGTTCGAGCTCGGGAAACATGTACTCCACCGCGCGGCGGCCCCACTTGCGCTCAATGAAGTCGTCGATCATGCCGCCCTGGATCGGCCCCGGCCGGTAGAGCGCGTTCAAAGCAGTCAGGTCTTCGACGCTCGTGGGCCGGTAGCGGCGCAGCACGTCGCGCATGCCGTTCGATTCGAACTGGAAGACGCCCGAAGTGAGTGCTCGGTGGAAGACCTGCTCGTAGGTTGTCGCGTCGTCGAGGGCAATCGTGTGGAGATTGAGGTCGATGCCCTTAGTGGACTTGATCAGCTTCAGCGCGTCGTCGATCACGGTGAGCGTGGTCAGCCCGAGAAAGTCCATTTTCAGCAGACCCATCTTCTCGATCGACTTCATATCGTACGAGGTGACGACGGCGTCGTCCTTGGTGCGCGTGACGGGCACCAGCTCGGTGAGCGGCTTGGGTGCAATAACCACTCCGGCTGCATGAACACCGGCGCCGCGCACCAGTCCTTCGAGCCGCATTGCGGTGTCGATCAGCTCACGAATCTTGGGATCGTCGTATGCGGCAGCCAGCGGCGGAGAGTCTTTGAGAGCGCGTTCGATGGTAATGCCGATGGTCGCGGGGATCAGTTTCGCGATCCGGTCGACTTCACCGTAAGGCATATCCAGCGCGCGTCCGACATCTTTGATTGCCGCCTTGGCGGCCATGGTGTTGAAGGTGATAATCTGCGCAACCTGATCTTCACCGTACTTCTGCTGCACGTACTTGATTACTTCGCCGCGGCGGTTCATGCAGAAGTCGATGTCGATATCGGGCATGGATACGCGCTCGGGATTGAGGAAGCGCTCGAAGAGCAGCTCATTCTGCAACGGGTCGATGTCGGTGATCTCCATGCAGTACGCAACCAGCGACCCGGCGGCGGAGCCGCGGCCTGGGCCGACGGGGATCGACTGCTCGCGCGCGTAGCGGATAAAGTCCCACACGATCATGAAATAGCCCGGAAACCGCATCTGCTTGATGCAGGCAATCTCGCGATCGAGACGCGCATGATATTCAGGGATCGTTCTCCTCAGCTTGCCGGTCGCGCGGAGGTGTTCGATGGACGTGGCGAGCCTTTTTTGCAATCCGTCGCGGCACACTTTCTCGAAGTAGCTTTCGAGTGTTTCTCCTTCAGGCACCGGGAACGCAGGGAAAGGGTTGTCCACCTTATGCAGCTTGAGGTTGCAGCGTTCAGGAAACTGCATGGTGCCGCTGACGACGTGAGGCGCATGCGCGAAGAGACGCGCCATCTCATCGGCGGACTTGATGTAGAACTCGTTCGTATCGAACTTGAAGCGCTTGGGATCGTTCATTGACGCAGCGGTCTGCACGCAGAGCAGGATCTCGTGGGCGCGGCTGTCGCCGGCGGCGATGTAGTGAGAATCGTTGGTTGCGATCAGAGGTATGTCGAGATCCTTTTCCAGACGGAACATCGCATCGCAGACGGTTTTGTCCGGCCCCAGCTGATGGTCCTGAATCTCCAGGAAGAAGTTGTCCCGGCCGAATATGTCCTGATACTGCCCAGCGCTCGCCTTCGCCTCGTCGTACTTCCCTTCCATGATGTGCTGTGCGACCTCGCCCGCCAGGCAGGCGGAGAAACCGATCAGGCCGGCAGAATGCTTAGCGAGAAAGGCCTTGCTCACCCGGGGCTTGCGATAGAAACCGTGCAGCGCGGCCTCCGAGGTGATACGGACGAGGTTGCGGTAACCTTCTTCGTTCTCGGCCAGCACGACCAGGTGGTTGTACTTCAAGTCCGGATCGGGCTTGGCCCGGTGGTCCTCTTCGTGACAGATGTAGAGCTCGCACCCAAGAATCGGTTTGATCCCGTGCTCTTTCGCTGCATTGAAGAAGTGCACTGCGCCGAAGATGTTGCCGTGATCGGTCATGGCCACGGCGGTCTGACCCAGCGAATGGACGTGCTTGACCAGCTTCTCTACGTCGCAGGCGCCGTCCAGCAGGGAGTAATCGGTATGCAGGTGAAGATGGGTGAACTCGGCAGGCATACCTCTAGTTTAGTTCCGCAGTGGTGTTCCGCTCCGTGAGGAAAACCCGGTACACAATTCCATCGACCTCTTTCGACTTAGACTTCGGTCGGTATCCGCGACGGACTCAATTCCTTACAATCGTGGCTATGACCTCACGCCTGCTGCCCGGCGCCTTGCTCGCGACGCTCCTGTTCCTTCCGCTTCTGGCACAGCAAACGCCTACGGCCGACGCGTCTCCCACCTTTCGCGTAGACGCGTCGGCTCTTTCCTCTCATGTCGTGGTCATCGCATACGGCGATCAGCGGTTCCACGACCATTCCAACTTCCTCATCGCCAATCCCAAGGCGCGCGTCGCATTGGTGAACAAGATCGCCGAGGAGAAGCCCGACGCCGTCACGATGTCCGGTGATGTCCCTTATAAAGGCACCGATCCCGCGGACTATGACTCCTTTCGCGCCGAGACAAAACCGTGGCGCGACGCTCACCTCAGGGTTTACCCGGCGCTGGGCAACCACGAGCTCTCCGGCGGCGCCGAAAAAGGGGTGCAAGAGTGGTGGAACGCGTTCCCCGAGTTGAAGAGCATGCGCTGGTACTCGGTTGCGCTGGGCAATCGTATCTCCCTCATCCAGCTCGACAGCACCAGCGACCTGACGCCCGGGAGCCAACAACTACAGTGGCTCCGCGCACAACTGGCTACCCTGCCTCCTTCGGTGGACTTCGTGATGATCAGCCTGCACCATCCGCCGGTCGCGGATATTCAGACCCGCCTGCATGTCGATCACAATCCGCGTCCGAACGAGATTGCCCTGCGCGATTTTCTAACCGAGACAGCGCCCACGATGCATGCGGCCATCGTCGTCGTTGCGGGTCATATTCACAACTACGAGCGTGCACAGGTCGGCGGCGTCACGTACTTGGTCAGCGGCGGCGGTGGCGCCCAGCCGTATGAGGTGGAACGCACCAAGCAGGACCTGTATCAGGACACTGACTTCCCCAACTTTCACTATGTAAAGTTTGAACTCGAGGCTGACCGGTTGAAGGCGACCATGTACCGCCTCGCCGATCCCGACGCGAAGAAGCTGGTCTGGCAGGAGAAAGACCACTTCGAAATCCTGAAGAAATAGGCGCTTCGTGACCGGAACTTGGAACTCGTAACGGCTTTCCCCCTCGCTTGCGGTCCGAGCTAGAATGTTCGAGTTATGGCAGGGCTCTTTCTGTTCGATTCAATCCGGCGCCGCCTGCGGGAGAATGCCCGCACGAAGCGGGTGCGGCTTGCGGCGAGTTGGCCTCAGGTAACGGCGAAGATCAACCTCTGGAAGGTACTGCCCGCCGGCGATGAGTCCGAATCGTTCACCCAGACCGACTTCATCGAGGCCGGTTTCTCGTTCCTGCTGAACGGCGAATACTACGGCGGCTACGCGCGCAGCATCGCGATGGGCCGGCGCGACGCGGAGAGGCTGGCAGTGGGCAGCCCGTCGGTCAATGTGCGTTACAACCCGGCGAATCCCGATCAAACGGTGGTGCTGGCCGAAGACAATGCGGGGATGCTTCCGTTTGAGGTGATCTCGGGCTGAAGGCTCAAGAGCCTACAAGATCGGTCGCGAGATCAACGTACAGATCGACGCATTCCAGCAGCTCTTTCTTGCTGATCTTCTCGTTGGGCGTGTGGGCGACGTGGATGGAGCCGGGGCCGAGCAGGAACGGCTCACCCCAGGCCGTCAGGGATGGGATGTCCGTGGCGAACTTGGCGATCATGGTGGGCAGATCGCCGACGCGGCGCATGCGGACGTAGGAGAGATCGAGCGAGAAGCTGACCTCGGCGCGTCCGGCAACCACCCGCGTGATGGCTTCCTTCACCTCTTCGGAGGCGCCAACCGTGCGCACGAGCAGGTGTGCCTCGGCCTTGTCGGCGATGACGTTGGGTGCGTAGCCGCCGGAGATGAGGCCGACGTTCAGCGTTGTGGGACCGATCTCGGGCTCAATCGGCAGCGGCATGGCCAGAACGTCGTGGAGCGCTTCGACGAGTTTGTTGATCGCCGACTCGCCAAGCTCGGGATAGGCGGAGTGCGCCATGCGCCCGCGGGTGCGGAGTTCGACGCGCAGCGCTCCCTTGGTGGCGAGGGCGAGGCGGTTATCCGTAGGCTCGCCGTTGATGAGGAAGCGGGAGCCCCGTGGATGCTGGTTGGCGACCTTCGCGCCAGTCGAGTCGCGTTCCTCCCCGACTACGAAGAGGAGGCCGATCTTGACGCCCGCTTCGCGCAACCGGTCCGCTGCGGCGACCTGTGCGGCGATGATTCCTTTGGCGTCGCAGGTGCCGCGGCCGTAGAGGAATTCGTCGTCCTCGGTGCAGCCGAAGAAGGGCGGCACCGTGTCCATGTGAGTGGAGAGGACGACGTCCGGAGTGACGCCGGGCATAGCGGCGTAGACGTTGAAGCGGTCGCCCTTGCCCGCGCCTGGAGTGAGCGCGGGATCGGGCTGATCGACTTCCATGCGCTCGACGGCGTAGCGCTCGGTGGTCAGGAAGTCGGCTAGAAACGAGCCGGCCAGGCCTTCGTGGTACGTGGTGGACTCGATGTTGACAAGCCGGCGCGTCAGTTCGATTGGGTCGATGGACATGCCAGTACAGGATAAACCCGGCGTGAGAATACGCGATGACGCGAGCATCCGCCCGCGCATTAGACTGGATACGATGACCACACCATGGAGCGGCGGGCAGCAGGGTTCGTCCGCAGCTGCGTCCCAGATTCGATCGATCGACGACCTGCACGGCCCGGCGGGACGGCTGGAAGCGCTGCTGAACAGCGGCCGCGAGGACGCGCCGTATGCGGCGCTGGTCTGTCACCCGCATCCGGCGGGCGGCGGCACGATGCACAACAAGGTCGTTTACCACGCGATGAAGGCGTTTTCGGGCTTCGGGATTCCGGTGCTGCGCTTCAACTTCCGTGGCACCGGCCTGAGCGAGGGCACGCACGACCACGGGCACGGCGAGCAGGACGATGTCGGCGCGGCGCTGGATTGGCTGGAAAAGGAGCTTGGGCGGCCGATTTTGTTCGCGGGCTTCTCCTTTGGATCTGCGGTTGGTTTGAAGGCCTGCTGCGGCGATGCGCGGGTGAAAGGGCTGATCGGGCTGGGGCTGCCGGTACACGCTGCGGGGTGCGACTACAAGTACGGTTTCCTGCCGCAGTGCACAGCGCCGAAGCTGTTTGTGAGCGGAGACCACGATATGTTCGGGCCGCATGAGTTGCTGACCGCAGTATGGGAGCGGGCTCCGGAGCCGAAGCGGCTGGTTTTGATCCCGGGCGCGGACCATTTTTTCCAAGGAACAGCGGAATCTCCGGGCGCGAAACTCGATCGGATGCAGGCGGAGATGCGCTCGTGGCTGCACGACACTTTTGGGTTGGCGGAAGTTGGTGGATCACATCATGTTCCTGGAGCAAGCTGCTGAATTGCCGTTAGTTGTGCTGCGATAAGGTCTGTTTGCAGGTCGTGGAGCTGAGGTTCCGAAGCGCGCCGATCAGAGGCAGTCGATGGGTTGGCCGTTGGATCGCGGTGGAGCCACTCGAGCATGAGGCGGTTCATCACCTGGGGAAACTCTTCGAAGAGGATGTGGCCGCCTCCGGAGACGATGTGCAGTTCGGACTGCGGCAAGACACTCCGAAGCTGCGTGGCCGAGGCCGGGTCGACGACGAGATCGCGGTCTCCCCAGAGCAGCAAGGCGGGAACATCGGCAATGCGCGGCAGCGCGGCCTGGAGCGTGGCCATCTCCGCGAACCAGTCGCGAACGATGTCGAGGATGTGGCGCATGGTGCCGGGGACGCGCAGATCCTCGACGTAGCCTTGCAGGGAGCCTGCGGGAACGCGGCCGGGATCGCCGTACACGCGTTCGAGCCCGGCCTGCTGCAGGAGCGCGGGCAGATACGGCGCGACCCGGGCGAGCAGCCTGCCGGGTCGAGTACGGAAGGTTCGCACGAGCCGGTCCGCCGGGTGGCTCCAGGGATTGGCGGGCGCGAAAAGGATGAGGCGGCGGACGCGCTCGGGATGGCGAGCGGCGAACATGAGGGCGACGGCCCCGCCGTGCGAGTGGCCAACGATGTCGGCGTCGCGGAGGCCGAGGGCATCCATGGCGGCGGCGAGACGGCCGGCGGTGGCTTCGAGGCCGGTGTCGAGCCCAGCGATGCGCTGCGACTTGCCCATGCCTAGCTGATCGATGGCATAGACGCTGGCGGTTTGGGCGAGTGCGCCGATGCTGTTGCGCCAGTTTTCGGACGAGCCGACCAGGCCGTGGATGAGGAGCATCGGCTGGCCGGCGCCCGCGTGCAGAAAGTGCATGCGTGCGCCGTTGACGGCGACGAACCCGCTTTGAATTGGCGGTAGGGTCTGGTGCACTGGTGTCGTTTTCCTCTTGCGGTTCTGAAACTCGATGTTACAACAACGTGAATCGAGAACAACGTGCCTAGTTCCGGGCACGCTCCAACTCCGGTGCACCCCCCCTGTATATACATCCGTTTTGATGATGTCAAAAAGGGTTACGGGGACGTATATACGGTTTTATCTATACTTTCATACCTTGATCCTGAGGTTCGACAGGTCCGGTCCGAGAATGTGTGGACACGACTCCGGCGATCATTTGGGCCTGCTTTAATTATACGTGCACTGTCAAGTTTCGTAGCGGTCGCAACGATCTGAACTGCGTGGCAGTGGCCGGTCTTAAGGGCCAGGGTGAACGGTGCCCTGAGACGATGACGAAATTGCCGGAGTGGGAGCTGCGGGGCTTCCAGTCAAGCTCCCACTCCAGCGCGGTCAGCAAGCTCACCGCGGTCCTTGGCGATCAGTGGGCGTGAGGGTGGGCGTTCGGGTCCACGGGGGCGGGCGGGCCGTTGGCGGTGAACTTGTACTCGCCTGACGTCCGATGGGTGTCGATGGACACGGCGACCCAACTGACGGTGTAGACGCCACCATAGAGCTTCGGCAGGGCGAGCGTCATAAGCTTACGGTCGGTCGCGTCGACCACGGAGGCCTCCTTGTTGACGACGTGGCCGGTCGCATCCATCAACTGGATGGAGCTGAACTTCGGCTCCAGATCGCCGGTGAAATGCAGCACGATGCGGTCCGGCGGATCAATCGTTGAATCCGCGGCCGGCGTGGCAGTGGCGGTGATGAGGTTCGAATGGGCAAGCGCCGCTGGGACCGCAATCACAAAGGCGCAAAGGATGGCGACGATCGCACTGCGAGACTTCAGGAAGCTGCTGGTCATGTCTGGATTCCTTTCCAGGTTCAATTTGGGTGAGGCCGCGTTGCGGGGATCGACGAGGGGTGACAACGAGGGGAACTCGCACCAAGGGTTAGTCGCTGACTTTTAGAGGGTTGGGTGCCTTAGGAGCGAAGGACCGCGGGAGGTCCGCGCTGGTACCGCGCGCTATCAAGCGCACCCCGGGCCCACGCTTCGGTTTGCCGAGCGAGCACCGAGTGCGAAAGGGCTTCGGCGAACGGCAGTGCCGCCCGATCGAAGAAGAGTGCCTGATGGGGAACCGGACTTAGGGCCTTGGGAAAGAGCGGGCACTTCATCGGCGGCGGAGTGAAGTGCACCCCATCCAGGAGCGCCTCCATCTCTTCCATGGACATCATGCAATGGTGTTTACCATGCATCCGGCAGCACGCCGGAAGCCGCGACTCAGCGGTGCGGCCAAGCGCAAACAGAGGCGAGATCAGCGGGAGGCTGAACAGCAGCAGCAGCGTGATGGATATAGTGCGTCGCACGAAGGGGGTTGGCAGACAGTAGCACATCTGCACTTCGGCGTCCAGCGGATGCTAGGCTGGGAGGATGATTCTGCCGAGGCTCAGGGTTGACCTGGATTTCGCGGTCTCGCCCGTTGCCGACCAGCCGGGGCTACTGATTCGCGACACGTTTCGATATTCGGGCCATGTGCTCGTCATTCCTCCGCCGCTGGTGAATAGCCTTGCCTGTTTTGACGGGGCAAGGACAGATGTGGACCTTCTGGGGGAACTCTCCCGCTCGCTCAACATCTCCGAAAGCGGTGAGGTGGCTGGGCAGTTAGATGAGGTCGCTCGACAGTTGATTGGGGCGCTGAGCAGTGCGGGGTTTCTGGTGGATGAGACGTACGCACGGCTCAAGGAAGTACGGCACTTAGCTTTTTCGCAGAGCCCGGTGCGGGAAGCGGCCTATGCCGGGGCGGCCTATCCGGCAGAGCTGGGGCCGCTGGAAGAGCTGATGCGCGAATATCTCGGCGCAGCACCGCAACAGGGAGAATCGGCACAGGAGAAGATGATCGGGATTGCCGCGCCGCATGTCAGTCCGGCAGGCGGGTGGCAATGTTATCGCGCGGCTTATACTGCGTTGACGCCCGATCTGCGCGAACGGACTTTCGTTGTGCTGGGGACTTCGCATTACGGGCAGCCGGACCTGTTCGGATTGACGCGCAAGCCGTTCAGTACCCCGTTGGGAACGACCCGCACGGATGAACGCCTGGTTGCCGAGCTTGAGGCGCAACCGGCGGCGGTGGTGGAGGACTATTGCCACGCCGTGGAGCATTCGATCGAGTTTCAAGTGCTCTTCCTGCAGGCGATTTATGGACCCGAGGTGCGAGTTCTGCCGATCCTCTGCGGTACGTTCGGAAGGCATAGCGGAGAAGGCGAATTCCCGGAGGACAGCAAAGAGGTAAAGCAGTTTCTGGGTGCGCTGGGAGCGATTGCAGAAAGAGAAAAGGAGCGGCTGTTCTGGGTGCTGGGCGTGGATATGGCCCATATGGGTGCGCGGTATGGAGATCGCTTCGCAGCGCGCGCCGATGGCGACGAGATGAGACGGGTGCGAGAGCGGGACGAACGCAGGATCGAGCGGGTGGTCGACTCGGATGCGCGGGGCTTTTGGAAGCTGGTTCGAGAGAATGGAAACGACGACTTGAAGTGGTGTGGGTCATCGGCGATTTATTCGTTTCTGAAGGCCGTACCGTGGGCGCAAGGAACGCTGCGACGCTATGAGCAGTGGAATATCGACGAGCAGAGCGTCGTCAGCTTCGCAGGGATCTCGTTTGCCGAGCGATCAGCGTGACGGGGTCGTGCAACAACAACTGCGGAGATTCTGCGCGTCGCGCAGAATGACGATTCGTAGAGAGGGTGACGGCTCGGGCCGGCCGCAGGCGCAAGGCGAACCCTACGGGATTTGCAGGGGACGGAGGCCCTGGACGCGGAAGAGGCCGGGAGGGTAGCCCTCCGCGGAGTGCTGCGGGCTGAAGACGTAGCGGAAAAAGAAGCCGGCGGAGACGGTCGAGTAGTTGCTGGTGTTGTTGGCGGAGAGGTAGCCGCCGCCGTACCAGTGGCCGGCGAAGCGGTAGGAGGCTTCGGCGTTGACGGCGTAGTTGAAGATGGTCGAGTCCTGGCGGGGATACTCGCCGCAGTTGTAGGAGGGGATCTGCGCGGCGGTGCAAGGGATGCCGTTGGAGGGAACGAAGCTGCTCTGCAGGGCGGGATCGAGGGGATAGAACGGAGCTTCTTCCTGCTCGAAGGTCTGGACGCCGAGAGCACCGGCGATGGCGTAGTGGAAGTTGGCCTTGAAGCGACCGTTGAAGGCGATGGGGACGGCGGCGAGGAAGTACGTGCCGGGGCTGAAGTATCCGCCCTGACCGTAGCTGAGGCCGACCTCGTCGTGCTGGTAATGCATGCCAGCGAGAACGTAGCCGAGGGTGAGGCTGCCGTAGCTGGGCCAACTGCCGATGCGGAAGTTGGCGCCGGTAGTGCCCTGGAACATGGTGTTGGCGAGGACGTGGCGGCCGGTGAGCTCGCCGCCGCTGCCGGAGAGAAAGAAGTTGGCACGGCTGTTTCCCAGGGTGAGGCGGACTCCACCAGTGGTGGAGACGACTCCGCCCCAGATTGGGCCGGGGGGTGCGGGGCCGGGATCGTGGAGGCCGGCGTAGGAGAGCTGCGTGTCCTTGACCGGATCGCGGGTGCCGAAGAGGGAGAGATGGCCGCCGAGGGTAGTGAAAAGGAAGCGTCCGGTGAGGTTGCGGACGAGGAAGCTGTAGGGCGTGTAGCCGGCGGCGAGGCCGAGGTTCTTGGTGGTCAACTGAAGTTCGCCGCCGACGCCGTTGGAGTACTGCTGGGCGGGAGCGGTGGTTGCGTTGGCGGGAAGCGTGCCGAGATAAGGCACGTAGCTGGTGGTGAAACTGGAGGGGTTGAGCAGGCCGGAGTTGAGAAAGACGGGAAGGGCGACAGCGGTGATGCGGGCGGAGCGGCCGATGACGGCGGATGCTTCGAGGGGCGATTCGATGTCGTAAAGGCGGTCGAGGCCGGGGGTTCCGCCGCGATAGCGGCCGCTGCCGGTGGCGCCGAGCCAGCCGCTATAGGAGCCTTCGAGTGAGGCCAGTTCGCTCTCGGCCTGCTGGCGGGGGGTCATGGGAATGGGCGCCTGTGAGCCGAAGAAGCCGCGCAGAGGGGGCAAGTTGAGCGCGCGCAGCTCGGCATCGGTCGGCGGGGGGGCAAGCGGATAAGCAGGTGCGATGGGCGGATAGGCCGGAGCGAGGTTGGGTGCGGGAGTTGCGGGAACGGAAGGCGCCGGCTGAGGTGGAGCTGGGGCCGGCGCGACGACTACGGGAACGGCTGCGACCGGAATGGGGGGAGCGGGTGCGGGGGCTACGGTGCGGCCATGTGCGGCGGCAGGCGGTTTGACGGCTGGGGGCGGGGTTCGCGGCTGCGGATACTGCTGCGCGCCGGTATTGGGAATGTTGCTGAACTGACCCGCGGGTCCGGTGGCAGGCTGGGGTATCTGCGAGGCGCCCTGATTCTGCGTCGATTGCGCCGGCGTGTACTCCGCGTTCAGCGTGATTGCGGTGACGGCGCCATCCCCGGGGGGATGGCTCACGCCAGTCCGGGCGGCCGCGTCCTCCTGCAACTGGCGAACGCGGGCGGCACGGGCGGCGGCGACTTCAGGCTCCGCGCGGGCAGCCTCGTTGGCGCGGGCGCTGGGAGCGTAGCGGGAGGTAGGCAGAACGTCGGTGATGTCGGTTTGCGGCTGGACGGGCGGCGGCGTTGTGTTGCCGAGCTGAACCGGGAGGACGGTGCGGCCGGTGACCCCTTTGTCTGCCACTGCGGGCGTCGCTGCGACGGAGGGTGGCGCGATATAGGCGACAGCGGGACCGGAGGCTTCCTGGCTGGGTACGGCGGATGGCGCGGGCGGCGGCTGGGCAGCGGCCTGCTGCGTAAGCTGCGCCACCTGCTGCGCCTGATAAGCCTGTGGAGTGAATGCGTCTGAGATGGGGGCACCTGGGGTGGGCTGGGCGTGGCCGAGCGCTTGAGCGGTTGCATGTTGCACCGCAGCCGCAACCTCCGGCGGGCTGGGAGGGTTGGCCGCTCCCGCGGCCGGGCGGGGCGGCGACTGACTCCCGGTTGGCTTGCCGGGGTTGCTCATATATGTTGGGACGACCCCGGACATGGGATCGTAGGGCGACAACGGCTTGCTATAGGCCGGATAGGGCACCGCGGGAATGACGGGTGCGGGCGAAGGCAGGTCGCCGGTGTCTGGAGCGAGCAGAATGGAGAGGCCCTGGAGCCGGTTTGCGTTGGGGAGGCTCCCCGGAGGCGACGGTGCGGGAAGGCCAAGTTCGGGGGTCAGCTTGGAGACGGGGGCCGGCGGCATGGCTTTGAGCGACTCGCGATAGTACTTTATGGCGCGGGCAGTGTCTCCGCGGACCTGCTCGAATCGGGCGCCGAGCATCAGGATCTGCGGGTCGGATGGGTAGGCAGCGAGTGCATAGCGAAGCCATATCTCCGCGTCCTTGCTGTCGCCATCGGCAAGCGCGGCGGCAACCGCGGCCTGGTAGTCTGCCGAGCTGGCTGAGGACATATTCTGTGCCTTGTAGATGAGCACAGACTGGTGGGACCGGCCCGCGGCGGCGTACCCGATGGCAAGCGCCTTGACGGTCGCGGGATTGTCTGGGAACGCCAGCGCAGCGGCATCGAGGATCGCGAGCGCGCGGCCAGTGTTGCCGGCAGCGGCGGCCTGATTGGCGCGACGCACGGCCCAGTTGGTCCAGATGGTCTCAAGCGTCTTGCGCTGGTCCGGAGTAAGGCCGGTCCGGCTGCCGAGGTCTATGAGCTGGCGATAGAGGCCGGCGTCTTCCATACCATTGTAGAGCGCCCAGGCGTTTTGTATCTCAACGTCGGCGGGCGGGGCCTTGCTTTGCATGGCATAATCCTGCTCGATGCGGTTGAGGTAGGGGGCAGCCTCGCGCGAGCGGCCGAGGGCCTGATATACCGACGCCATGGTTTCGAGGTAGGCGTCGTTGGTCTCGAGCTGGGCACGCACCTGAGGCGGAACGGTCTTGATCTGGTCAGCGGCTTCCTTGTCGTGGGCGGCGGCATGAAGGGCCGAGACCAGGCCGGCCCAAGCGTCCGTGCGACCGGGATCGTCGCGGATGACCTGTTGATAGAACGGGGAGGCAAGCTGCGGGGCGCCGCGCTGCCCGTAGAGGTCCGCAAGCTGCATCAGAAGCGCGGGTGAAGGCTTCTGGCCGGCGTCAGTTTGCTGGGACACAGCCTTTTGCAGCAATTGCTGGGCCTCGTCGAACTTCTTCCCGGCCTCGTAGACGGAGGCCACGACGATGACAAAGGCGGGGTCGCGCATGGCCTCCGCGTAGGTGGCGGGTGGCATGCTTTCGACGGATTTGAGCGCGTCCGGGTCGTGCCCGAGGGCGTGCTGGACGCGCACCAGACCCTGCCAGGCCGCGGCGCTTTCGTGGTCGTCCGCAGCCGCCTGCGCGTAGAGGGGCTCGGCCTGATCGAGGTGGTTCGAGGACGCCAGAAGCTCGGCCAGGCGGAGTTGAGTATCGGACTTCGCGCCTCTCGCGCCGGCGGGGTTGGGAAGCTCGATAGCGGTCTCCAGAGTCTTTTGCGCATCGCCCGGCTGGCCCACCGCGGAATAGGCGGCAGCGAGGGAGGTGAGGAACAGGGGGTCGCTCATAAGCTGGGTGTGAACAGAAGCGGGGATTTGTTTGTCAGTCACCAAAGCGAGCGGGGCGTTTCCGGACTGGGTCTGCGCGATGAAGAGGCCTCGCCAGCCTGGGACGGACGCGGGATCCGCCGCCACTGCGCGTTGGAAGAGGGGGATGGCAGGGCCGGGCTGCCGGGCCTTAATGAGTGTGCCGCCGAGACCCTCGAGTGCATCGATGCTGTTGGGGCGCAGCTCCAGAGCGGCGCGGTAAAGCTTCTCGGCGGTGGTGAGGTCGTTGGCGTTGAGGGCGCGCTGGCCCTCGCCCATGACAAACCAGAAGCGAGCGGTGTCGAGTGCCGAGGCCAGCCCTTTATCCTTGTCGTTATATTGCTTCGCCTGTTCGAGGAACCCAATGGCGCCGGCAAAGTTCCCCTGCTGCATGCGAACGTAGCCAATACCGGCAAGCGCCGTCGGGTCACGGGGGTCGGCGGCGAGGAGGGCCTTGAAGCGCGCCTCCGCTTCGTCGAGGTGGTTCGCGTTGAGCGCCTCATAAGCGGCCATCTCCGCCGAGCGAGCGCGAGCCGCACCATCGGTGGATTCGGCTGGCGACGGTGCACGAGCGGGCGCCGGTGCCGGTGCGGCTGCCGGCGGAGCCTTGGGGGCGGCCATCGCGGGGGCGGTCACGGCTTTCGGCGTAGAGACCTGGGCGGGGATGGGCGCGACCGGCGTTGGAGCCGGAGTGTGGAACGTGGGCCCCTTCGCGGCCGGCTGCTGCCCGGACTGGAGTGCGGCGGCGAGTTGAGGATCGGGATGGGCCGCCAAATACGCCCGGATTTGTGGCGCCACGGCTGCGTTTGCCACATCCCACAGCAGCGATTGGCGGAAGGCTTCCGCCGCCTTGGGATCGTTGGGGAAGCTGGCGAGATATTCGCGGCCTTCTTCCCGGGTCGCCGGGTCGTAGGTCAAGACGCGTCCCAGGCCGATGCGGTATTGGACGTTGCCGGGGTCTTTATCGAGCAGCGCGCGCAGGCCAGCGACTGCGTGTGCGCGACCGTCTTCGGTGGCCGCTTCGGTCTCATAGTAGGCGAGCGCCCAATCGCCGGGCGGAGGGGCGGGTCCAAAGACGCGGCGATAGACGATCATCGCGGCGTCATACTTCCCTGCCTCGGCGAGCTTGGCTGCCTGCTGGAGTTGCGACTGCTGGTCCTGTTTGGTACCCATGCTCTCAATGAGGGCGATATTGGGGTCGTTGGGGTTGATCGCGCGCAGACGCTCAAGGTAGCTTTTTGCGAGCACCGGGCTGTTGTTGAGTTTGGCGGAGCGGGCCAGGCCGGCGAGGGCCTCGGTATTCCTGGGGTCGGTGAGCAGGACCTGCTGCCAGGTTTGTTCGGCGAGGTCGATCCGGCCACGCACGTCCAGCGCGTGCGCCTTATCCAGCAGCGATCGGACGATTGAGGGAGAAGCCTGCGCGGGGGCCGGAGCAGCCTGTGCTTCCAGCAGGACCGAAGACACCGCCAATACGCTGCCAATCACAATTGCGGGAGCCCATAGCCGGATTGCACACGCTTTGATCATCATCATTGTTGTCTGTGCGATACCCGACGCCCAGCACGAACCAAGTTTGATAATGGGGGCTGGCTAGACAGAAGACTACCGCCTTTTCTTGTCCCTGGATCACGCTTTTCGCCCGCGGCGCGCAACAACTTGAGGATATCCGGGGACAAATTACGAATATCCCGATTCGCCGCGCGTCCGGCTCGGACTCAGGCGAATCCGACGGCTGTTTTGAACGCGGGGAGTTAGCGCCGCGCAGCCATCGCAGCGTCGATCCGGGCGGCCGGTTTCGAGTTACTCTCAGATGTTCAGGCGCAGACGTGCCTGGCGCCGGAGTTTTGCATGGAGTAGCACAGCCATGAGGAAGCAGAGGATCACCAACACAACCGCGATCAGCCAGGGAAATTCCTGGAAGATCATAGTCGCTCGCGTGAACAGCGAGATGTCGCCCACGCGATAGACCGCGCTGCCAATCCGGTAGGAAGAGAACTGCGCGCCGTGCAGCACGCTGACCGACTGCGAGATGTCCGACGACTGCGATTCCTCGAGAAAAGCCGAGAGGAGGGCGGGGACCGCGGTGTTGTCGCGCACCAGGACCAGGACGACCGAGCGCCTGGAGCCGCCGGGCCACTCGGTTGCTTCGAGCAGGGCGTCGGGAAGGCCGCCGGCCGTGTCAAGCTGTCCCGCTCGCGCCTCGCGCGATCCGGGCCGCCACCAGGCGATGCGGTCGAAGAGGCGATGAATGTCGCGGATGTGCAGGCCAGCCGCATCCACGCCGACGGGCAACCAGCGATCGAGTGTCTTCAACGCGGGCTGGTCGTCGACCGTGCCCATCACCAGGTAGTCCTTGCTTCCATTGGCGGTCATGCCGGCGGCGCCGATCACCGTGAGGTTCAGGGCCGGGTATCCTGTCTGCGCGGAGAAGTGGCCGATCATCCCGAGGAACAGTTCGAGCTCGGCGACCGAGGGCCGGTCCGGAAGCACGACGGCAGTGCCGGCGAGGTCGGCTTTGCGGGTGAAAGGATAACCCGCGTTGGCGAAGAGTTCGAGTTTGGGAAGCGAGGTCCAATGCGGGATGCCGGTGAGGTCAAGGTAGGAGTCTTTGAGGATGGCCCCTTGCAGATTCGCCGGGGGCGCGGCAGTGCAGCTTCCGTCGCCGGCAGATTGAAAGGCGAAGTTCAGCGTCAAGGTGTTGGAGAAGGGCCGCAGATCGCTGACCGGAATGGGGACTATCGTTTCGAGCACGGCCGAGGCTTCGTCCCTATGAGGCAATGGCGAGGAGCTGACGAAGGCCCCGTTCATGTAGACCTGCAAGGTGCTGCCGGCGCCGAGCGGGACACCATCGTAGCGATAGTTGAGATGGAAGGGCAGATTCTGCCTCTCGCCGTAGTTAAGATCGGGCGGAAGGCGGAGATAAACGGCGATGGGCACCGAACCGTCCCCTTGCAGGTCACCTGTCTGCGCGATCTGCCCGAGGTTCGCAGAGCTGTCCTTGTCCGTGCTGAGCCATAGCGGAGCGTCGTCCGGCTTGCGCGGGGCGGGCAGCGTGAGATCCTGCACCGACATCCGCGGGCCCTGCCAGGTGTTGCCATGAAGGGCCAGCGCCATCGCCGCCTTCAACAGCGCGTCCGCATTGCCGCCGGCGATAAGAAGGACGGTCGAGGCTGGGTCGGACGGATTGGCGGCGACGGCGACGGTGGGGCCGGAAACGACGGTGAGGTTCAGCGACGCGGGGATTTCCGACGGATGTTCGGCAATGACGACGGCGTTGCCTGCCGGGATGGCCCCGATCGAGACGGGAAAGCGCACTGGGCGAAAGCTATTGAGAGTGCCGAACCACGATGCGACGATTCCCGCCGCCTGCATCGCCTTGGGCGACGGCTGCGAGAGGAAGACGATGGGCACGACGGGATGGGGATTGACACCGGCGTCGTAAAACGGAAGCGGAAGAAGGCTGAGGTCGTTGGCGATGGGAAGAAGCGAGCCCGTGAGTTCGATGGTGGAACTGGGATCGACGCGAGCCCATAGCGTGGAGTTTGAGGTGTCTTCACAGGTAAGTGTGTAGTGACCGATGAACTCGAAGGTGAGCTTGTTATTGGGAACCAGAAGCTCCGCAGGGAGATTCAGAGTGGCTTCGAGCGGGCCGGGTTGGCCGGCGTTGGCGGCGAGCGATGCTACAAGCGTGTCGTTGAGGCTGACGTTGAGCTGGCTGACGCCGGGCAATAGACCTGGGGACAGATGATAGCGGAGCTTCATGGCCGCCGTTTTGACGATCTGGTTTCGGGAGACCGAGAAGTAGATAGAGTGAGAGGCGTCGACGCCGTGGAGAGCGATCGGCCCGGGCACGCCCGCGTCAGCCAGAGTGAAGACGTTGTCAAATGGAGTGGCGGCGGGAGGAGCCGAGCCCCCCGCGGCGACCGCGGAAATAGGAGCTGGTTTGGGGCTGTCGGCTTGCGCCGCCTGCGTATCGCGGGGCGAGATGCCTGTTAGAAGAGCGAACAGAAGAATCGGAGCGATGACGGTTGCGAGAGCGTTCTTAGCGCGGTCCTTTCCGCTCCTTGAACCGCCGGCGATCTGCGCCAGGCCACGCAGCGACAGCCGCAGGATGCGCCCCAGGCTGCGAATTGGCCGATCCGGCTCGCGGGACTCGTCCAGGCCAAGCCATGCGTCGGCACGCGAGTAGAGGAGCATGGTGAGCGCCTCGTTTTCCTGGAGGCTGAGCGGATTGAAGCGTGCGCGAAGGCAGCTTCCATCGACGCCGATGACGGTTGCGGGCAGCGTGGCGGTGCCATCAAACATCGGGAAGACGAATTGGATCTGGTCGCCGACGGTGGTTTTGACGGCGGGGTCTATCCGGGTGCGCACCCCACCGTTGGAAAGATCGGAAGTGATGCCCTGGATTATGGAGCCGTCGTTGAGGATGACGTCCGACGGCACGGCCAGGGCCACGCGGACCGTCTTACGGCGCTGCTGGCTTTCCCATGCAACCGCGGTCGCGACCCCGAGGATGGCGAGGTTGAAGATCGTCCAAAGCACATTCACCCAGATGGTTCCCGCATGGGCGCCGTCGTAGATCTGGGCGGGCCAGTTTACAAAAGACAACCACGACGGCACATCGAAGGTTGGGAATTGAAAGAACCTGGCGACGGCGCAGAGCAGGCCGAAGAAGTTGAATGCGAGCAGTACCAGGAATGGTCGAGCGATGCGCGCGTCGAAGAAATCCTTGTGGACGACGCCACCCTTGGGGGTTACGTTGAATTTGCCGAACTTGGGACTGGGATTGATGAGCGCGAACAGCGTGGGCAACAGGATGTAAGGCGCGAGCACCGTCTCATAGATTGCGTTCCAGAAGGAATGGCGGTGCTGCCCCTGCATGCGCGAGTGGGTAAGATTCGCGAGCACGAGGTGGGGGGCGGCATAGGCCACGATCGCCACCCAAAGACCGGGGATGTTGGCAACTCCGAAGATGAGATAGATGAGCGGTGCGGTAAGAAAGATGAGACGCGGCAACGCGTACAGGAAGTGCGACATCGCGTTGAAATAGCACAGCCGCTGCGCCAGAGTCAGGCCCGGCACGAGCAGCGGGTTTTCGATGCGAAGAATCTGCACCATGCCGCGCGCCCAGCGAATGCGCTGCCGGATGTGGCCGCTCAGACGGTCGGTAGCCAGGCCGGCTGCCTGCGGAATGTTGATGTAGGCCGTGTTCCAGCCCTGCATCTGCAAGCGAAGCGAGGTGTGCACGTCCTCGGTGACGGTCTCGACGGCGATGCCGCCGATTTCGTCCAGGGCGCTGCGGCGCAGCACGGCGCATGAGCCGCAGAACAATGCGGCGTTCCAGAAGTCGTTGCCGTCCTGCACTACGCCATAGAAGAGCTCGTCTTCGCTGGGGATGGTTCGGAACTGGTCCAGATTGCGCTCGAAGGGGTTGGGCGAATAGAAGTGGTGGGGCGTTTGCAGCACGGCCAGCTTCCCGTCGCGCAAGAACCAGCCCATGGTGAGTTGCAGGAAGCTGCGGGTAGGCACATGGTCGCAGTCGAAGACAGCTACAAACGGCGAGCCGATGTGCTGCAGCGCGCTGTTGATGTTTCCGGCCTTGGCGTGGTCGTTGCGGTCGCGCGAAATATAACCGATGCCAGCCTCTTCGGCAAAGGCACGGAAGTCGTCGCGTTTGCCGTCGTCGAGGATATAGACGTTAAGCTTGCCGGCGGGCCAGTCGATGTTCATGGCGGCGAGCGCGGTGAACCGCACGAGGCTGAGGGGTTCGTCGTAGGTGGGGATCAGCAGGTCGACTTCGGGCCATTGTTCGGGGTCGTCGGGAAGCGGCACGGGAGTGCGCCGCAGCGGCCACAGCATCTGCAGATAGCCGAGGAGGAGGACCACGAGGGCGTAGCCTTCCGCGAGCAGAAGCAGACAGACGAACCATGCGTCGAGGGCAGTCCAGTGCGTGGCGGGATTGCGGAGAAACGCAACGACCGTGGATACGCGCCAGTAACTGTAGCGCAGGGTGGAGCAGACAGACAGAAGCATCAGCGTGAGCGTCACCTGGTACGACCGGGAACTGCGACCGATCCAGACGGCGAGGAGAAGCGTCAGCGCGGCGAGGATGAGCTGATGTTCCCAGTTGAGATAAAGCACGCTGGCAAAGCAAAGGAATAGGACCCCACCCGCGAAGATCGCGAACCGCAGGGCGCGCAACAATATGGTGTCTCCCGATTCAAACTCTCTCCATAGCGGGGAGCGGGTCACCGATCACCCCGCAGCGTGGCGCGGACCTCCGCGGTTGCCGGTGGAGAGACGCTCCTTAGCCACGCAGCGACCTCGATATAGTCCTGCGACACGGATGCGTCCGGGGCGTAGTCCAATACCGTCATACCCTGGGCCAGCGCCTCGCTTATGGCCGGCGATCGACCGATGACGGTGCGCAGAAGGCGCTCCCCAAGCTGTCGGCGAAGGACCTCGCGCACGTCCAGGTGAAGGGGAAGCGACGCTTCGAACTGATTCAGGATGTAGAAGGGCAGCAAGGGGCGCCCGCCGGAGTCGGTTATGCTTCGGAACAGTCTTTCGACCGCTAACAGGCTGAGGACCGAATTCATGTCCGGCGTCATGGGGACGAGCACCGTGGGGTGCAGGTCTGCCATGCGGCGGACCAGCCAGCTCGACGCGGTTGAAAGATCCAGCAACATGCGGTGATGGTCCTGCCCGTTGCGCAGGATTTCCTCCGCGATCAGTTCCTGACCGCTTTCGAGCTCACCCTTGCCCGTAAGGTCGCAATTGAACATCGAGATAGGCTGAGCCGCACTCTGCGGCGGCGAGCAGGTTGCAACTACGCCAGGCCGAACTTCGCGGACGCCAAAGTGGATTGGAAGCAGGCCTTGGGACGTGGTGTCCGCGAGGACTACCTTCTCTCCCATGGAAGAGAGCGCGCGGCCAAGGGTGGCCACGAGGCTGGTCTTGCCCACGCCTCCTGCTAGAGAAAAGACAGCTAGCACGCGGGGCCCAGCGCCGGTGGTCGTTTGGGGTTGCATGGCGGGGAGTTCCAGCCCGCGATTTTCGAACACGCCCTTGAGGGCGAACCATCGCGCCGCTACGCGTTCGCGGGAGTCCTGAAGGGTGTCTGCGGGCGCCAAATCGTGGGCGGGCGACGTTGAGACGGCCTGCAGGAGGACGCGCACCTGCGGAGGTGTCTGAGAAGCATAGAGCCACGCGGGGCCGGTGGGTCCGAACTCAGAGCTGCTGGCAGTCCGATCTGAATCGCCTGCTCGTAGCGAGTCCAGGGCGGCGGAGTGTGAGAACGGACCCAATATGTCGCTGCCAAATGCCGGGTCGAAAGGCACCTCTTCGTATTCCGGCTGCAATGCCGGACGGGGAGATGCCGGCAGAGACGGGGTTGAATGCAAAGATTCCGGGAGCTGTTGCAGAAGTGCCGAGTCGCCGTCACCGCTCGACTCAGCCGGCGCAGCAAATCTTCCGTCTCTCGAAAAGCGCGGCTGAGGGCCGGCCAGCTGGCGCCGCCGCTGGCCCGACTCTTCGTACAATTGCGCCTTGCGAGTGGCGGATGAATGAGCCTCAGAGATCTCCCGTTCTTCGCGCAAAGCCAGCACGGCGGCGTGGGCCACAGCCTCCGCCCTGCGGGCTGCTTCCACCCGATCCGCAGCGACCTTGCGCGCGGCCTCATCGGCGTTCTGTTGCGAATGGCTACGGCCGGCCGGGCTCTCGGATTTGCTGGGAGAGCGGTCCGTGGCCTCTGCCGTGAGGGCAACCCGCCCCGTCTCGGCAGCGGAGGCCTCCGCATCTTCCTGCGCCTTCAACTCACGTTCAAGCAGCGCTCTGGCTGCACGATAACGGATCTGCGCGCGGTACTCGCGGCGAGAGGCTGAGTAGTCCCGATACTTCGCTCCCTGGAGATTGGCCCACGAGTAGAGGACGGCCACATCCTCCGGCGTACCGTCCGCCAAAGGTTGGCCATCTATTTCGGTGCCGCGTGAGCCCATCGGAACCCCGTTTAATTCTTGCACTACATTGCGATCGGGCCCGTGAAGGGGCGGTACTCGCTGCCATTCGATTTCACTTACGCAAAATCGGCCATACAATTGATTTGAGGGTACTTTGGCCCATATGCCAAGTCAATGAGTCAGTGCTACTACTTATGTGTGACTACCTAAGTCACTTCAGACCGAGTTACCCCATCGTTACCGGCGCGCACCGCGGTAATCTTTGCAGATTCCACCCTCGGCGATCGACGGGCGGAGCGCCCCTAGAAGCTGCTGCGAATATGCTACCTTGGGAGTGTGGATCGAGAGCGTAGCTCAGTTGGTAGAGCATCGCCCTTTTAAGGCGTTGGTCCTGGGTTCGAGCCCCAGCGCTCTCACCATCAAACACCCTATAACCGTTGATCATTTAGTCGATTTGTGACTTAGACCCCAATAAACACTGAGGGTCTAAGGCACTCACACCTCAAATGACCTGTAAAGGGTGCAAGTTTCTGCCTCTTTGCATTCTTAGACTGAGCC
>Ga0181529_10000150_pt1 | contig 96805 bp, 80 predicted proteins | sample PEATcosm2014_Bin_36_FD_119763 | JGI IMG/M metagenome (GOLD analysis project Ga0181529, IMG submission 119763) | Peatland microbial communities from MTU Mesocosm Facility, Houghton, MI, USA - PEATcosm2014_Bin10_30_metaG | ecosystem: Environmental > Terrestrial > Soil > Wetlands > Peat | place...
CCCGAACGGTGGCAGCACGGTCCAGATCAAGGGGCCGGCGCCCGATGTGCGTTCCTTCGAGACGGGCGCGCCGCATGCCGGCGCGCACTCGCTCGGCGATCAGGGATCTTTCCAATTCGGCGATGGCGCCGACGATGACGACGATGGCACGGCCCAGCGGGCCGCCTGTGTCGATGTTTTCCCTGAAGCTGAGATATTCGATGCCCAGGCGGTTCAGTTCGTCGAGCACTTCGAGAAAATGCCGGGTTGACCTTGCGATGCGATCACTCGCCCAGGTCATCACTACATCGAATTGACCGCGGCGAGCGTCAATCATCATTTGATCGAGCCCTGGTCGGCGCGCCTTGGCGCCGCTGATCCGGTCGGTATACTCCTGCACGATCTCGAAGCCACGCTGGGAGGCCAGCTGGCGCAGATCAAGGAGTTGTGTTGTCGTGTTCTGATCGGTTGTCGAAACTCTTGCATAGACGGCGGCGCGCTTCATGGCAGTAAATCAGGATAGCACACATATCTGAGATATGTACAGACGCCGCCGTTCCTTCCGCAAGGGAGATCCCTACACCAAGGCCGACGAGGTGCGCATGCTCATGATGGTCTTGGGCAAGACCTTCCACAGCCATTTGAACGGCCTGGCTCCCAGCCGGTTCCTCCGTCCATGGCAGGATGCTCCCGGCACGGAAGGAAAGACCGCAGCAACTGTCGCCGCGGTGGATGCAGCTGCTTCCATAGGCGCCGGCGTTGGAACCATGATGCTGTTCGGTTCTCCTCCAGGATGGGCCGCACTGATTACAGTCGGTGTGCTGGCTATCGGAGGTATCGTCGAATCCGGCTACAAGAACGAGAAGAACAACACCATCCAGGTCATGCCCCTGACCCGCTACGGGCGACCCTGGATGGGAGGGCTCGAGGGATACCAGATCACCGACTTCTGGTACAGCCTCAAGAACGAGTTCACCGCCTGGGCCATGGACGAGATCTATCCACTAGGTCCCTTCCCCGCCGCGTATACAACATGCCCGCGCGCGCGGGGGAGGACCGGAACCCCTGCTCCCCGGGCCAGGTTCCCCGGCAGCTGCCGGGGAACCTGGCTCCATATATATGTCGCCCTTCCGGTCGCAGCGGGTGCCGGTCGAAAATGGTACCTGGGGAGAGGCCGGCAGGGTCGGGAAGATGCCCCCAGAACAGGGCAAATTGAGGTACGCGAATCTGCCGGGCAAAATCACATCGGAGTAGTGGGGACATACTATGTCCCCAAGGGCGCACTGTGAGTTACGGAGCAGTTAGCAAAACGAGCGCCCGCTCTAGTAGAACGATTTGCCGATTTCTTCCCCCAAAACGCAACTTATTTACCAGCTGGCACGGTCTTCTTCTTCCCGCCCCGGCGTTCCCGTTTCTCCGGCTCCGGCGCTACCCAAAGCGCCTCAAGGCAAGCTCGTTCTTCCTTCTCAAGGGGACCGTACAGCTGCTCCCACCCCTCCCGGCTCAACACCCATTCCACCGTGTACGGGTCCCGGTTCGCCGGGGTGTCGTCCATGTCCTCCCAACACTTGCCGAAGTACCTTTCCACCCGCTGCAGCTTGCCCCCGGGGAACTCCACTTCGTCGCCACGCTTCAAGGCATGGATCATGCGCCCCAGGATCACGTTCACCACAGCCACCGATTGGCGGCGAGACAGACCCTGCTCTCTTAGCTTCTTTTCCAGGTTGGCCCGGCCGAAGCTCTTCGGTTCCTTCTTCATCCAATCAACCCTGCTCCGCCTTCCACGTTCAGCGGTCATTGCCATGACCGGCTGTGAGAAACATCACTCATGAGAAGAATCCTTCCCCCGGTGCCGCATGCATATTTTTCGCGCACGGGGGAGGAGCCGGGACCCCGTCCCTCAGGCCAGGGTCCCCGGACAGACGGCCCGGCATCCCCGTCCCCGGCAGGACCGCATGCCGGCTCCGGCACTCCATCCGTAGATGTGTCTATCGACAGGATGAGCTTTTCCCGGGCTGGATCTGCTCCCGGTCAGGGACAGCACGGTTCTGATTTGCTGGCTTTGGCTGTTCGAGGGAACTGTGATATGGATCCCCGGAATTCAGGGTCGGAACGGTTCAGGGAACGGGTGATTTTGCCAGATTGGCCCCAGTGCTTAGCTCTTGGCAAAGGTCAGAGGAAGGAGGCAAATGGACTCATCTGGCCCCCCGGAAAATCTACCTTCCCGCCCCGCTCGAACGCTCCCTTCATCTCCCCCAGGATCGTGTTCAGTATCCAAGAGTGTTTGGGATTGGGATGTCGGCAAGCAGTTGGTGCTGAACCCCCGTCAGTCTCCCGGTCCCTGATCCGCCCATAAAACCAATCCTAAGCAGCGGCCGCGTGTGCCACACGTGTGCCGCAAATCCGTCTTAGGAGGCAAAAATGGTACGCAAGATTGGTCAAATCATTCGCCGGGGGCCAAGCACATGGCTGGTCCGCATCTACGTCGGTCGCGACCCGGAAACCCGGAAGCGCAAGTACGTGGGCAAATTCATTCATGGTGGGCTGCGGTCCGCACAGGCCCAACTCAACCGCAAGCTCGCGGAGCGGGATCTCGGTCGCAACATCCGTTCTTCCCGACAAACCGTAGGTCAGTATCTCGATCACTGGCTCGACATCTGTGCCAAACCACGTCTACGAGCCAAGAGCTTCCGCGACTACTCGGGACTGCTAGCACGGTACGTCCGTCCGCATCTGGGCTCACGATCGTTTGGGGAGCTTTCGCCAGCGGAAATTCAGAAGCTCTATAGCGACTTGCTAAACCGGAAGCTCTCGCCACGCACGATTTGTTACACGCATGCGGTTCTATTCTCGGCCTTGAGACAGGCGGTCCGTTGGAAACTCCTCCTAACGAACCCGGCTGAGGATGTCGATCTTCCGCGGCAACCACGGCGGCGTTTCAGTGTGTTCGGTGTCGGCCAGGCGAAGCAATTCATCGCGGCGATTTCAGGACATGAGTACGAAGCCTTATTTGCGCTCGCGCTCACAACCGGTATGCGCCCGAGCGAGTACCTTGCGCTCACTTGGACGGACTTTGATCTCGATCGCGGCACGGTTTGCGTTTCGAAAACGCTCGAATGGCAGAAAGGAGGATGGTGCTTTGAAGACGCGAAAAGAGAACGTAGCCGGCGCATGATCAAGCTCCAGAATTGGGTAATTTCCCTCCTTCGCAAATTGGAGGAAGGGTCCAAGCCAACCGAACGCAAGCTCAGAGGTCTGGTCTTCACATCGAACCTGGGAGGTCCGATTCATGAGTCGAGGTTTGTCGGGCGGCACTTCAAGCCCCTGCTTCGGTCAGCTGGTCTTCCGAACATACGCATGTATGATCTGCGCCACACGGCAGCTACTCTCGCTTTGTCCGCAGGGGTGTCGCCAAAGATCGTGAGCGAACAGCTTGGGCACGCTTCGGTGGCATTTACGCTCGAGGTCTACTCGGACGTGCTCCCACACATGCAGGACACAGCGGCAATCAAGGTTGAAGCACTGTTGATGGCACCATGAAAAATGCTTCGGAGCAATTGTCCGCTAGTTCCAGACAATTGCTCCAACATCCCCATTGTTCGCCAGTTCTTATTTTGATTTCGGCGACGACTTCGTTTTTGAGTCACTTGTCCGAGCAGCCGGTTTTACGGCCACTTGCCGAGACACTGATCACCTTAAGATCTCAATGAGCGCTTTGCCCTGTTGTCACCAACCTAACATCATGACCAAGCAGATCGTCGAACACTGGCCGACTTGTGGGTCCGATCTGTAGGGTAGGCGACCAGTTTATGGAGCGAGTCAATGAGCGGAACAATCAACCTCACCTTTTCGCCGGCGACGAGGAAACCTTGCAGGCTGTTTACAACAAGTGCCGGGAATTGACGTGGCCACATCTGAAGAACTCCACACGCAAGCAATACGAGGAGAACTTCAAGACCTATCTGCTCCCGGAGTTCGGCCGCAGTAAGGTCCGCAAGCTGACGACCATGGATCTCCAGGAATACTTCAACACGTTGTCTCCGGGTCTTTCGCCGAAGTCAATCCAGCTCATTCACGGTACGCTCCGTGCAGCTCTGAACCAGGGCAAGGCATGGGGCATGCTTGACCGGAATCCTGCGGTTGGCGTGAAGCTGCCTAGAAAGCGGCAGGTGAAGCCGACTGTGCTTCTTTTGCTGGCGGACATCCGCCGGATGATCGAGGCAGTTAAGGAGCCGACGAAGTCGCTGATCATGTTGATAGTCTTCGCCTCCATGCGCCCAGGCGAGGTTCTCGCACTTCGATGGAAGGACATCCAGAGTGATCGCATCGTCGTAGACGAACGTGTCTACGACGATGAGTTCGACGACGTGAAGACGGATGCCGGTAGACGTGAAGTGCCGTTCGACAAGCACGGCGTCATCCTCGCAGCGATACAGCGAATGTGGATCAGGAACAAGAAGTACCGTAAACCGGACGACCTTGTCTTTGCCAACAAGTTTGGCAGGCCGATTGATCGGCATAACCTGCTTAACCGGCAGGTGAAACCGATGGCCGAGAAGCTCGGGCTTCCTAAGACTGTTGACTTCCGGAGCTTCCGGACCATGCACGCCAGCCTGATGCGGCGCTTCGGCGCACGTCTAGAGGTTGCCCGTGACAACATGGGTCACGCAGGAAGCACCGGCAGCATCACGTTGGATGTCTATTCGAAAACGTGGTGGAACGAGCGTGTCGAAGCGGTGACCCGAGTCGTCGAAGCCGTATTTGCCGAACCGGATGAGGAAGAGAAGAAGAGGATCGTCACTCCGCTCAAGGGCCTCCCCGACGGTGGAGTCGGCAACGACTGGGAACCCTTTTGGGAACCCCAAGCTGTTTAGCCTGGCCAGGTTTCAATGTAAGTGATTGAAAATAATGGTCGGGGAGAGAGGATTTGAACCTCCGACCCCCTGGTCCCGAACCAGGTGCTCTACCAGGCTGAGCCACTCCCCGAACATGGTTTGCGGTAGCGAATCGACGGGCGCTGCCTGGTGCGTTCTCCCGCTTGATGCGCTTCAGCCAGTGTAGCAGAATCTGCACTTGAGAGCAGAGGCGCGTGCATCCCGCAGTTCTTGCATCCGCCCGCCGGCAGTCTCCGCGCTAGCCAGCGACAGAGTCGATTCGAACCGAGTTTCTTGCATAAGAAGAGCCTGCCCCGGCGCCAACATGTCCGGAGCAGACTCTCGGTTCAAGGCCTTCTGCAGAAGGAGCTATTTCTTGTCGCCTTCCACAGGCGGAACCGCACCTGGGAAGATACCCTCGATAGGCGCCCGCTTCTTTTCTTCCGTGTCAGGCTGCGGCAGCGGCTTGCGGGGCAACATCTGCTCGCGCTGCGCAGCGTCGTATACAAAGATGGCTTCGACTGTGGCGATCTGCTTCAGGTCGGAAGGCTGCAACCTCTCCACGACATCCTCATTGGAGTGGTGAGTGCGGCTCTCATAGTCGAGCATCTCTTGAATGAATTGAAACCCGGGGACGCCCACCGCGTCGAAACTCAGGTGATCGGTTCCGCCCGTGTTTCGGTTGGTGATCGTGGTTACGCCCAAGTCCTTCAGAGGAGCAATCCATTGAGCAAAGATGGGCGCGATAGCCGCATTGCCTTGGGTATAGATGCCACGAATCCGGCCCGTGCCGTTATCCACGTTAAAGTAGGCGGAAAGCAGCTTCTGCTCCGGCTTCACCTCCAGCGGCCCGGTGGTGCGGCGCATGAACTCCGGCAGCACGACCTGGTCGGGCGCGGTAGAGAGCGCGGCGGAGCCGAAATGTTGTCTCGCATAACCTCGCGAACCGAAGATCCCCTGCTCCTCGCCGGTCCAGAGTGCAATACGAATGGTGCGCCGCGGCTTCACGTCCAGGGCCTTGAGGATGCGTACCGCTTCCATGGCCACAATGGTTCCGGCTCCGTTGTCGGTAGCCCCTGTGCCGGCGATCCAGCTATCCAAATGACCGCCAAGCATGACCACCTGGTCCTTCAATTTGGGGTCCGTACCGGGAATCTCGGCAATCGTGTTGTAGCCGTGCTCATGCTCGCCAGTGAATTTGGTTTCGACGTCGAGTTCTACGCTGACCGGTGCATGGGCCTGGGTTAGCCGGTAAAGCCGCCCGTAGCTCTCGATCGCCGCCACGACCACTGGAATCTTTACGCGCTTGTCGGCGAGGTACGGTGTACGGCCCAGGGTTGCACCGTTATCGTCAAAGAGCGTGCCTCCCGAGCCACCGCCGTTCTTTGCGTCGCGGCTGGGTTCGATGACCGCGGCAACTTTCTCGTCGGCAAAGAACTTGGCAATGCTGTCGATCAGCTTTTGCCGCTCAGTGTATGCGCGCAGCCGCGCCTGCATTTCAGGGGGAACACCGCCGCCGTTGCTGTTGATCTGAAACTCGGCGATGTCGTCGAGATCCTTGTCGGTCAAGCGTTCGAAAAGCGGCTTGTCCACCGGCGGAACTTCGCGCATGGCGCCAAAGAGAACGACTTTGCCGGCCAATTTGCCTTTGTACTGGTCAAAATCCTTCTCATTCTGAATGCTAACGAATACCACCTCTCCAGTAACCGGGCCCGGTGTGGAGGGTGACCACGGCGTGGCCTGCACAATCAGCACAGCTGTATCGGGCGCGGCTATCCGGGCCCACGTGTTCAACTGCTGCCAGCCCAAGCCGAACTCGCCCCAGTCTTCAAGATGCGCATTCACCAGGCCAATCCTGGTCAGAGTGTCGCGGGTCCATTCGTTGGCTTTTTGCAGGTTCGGCGACCCGGTCAGCCTGGGGCCGATGCCATCCATCAGCGCGGTTGCGAACTCCATAACATGCGAGCGGTTGAGGCCCTCGTCCCGAATACGCTGATACATATTAAGGTCCAGCGACTCGGTGGTCGGTTGCACTTCGGCATAGGGGTCGACGGCCGCGGGCGCGACGGGTTTGGGTTTGTCTGCGGCAAATAAGACCACCGCGGCAGACATCAACACCGCAGTAAAGAGGCGAGCAAATTTCTTCGGCATCTGAAATGGCTCCGGTTGGAAGGGGTGATTACCAGTTGGTGGAATTCTAGGTCATTCACCACCATGGTTGTTGTTCATTTCCCCCGATCACTTAACTTTCCGCCCTAAGCCAACGGCGTCCTAGTCGCTTTTTCCCCCGCCATCGCCCTCCACGGCTGGAAGATCCAACGCAACCAAAGCAAACCGCGTCTTGCCGTTCTTGGGCTCTTCAAAGCCCACAACATGCTGGTGGCGCTTGGAGCCGGCCTTCAATTCAAGGCTGTGCTTGTTGGTGCCGTAGTCTCCCCGGTCAATCTGCACCTTGGGGTTCTTGTCGTCCGCGCAGGTTAACCCCTCGGCCGTCGATGTGGGAGTTCCTACAGGTGTATTGCCCTGGCAGGTAATGACATCGCCATAGCGGCCCAGCGCTTTCTTATAAAACGCAGTGACCTTCTCCTGAGGATCTGCGGAGGAATAGGAAACCGCTCGTACCCGCAGCTGCCATTCGCCAAAGCCCAAGTGCACGTCCGCCGACTTGTGCTGGTCGTCGCCGGTAATTGCCTCGGCGCCGGGGTAGATAGGAAGGCCAAGATCCGCGGCAGTTGTCTGGTCGGTATTCACATGGACGCCGCCGAACGGTGTGTCGACCTGCACGTTCTTGTCTTCTCCGCTGGCGTTCTTCTCCACATGAACTCTGCAGCCCGCAAGTCCGGCAACCAATGCCAGGCTGGCCAGCAAGATCGTCGTCTTAGTTATCATGGCATTCACCCTCTCACTCTCTTGTACGGCAGAACAGGCCGTGCGGTTCCCCGAGCCGCATAGCCCACAACTACATCTTTTTACTACTTTTGTGGGGCCGGCCGGGTAGTAATCTCCATGATCACTTCGCTCATATGAGGAGCTTGCGGCTGGCGTGGCCGGCGGCCCGGAGGGCGATGGGCCTGCCCGATGATCGCGTCGACTTGGGACGCGTGCCTCTGAGTCTGCTCAGTGGGTTGAGTGACCGTCTTCCTTGGTGCTGGTGGCCCAGAAGATGCAGGCGCAGAAGACCGCAACGATGACGGAGACGACTACGAACGGGGAAGTGATGTCCATGGTGAAGGCTCCCTGCAAGTAGAGTAGCAAATAGGCTTTTAGAGCGGTTCGACAATCTGTGTGCCATGATGAAATGCCCCCCGCAAAACCTGCCGCTTTGCCACTGAAAGACCCCACATTAGTCATTTTTTGCGCTGGAAGAGGCCAAAAACAGGGATAAATCAGGGCTTACTGTTTATAGATAAGTACATAGTCCTAATTCTCATGCTATTCATTCCATTAAGTTTACCTTAGATCCGGCCCCTCCAAAGGCGGGTTCTGGAGGGGGAGGGGGGTGGGTACCCCTCGGGTATAAACCGGGGACATACCTGACAGATTGAACCGGGGACATATCCGACACTGCGACAAAGCACGCTTTGTCGTGTGCAATCCCATGGCAGCTACTCCGAAATCATTCCGATCGTTTCCAGCCACGTTTCCACCAACCGGGGCCATCCGGTGATGGGGTACTTTGTACGCCGCAGCCCAAACGCATGCCCGCCCTGCGCGTACAGATGCATCTCGACAGGAACTCCGGCTTTTTTCAGCGCAATGTAGTAAGCCAGCGAGTCGTCTGCGCTGTCTACGTGATCATCTTCGGCCTGTAGCAAGAACGTAGGCGGGGTCCGGCTTGTGACAGGAACTTCGGGATTCAGCCCAAGATGCATGTCCGCGTCTGGCGAATGAGGGACCACAAACTTTTTGGTGCCTTGCCTGGCATCCCATTCCGCCGCGGAAAGCGACAGATGTCCCGGATAAATAGCGACCGCAAAATCGGGGCGGCAGCTCTCTTTGTCGGCTGCATCCACAGGCGGATACAGACGCCTGGAAAAATGCGTACTGATCGCTGCCGATAGATGTCCGCCAGCCGAAAACCCGAGCACTCCGATCTTGTGCGGATCGATATGCCACTCCGCGGCGCGAAGGCGCAACAGGCCCATCGTCCTCTGCGCATCTTCCAACGCCATCGGGCTCTCAGGATACGGACCCGATTTGGGATACGGCCCGACATTCGTTACGCGGTATTTGAGCAGCACACACGTGATCCCTTTGGGAGTTAGCCAATCACAGACCTCCGTGCCTTCGAGATCGATGGCCAGGCCCTGATAGCCACCGCCGGGGAAGACAACGACCGTAACGCCCGTATTCTTTCCCGTGGGCGAATAGATGGTCATCGTGGGCCGCGTCACGTTGCTCACGCCAACTATTGGCTTGCCCGCAATGAGATCGCTCTTCCCCGAGGACTCGGCGTACTCCGGCCCTGCGACGGGTTGCGGATCAGGAGCCGCTCCGGGCCAAATAGGTATCTGCGTATGTCCCGGTGATGGTTGCCACACAGATTTCTGCGCGCTCAAACTGCCGCTCGCAAAGGCAACACAAAGAGCAAAGATCAAAGGTTTCATCACAATCCCCACCGAGGCAGGATAGAGCAACACTGGAAGTTTTACTTTTCCCTCGGAGTATGCGCACCTTTATTGTGCGACATGCGCTGTTAATAATCTGCAAAGGGCAAGCCGGCGATTGAGGAAGGCATAGACCGGAGCGGAAGCACTAAAATCCTCCCCTCAGGAGGTTTTGCCTTAAAACTCCGACTTTTTGGCCGAGACGAAGAGTTTTTGGGCAGCCGCTGCTCGACTTTATGGGCAAGGTCTCGAATTTACCTGATTTGTCTGAACTCAGCCGTGATAGATGTATTGACCACAAGGCTACTGACGGATAGCCCACCATCCGGGCATTACCCGCGAATCATGCGAAGATCAGACATCGAACTGAGGCGATAGAGGCGAATGGCGATTGACTGGAAAGCACTTGGTCAGCAAGTTGGAGACTTGAACGCTGATGGCACTGAACGCAACGCGGGGAGCACAGATTCGGCACGACGCGCATTGGAGCTGATTATCGGAGAACACAATATCCGAGAAGCAGTCGATCATTGGACGACGCTCGAACCTGGTGCTTATACCGCAGAGAAAACCCTCTTGATCATCAGTTCGACGGTCGCCATGGAATATTGCTACGAGATATACAAGAACGAGCCAAACACGCAGCGAGCTGGATTAGCCATTTTCCTGCTCTCAGAGATGGCCGATTCGCGATTTATGCGATGGGCGCGTGAGTTAATGGACGACGTCAGAACTCGTTGGAATACTGTGGTCGCTCTCGAACAGGTTCTTGAGGGACCGTTAGGTGACAAAGGAATTGCTTTGGCGAAAGAACTCTTGGCAGAAGCGGAAACCGATCCTGATCAGAGACTGCGCGAACGAGCTGTAGAGATTCATAAACGGCTTGCGTCGAACCCACGCCTTGGGCATCTGGGTTTGTGAAACCGCGTTCCGAGTGAATCACCGGCATTCCGTACATTGAGACAAAACCGGGATCGTGTACGGTTGGGCAACCACACACCAGCATCGCAGCCTTAAGACCTACAATTGGACTGCGAATGAGAAAGCTCTTCCAAGTTGCCCTTGGGGCTGCGCTGTGCATCGGCATAGCAGTGGGGCTTATATATTCCCCCTTTTCGCTGTTTTGGGAGCATGAGGACGAGCCTCACGTCTACTCGATAACGTTGCGGTCAGCGGTAGTCCTCCTAATGCTGGCACTTCTCACACAATGGATTTCGCATTTGATCTTTCGCTGGATTGGTCAACGCACTCCGGTCGAGGCCAAAAGCATGCGAACCGGAATGCGGTGGAACCGTCGAACCCGATTGCAGTATGTAATCGCGGTCCTGGCGGCGGTCATCATCGCTGGATCGGTGATCCGGTTCAACTGGGATCGGGTATTAGTCCGCCGGTATGAGATGAGCCTCGCCTTCGACGGAAAAGCGCCCTGGGGCGAGGTAGGTACCGAATCTACGACCGCCGAGACTCCAACGGTCCTTTATCGGGTAGTCGGAAATGGCTACTGCTACACGGCTTTCCAGCTCCCGAGCCTGCGAGATCGATTGGAGCACGAAAACAAGTCGCATGTCACCGTTGAGTACAACGTCTTCATCACCTTCGGTCATGAAGGAAAGTACACACTGCGCTCTGTGGACGGTGTCCCTCTAGCAATTGGCAATCGCGTCATTCATGAGACCCGTGAATTCGGAGGACAAATGGTCTCGGGCGAAGATGAGACTCTCAGTTGTCCGTAATTTTTGTTCCGGTTCTATCACCGTCTATCCGGAAATTACCATGTAGTAGTCGTTCCGAAGATCCTGGGGCCAACAGGCTTTTGAGATCCGAACACATTCCATAGCCGATATTTTTTGCTGAATCAACGGTTTTTTGAGCAGGAATCTGACTTCCTGGGCAAGACAAAGACTTTTTGGGTAAAGCCCCCCAAGGGCTAAAGCCCTTGTTGATTTGGCTGCATTTGCGGCACGAGTAAACTCGTGCCCTGACGCAATGTGCCCTTGTGTTGCCTTGAGATTGAGTTTTTCCGCAGCCTGTAAAACCCCCGCCTCCCGCCGGAATGCAATTATTCGCGGAAAGCAACCCGAACCCTCCGGATGAGGGTGAGGTAATCCCATCCTTGCAGCAAAGCGCCGCAAGGATGGAATTACCGGATGCAGGGGTGAGGTTGCGGATTTACTCCTTAGGACCGCCGGTGGGGTAGTCCACACGGATGGTCAGGATTTCGTAGGGGTGGATGGGGGCCTTGACCACATCGCCTGTGACGGCGAGCGCGGCGCCTTCAGGGGCCTCCATGAGGTTGGTGACGGTGGCTGCGGTGGCTCCCGGCGGCACGTGGAACTCGACTGTGGAGTTCTTGCCTGCCCATTCGTACGCGCGGAAGATGAGGCCCTTGGAGTCCTCTGCCTTCTTGACCGCGGAGAGAACTACATTCTCAGGCGACGCGGAAGCGAAGGAGTGCTCGGCAGGCAGCGCGCCTGTGTGAGCCGTAGTGACCACGCCGGTAAGCGGATAGTTGTACTCCCATCCATGGCGCATGGTGAGCGCATCCTTCCAGGTTCCAGTGTGCGGAAAGAGCGCGTATTGGAAGTGATGGTGGCCCATGTCTGCATCGGGGTCGGGCCACTTGGGCGAGCGCAGCAGAGTAAGCCGCAACTGGTTCCCCACGGCGTCGTAGCCATATTTGGTTTGGTTGATGAGGCTGAAGCCGTGCTTGCCGTCACCGAGGTCGGCCCAACGCATGGCGGGAACTTCAAACTGCGCCTTCTCCCAACTGTTGTTGCGGGTGGTGGGCCGATCGATGGTTCCGTAAGGAATTTCGTAGGTGGCAAAGGGACCGGTGGCGGCGAGCGGAAATGCGGCTTTGAGCAGGACGTGCGTTTCGTGCCAGTCGATCTCGTTGTCGACGTTCACTTGATCGCCCTCAGCCGCGAGGCCAAAGGTCTGGACGAACTTGGAAGTCTGCCAGTGGCGGGTTACACGGATGCTGGGCTCGGCGGTCTTGAGCAACTCAACCGAATCAGCATGGTCGATTGTCATGGGCGCCGCGTCGAGAGTGCCCGGATCGACATTCCACGCGTCGTACTCCTTCGGCGTGTCTTTGAAGAACTGGAGTTGATTGCCACATGCGCCAACGGCGAGAGTCTCAAATTTTGAGCGCTTGTCAAAGAGGCTCGTGATGCAGCCGGATTGCTTGTCGACGGTTACGAGGAGAATATCGTTCTCGAGGGTGATCGAGCTTCCCGTTTCCTTTGCGCTTACAGGCTTGTCTCCTGCCGGACGCTCACCAGCGCCGGTTCCGACCCAGACGACTTTATATCCGAGAGCTGGAACCTTGAGCACATGGAGCGTGACATCGGAGACGCCGGTTTTCTGGTCGGTTTTGAAGGCGACAACCTGGGCTCCTGAAGCGCCTTCTGCCTTCGCTCCCTGCACATGCACGCTGACTTCGCCAGAGCGTTCCCACGCAAGCGGGTTGTAAACGACGACGGGGATGCCGGTGCCGGCGGTGTTGATTCGCTCATCGACGGTTTGTAACGCACCGGCCTTGATCTCGTCGGTGGACCAGCGGACTACGTCGTAGTCCTTCTGGGCATCCTTATAGATCACGGCGATGCCGGAGCCGGCAGCCAGATCGTGGAACTGGTTGAAGAGTACCTTCTTCCAGTCCTCGGTGAGCTCGGTCCCGGGGTAGCTCTTGCCGTCCAACCACGCCAGCGAAGACCACTTCTCAGCGTTGATTACTTGTTCTTCGCTCTCGCGCATGTTGCGCTTGTGGTTGGCCTGGGTGGTCATCACGCCGCGGTGGTATTCGAAATACAGCTCGCTCTTCCAGGTGGGAATGGCCATCTGGCCGGGAACGGCAGCAGGCGGGGTGTAGCCCTTGGCGATTGACTGGTAGTTCCACTCCGGACTGTCGGGCGCAATCTGCTTTTCGACTGCGGAGAAGAACGGCTGCGCTGTACCGAACTCATACTTGGGCGTGACGTGACCGGGCGCGGCCCAATGGAACCCCTGGTCGAGGACGGCGCGAGTGGGTCCACCGCCATGGTCGCCGGTCCCGTAGAGGTCCATAAGATCGGTTTCACCAATGGCGTGCTGGCGCGCGCTGACCAGATCATAGGTCAAGCGGACAGGGTTGAGGTCTGTGTTGCCGTAATCGTGGGGGAAATAGGCGAGCACCTTGGAGCCGTCGGGCGACTCCCACCAGAAGAACTTGAAGGGCAACTGGTTGGTGTCGTTCCATCCCATCTTCTGGGTGACGAAGTAGTCTACGCCGCTCTTCTTGTAGATTTGGGGCAATTGCCAGGTGTAGCCGAAGGAATCGGGGTTCCAGCCGATGCGCACATCGACGCCATAGGCCTGCTTGAACCAGCGCTTGCCGACCAGCAACTGGCGGACAAGGGACTCGCCATCGGGCATGTTGAGGTCAGGCTCGACCCACATGCCGCCGACGATTTCCCAACGGCCTTCTTTGATGCGCTGGGCGATCTCGGAATTCATGTCGGGATACTTTTGGGCCAGCCACTCGTTGTAGGCCGCGGCGGACTGGGTGTAGGTGTACTGCGGATACTCGTACATCAACTGCAGCGCGGTGCCGAAGGTGCGCTTGACCACGTCAACAGTTTCGGTCCACGGCCAAAGCCAGGCTGCGTCGATGTGGGAGTTGCCGGAAAGATGAAGGGTGGCCTGGTGTTCGAGGGGCGTGAGGGCTTCAAGCTTTTCATGCGCCGCTTTCAGGCTGGCGTCGAACCGGGCCTGGTCGTGGGCGTCGAGAGCAGCCGTGTCCACGGTGCGAACGGCCGCATTGAGCGTGGCCAACGAAGCAGTGTCGCCGGGCGCGAGGGAGGGAACAAGCAGCGCCGCAGTAAGGAATTCGAGGCGCAGATCCTCAGGATTGGGACGGCTCTCGGGGAATTCAATGCGCAGAGTCGCGCCGTCGAAGCTCTTGGTGTCTACCGTGTGCAGCAGCTTGACGGCAACCGTGACCTTGTCGCCGGGGTGGACATCGTCGAAGAGGACAATGGGCTCAAGGTCGTCGCCCATCGCAACGCGGCGGCCGTTGAAGTAGAGAATCTGGGGCATGGGCCCGTTGGCGCCGGCGTGGAACTGAAACCAGATGCGCGCGCCGGTCAGGTCGTAGCCATTGAGGGTGGGAGGAATCTGGTAGGTCTGGCGAAACCACACCGCGCCGTTGGAAGCCTTGCTCCCGTTGGCGATTGGCTGCCACGTGCTCTCATCCAGATTTGCAGCCTCACCGTGCGCGAGGTCGCCGGAGTGGAGCTTCCATGCTCCGCTAGGCAACTCGGCCAGGCCGGCAAGGCGAGTGAGGATGGCGCGGGATTCAGGCTGCAGGTTGGCGGTGGAGGTTTGTGCAGAGGCGCAACTGCCAAACAAAATGGCTGCGCAAACGGCGACAAGAACGGCAAGAACGACACCCGGAACCGGGCGACGGCTCAGCTTTACAACACGAAACATAGCGATTTACTCCCCCGAAGAATCTTAAGCTATCGCCTCGGGGATTGCCGATGTGGCTACGCTACTTTTCCGGCTGGCTTTGCTCTAGATATTCCACGTATCCCAGCAGGGCTCCCCAATGGTAGAAGCGATCGCTGCTGGTGACGTCGTCGCCGGTTCCCGTGATGGCGTTGTAGTTTTCGTGGACGTGGCCCTTCTCAGCCCATTCCTTCAGAAACAGGTCGTAGGACTTCTGTGCGAATTCCCGGCGCACTGCAGGCTGGCCGTAGTTGCGCAGTCCAAGATAGACCAGGTAGTTCATGGGGCCCCAGATGCGACCGCGCCAGTAGTCCTGGTCGTGGAAGGCCGGATCGTTGCGCTCGATGGAAGGAATGACCCACTCGCCCCAGAATTCGTCGGGATTGAGCAGGTGCTTTTCAACCATGGTGCTGGCCTGTTCGGGAGTGGCCACATGGGCCATCATGGGATAGAAATTGGTGGGAGAAAGACGCAGGTTGGATTTACCGGTGTGCAGGTCCTTGTTGAGAAAGATGCCTGCATGGTCATCCCAGAGCGTCAGCAGGCGGGCTCGATAATGGGCGCTCCGATCTTTTAGTTCCTTCGCCTCGGTGGGCTTGTTGAGGGTTTCGGCGATCTGCGCGAGGGCATCGCAGTCGGCGATGTACATGCTCATGAGACCTACGTCGGCGTATTCCAGCAGATGGGACTCGGGATCGTAAGTTGCGGAGTCGTACATGGGGCTGTTGTCGAGGCCCGACTCGAGAATTGCACCGGCGCGCGTGCCGTTCCATCCATCGTTCAGGTTTTCCGGCTGGTTGTCGCCGTCGCTGCCCCAAGCGAGGTAGCCCTGGATGTCGCGATGTTCGGCCCACCACCGGTTCCAGCGCAGCAGGGGCTTGAATGCGTCCTCGAGAAACCAGCGGTCGTGAAACTTGTTGTAGAGGCCGAGGGCGGTGATGGACCCCACGGGCGGTTCCGAGCGGTCAAAGCTCTTCCAGCCTCCGGGACGGGCATAGTTGGGGACGAAGCCCGCCGGGGTCACTTCGTGGAGCATCTCCATGGTGTTGGCATAGGCCAGGTCCCGATCACCGACGGAAGCGAGAGTGGAGGCGAAAAACGTATCCCAATCCGCGAGCACATAGCCACCCCAATCAACGCTCCAGATGCGGGTAATGGGAGAGAAAACCCGGCCGCCCGCGGGGTCGTAGATGGTGTCCCAGCCCATGGTGGTTTGGATCGCACTCAGAGTGGGCCCAGCCTTGCCTGCAAGGGTGATGGAGTGTTCATACGCGATGCGCTGCCGCTCGATGGCCGCAGTGATCTCAGAAACTGTGCGGCGCTTGCCGGTGCTTACGCCGACAGGCGCAGTGAAATCCGCCGCAAAATAGGGTCCTCCGACGGGGATTTGCACGCGGCGGTCTTCCTGCGCACCGGGCCCCGCACAGGTGCAATAGACCGGAACCAGGCCAGAAGCTCCCTGGGTTTCGATGAAATTCGCGCGGCGGATAGCCGTGCCGGGGAGATTCCACAGGAAGTTGACGGAGAAGACGATGGTGGCCGGCAGAGTCGGGATGGGCGTGGAAGGCAGCGGCGTGGCAAGCAGAACCAGGTCGGCGCCGTCGCGCGCGCTCTGCACGCGCCAAGTATGGCCCTTCCACGTGACGCGCAACTCGGTAAAACTGCCGTCCCAGGTGTGTGGCCCCGGGACCACCTGCTCAGCGCCAGGCTCCAACCTTCCGATGAGGGCATCGGACAAGAATTGATCGCCATTCACAGTGCCGTTGTTTTTGAGTCCGACGTGAATGGCGAGGCCTTCAGGCAGCAGGACATGGGTGGTGACGCTATGCACGTCCCAGGTGTTCCAACCCTGCGCCAAGCGGCGCTGCAACTGCCGATACTCCGGGGATGCCGGCTGGGGCACGGCCTGATCGGCGACCGACCTCGATGGGGCTTGAGACACTGCGCTCGTGGCTGCCTGGGCCAGGACGGCAGGCGCGTAATCGACAACCAACAGGCCAAGAACACAGCATGCGACGGCAACCGGAGAGGGATTGCTGAAGGTCTTCATTAAAATCCTTTGCGGCGACATGTGGTCAGCTAAACCCACCCGCCGTCCACAACGTAGCTCTGATTCGTGATGGCGCTGGAATCGTCGGCGCCCAGGAACAACACCAGCCGGGCGACATCTTCCGGCATAAGGTCGCGTTGGAGCGCCTGGCTTGAAAGTATTTTGGCCTTGTATTCCGGTGTGTACCAAAGGCGTCTCTGGCGCTCGGTGGAGATGCCGCCGGGCAACACGGCATTGACGCGAATGTTGGCTGGCCCGAGTTCGTGGGACAGGGTGCGCGTGAGCCCCACAATGGCGGCCTTGGCCGTGATATAGATGGGCAAACCGGTGTCAGGAATCTTCCACGAGATCGAACTCATATTAATGATGGATCCGCTGCGGGCGGCGCGCATGGCTGGCAATACAGCCTGAATCATGAAGAACTGGGGGCGCAGATTGATGGCCATCGAACTGTCCCAGTAAGCCGGAGTCACCTCTTCGATGGTGTGGCGCTGGTCGTTGGCGGCGTTATTCACGAGGACATCGACGGCGCCGAGGGCGGCCAGAGCTTGCCGGACGGCGGCCTGCAGGGCCTCTACATCGGTGAGATCACAGTGGATATAGCGAGGCGCGGGGCAACCCTCCGCGGCCAGGGACTCCACCAGCCGGCGAGCGGGTTCATCCTGGATGTCGAAGAAGACGACCCGAGAGCCCTGCCGCGCAAAATGAGACACGATAGACTCGCCAATGCCAGTGGCGCCGCCGGTGACCAGCACGGCGCGTCCCTGCAGGCTTGGATAACGGGCAAATTGCTGACCTGATTGCGGATTTGTCTCTTGCATTGTTGAACCCGATGATTTCTGAAACCGGTCCAAGTATAGTACCGGAGCGGCGTGTTGAAGTGCACCAGATTGCAAAGACTGCAGTTTGAGACGCCTGGCAGAAATCCCACGCCTTGGTACATCGTCTTCTACTGCAGGTGCATACTAATCACTAGGCCGTTTTCACGGGTAACTCTCCCCTTGAGTTTCTCGCTCGCCATGACGGTATTAGACTTAGCATGGGTATCGGATTGAGCCGCAACAGGTTGCGGTTCGCGGAGCGGATGGAGCCGGATGCCTGCTGGGACCGCAGCGTGGTCCTATCGGGCACAGGCGCACTGAACTAACTGAATTGTGCACGGGTTCCAAGATCGTTCCCACTTATCTTCGGGGTCGCCCCGAAGGTGTTCAGCCGGATGGGTGCACACCATGCGGCGCAGGCACGGAAACAGGAACAGGACGCACACAGGGGGTTTCATGACGGAAGCTGCTCGTTATCCCGGTATTCGGGTCACCGCAAATGGAAATCAGCTGGTCTCATACCATACCGAGACGCGCATCGCCGATGCCGGAGTCTTTTATCCGATTACGCCTTCGACTGAGGGCGGGGAACTGTTCCAGCAGGCCTATGCCGAAGGACATCTGAACGTGTTCGGGCACAACACCATCGCCATTGAAACCGAGGGTGAGCACGCGGCGCAGGGCGGAGCCATTGCCCACTCGGTGTGCGGCAAACGGGTGGTGAATTTTACTTCGGGCCAGGGCGTGGTGTACGGCGTGGAGCAGTACTATCACGCGCCGGGCAAGGGTTCGACCATGGTGCTGGAAGTGGGAGCGCGCGCGCTGACCAAGCACGCCCTGAACGTGCACTGCGGCCACGACGACATTTATGGCGCGCTCGACACGGGCTGGATCATGCTGTTTGGCAAAGACGCGCAGCAGGCCGCCGACCAGGCGCTCATTCTGCGCAGGGTAACGGAACTTGCTTTGACCCCCGGCATGAACATCATGGATGGCTTCCTGACCAGCCACCTGGAGCGCACTTTTTATAAGCATGAATCGGAGCTGATCCGCGAATACCTGGGCGCGCCGGAAGACATTATCGAGTGCCCGACCGAGGCGCAGCGGGTTCTGTTTGGACCCACGCGGCGGCGGGTGCCGAAGATGATGGACCTGACCAACCCCATCCTGCTCGGTCCGGTGCAGAACCAGGAACACTACATGCAGGGGATCGTGGCGCGGCGCAACAACTTCGCCGAGCCGATTCTGCATTTCCTTGAAGAAGCTTACGAAGATTTCGCCAAACTGACCGGCCGCCGCTACGGACTGATCAGCCAATACAAAACGGACGACGCGGATACGGTGTTCGTTTCACTTGGTTCGGCTGCGGAAAACATCGAAGCCGCGGTGGACTACCTGCGCGAGACTCGCGGCTCGACCGTCGGCTCCATCCATGTCAACGTGATTCGGCCCTTCCCAGAAGCGGCGATCGTGACCGCGCTGAAGGGCAAGAAGAATGTCATTATCCTGGAGCGGACGGACGAGGCATTGTCGGGCGACAATCCGCTGGGCCGCGACATCCGCACCGCGCTGTCAAAGGCGATTCATTATGAGGGGCATCCGGCGGCCGAGGGCCTGCCCGCGCTGGCCATGGACGAGGTTCCACACATTTATTCAGGCACCTATGGGCTGGGATCGCGGGACTTCCGTCCCGAGCACATCATCGGCGCCTACGAATTGGCGACCGCAGGGCGCGCACGCAAAGACGGCAAGACGGCGGCGGATGGGGTTTCCTTCATGGTGCTGGGCATCGACCACCCTTACTCGGTAATCGGCGACGAGACTCCGTCGCTGCTGCCGGAGGGCGCGGTTGCGGTGCGGTTCCACTCCATCGGCGGCTGGGGCGCCATCACCACGGGCAAGAATCTGGGCGCGATTCTGGGCGACCTGAATGACCTGATTTACGAGCGCGACGGCCTGAAGGACGAACTGGGCAATCCCAAGGAAGTGATCCACGTTAGCGCCAATCCCAAGTACGGCTCGGAGAAGAAGGGCGCGCCGACCAGCTACTTTATGGTGGCGGCCAAGGATCGCATCCGCGTGAACTGCGACCTGCGCCACGTGACAGTGGTGCTGTGCTGCGACCCCAAGGCGTTTACCCACACCAATCCCCTGGACGGCATGCGGGAGGGAGGCAGCCTGGTGTGGGAGTCGGATCAGGAAGGCGAGCGGGCCTGGGAACAGCTTCCCCTGTGGGCGCGCAAGCAGATCATCGACAAGAAGATTCGCGTATTCACGCTGCCCGGCTTCGCCATTGCCAAGAAGGCCACCGATCGCGGCGATTTGCAACTGCGCATGCAGGGCAACGCCTTCCTGGGCGCATTCTTTGCAGTCAGCACACTGTTGCAGGAGTTCGGCATTACCCAGGAGCAATACCGCGAAGTGGTGCACAAGCAGTATGTGAAGAAGTTCGGCAAGCTGGGCGATGCAGTGGTGCAGTCGAACATGGAAGTGATGATCCAGGGATTCGAGCAAGTGAAGGAGATCAAGATCGGCGAATTGAGCGCGGCCGACCACTCTTCGCTGCGCGGTGCGGCGCTGCTGCCGATTCTGGAACTGGCCACCGCGGGCGGCTCGTGCGGTACCGGTTGCCGCTCGACACCTGTTCCCGCCGGGCAGGGTCCGCGGACACCGGTGTCAAGCATTGCCAACTTCGATGCAGAGTTCCGCTCCCACTTTGGCTATGACCAGCCGTCTACACCGCTCTCAGCTCTAGGCGTGATTGCAGCAGCCACGGGCGACACGGCCTCAAAGTATGTGGCTCGCCGCGAAACTCCGCTCTACATCCCGGAAAACTGCACCCAGTGCATGGAGTGCATCTCGGTGTGCCCGGATACGGCTCTGCCCAACACATCGCAGGATCTGGCCACGGTGTTGAGCACGGCTGTTTCCTACTACGTGGGTGACGCTGCGGAGCGCACCAAGATGCTGCGCGCACTGCCGGAGATTGAGAAGCTGACCCGCCAGCGCATGGTGGCGGAGATGAAGACGGGTACGCCGCTGCAAACGATCCTGCATGAAGTGACCGAACAGGTAGACGGTTTTTCTGCCGAGGCGAAAAAGCAGTTCTTCGACATTCTGGCGAAGGTGCCGATGGCTTATCAGAAGGTGAACGCCATCTTCTCTTCGCCGGAACGCAAGGCTCCCGGTTCGGGCGGCATCTTCTCCATTTTTGTCTCTGATTTGTGCAAAGGCTGCGCAGCCTGCGTGACGGCATGCGGCGACCACAACGCGCTGAAGATGGTGGCCGAGACCGAGGAAGTGAACGCCGAACACGAGACCGGCACGGCATTCCTCGATCTGCTGCCCGACACTTCGCAGAAGTACCTGGGCCTGTTCAACGCCGCCAACCCGGCAGATTCGAAGACCGCGACGCTGCGCAACATGTTGATGGTGCGTACCAACTACGACGCGCTGGTGGCTGGCGACGGCGCCTGCGCGGGCTGCGGCGAAAAGAGCGTGCTGCGTTCGATTGCCGCGGTGACTGAGGCGTACATGCGGCCGGTCTTCCACGCCAAGAGCGACCGGCTTGTAGTTAAGGCGGGGCAGCTTGAAAAGACCGGCGTGGCGCGGCTTGGGGCCCTGAAGGAAAGCAATGCAGCGGAATACAAGCTGCTGCGACAGGCCATTGCGCACCTAGTGCTGGGCCTAGGCGGTGAGGACGAAGCGGACACCTTGACGCGCATCGCTGCCTACGAGGCAGAGCATGGCGCCATTACCGATGCCCAGCTTGTGGAGGCTACCGCCGCTGTTCTGCTGACCGAGGCGTTCAATCACAAGAACCTGCAACCCGTGGACGGCCGCCTGGCCAACGGCATGAGCGTGATGGCCATGGCCGCGCACACCGGGTGCAACACCGTCTATGGCTCTACCGCTCCCAACAACCCACATCCCTATCCGTGGATGAACTCGCTGTTCCAGGACGGCGTGACTGTGGGCTGGCTGATGGGCGAGAGCTTTATCGTGGATCACGCGCGGCGCTCGGTCCTCCCGGAACGGCTGGCCGATATCGTGCTGACCCGCGACAGCAACGTGATCAGCAACGAAGAGTATTACCACCTGAGCCACTTTACCGACGCGCTGATGACCGACCAGGAAATCGTCGAACTGCCCAAGGTGTGGGTAGTCGGGGGCGACGGCGGCATCGGGGACATCGGCTACCAGAACGCCTCAAAGGTGGTGCTGCAGAACCGGCCCAACGTGAAGGTTCTGATGCTCGACACGCAGGTGTATTCGAATACAGGCGGGCAGAACTCCGATTCGACACCCATGCTCGGCGGCAACGATATGAATGTCTTCGGCTCCGCCACGCAGGGAAAGAACACGGAGAAGAAGACGGTGGCCGAAACCTTCCTGGCTGGACACGGCTCGCCGTTTGTAGCGCAGGTGTCGATGGCCAACGCTCCCAAGCTCTACCGCGCGATTCTCGATGGGCTGGAGTATCGCGGCACTATGTTCCTGCAGGCGTTCACCACCTGCCAGCCGGAACATGGAGTGCCTGACGACATGGCGCTCTTCCAGGCACAGCGCGTTCGCGACAGTCGGGGCGCACCGGAGTTTGTGTTTAACCCGCGGCTGGGCGAAACGTACCAGGAGGCGTTGGACCTGAAGGGTAACCCGTCCATCGATCTCGATTGGTACGAAACCAAATCGAAGACCACGGGCGAAACCATGCGCTACACCGTGGCCCACTGGTGCACGACGGAGGCTCGCTTCCGCAACCACCTGAAGAAGATCAAACCGGAAGCGGCGGCCAAGCTCATCCACCTGGACAACATGCTGGTTCGCATTACGCAGCAGGACGTGGTCTATCGCCGCTACCTCACTCCCGGCCATCGCGCGTTTATCCCCGACTTCGGCGTCTACATCAAGTACGAAGCCGACGGGAAAGTGGAGTACCGCGCGCTATCGCGGCAGCTTGTGATGTTCTGCGTGGAACGGCGCAAGGCGTGGCGCATGCTGCAGTCCAAGGCCGGCATCCAGAACAAGGAATACGCGGCACAGAAGGCCGTCCTGGCGGATGTGGACGCGGGCAAGATCCCGCTGGATGAGTTCCTGACTCACGCTGACGAACTGTTGGCGGAACGACTGGGCGGCGGGGTCTTGGCCAAGGTGTAATTTGGCCTGAGCCTCACTCAACACACAGGACGCGGACCTCAGGGTCCGCGTTCTGTGTGTTGATGGGTACGAACCTTGACTCTCGAGCGAAGACTCGGGGTCTAATTCTCAATGCAAAGCACGTCGTCGTAGTAGTTGATCGAGAGCCGCTTGATTGGGCCTGGCATCTTGGGAAGCTGCGCCGTTTGCTCCATTGTCGTTGAACCGATGATGGGGATTCCACCCAGATGTATGACTTTGCCATCGGCGAATTCCAAGTAAAGTGGCACGAGGTTCCTGAAGCTTGGCGACACTCCCGATTGCGTCAACTTGAAATGGATGCTAGTTCCTTTGTCGTTGGGTGTGGCCTGACCCTCGAAGTGGTAGGTGGGCAACTCGGTGCCGTACACATACTGGTTGAAGAACCAATCCATGCGGTGATTGTGGTCCAGGTCCATCTGCGCGCTCATGTGCTTTTCGACCATGGCCTTGAACTCCTCAGTGGTCGCGGCCTGCATGCGGTAGGTATCCAGAAAGTCGTGCATGGTGGCCTTGAAGCGCTCTTCACCCTCCTGGGGCGTCCACATCATCATCCGGATCATGTGCAGGATGTACGCGCCCTTGGGATAGACGAGATTCTGGTAGATGTCCCAGCCCGTTTTTTGGGAACTCAATCGAAAGCCCATGGTCACGGGACCGACATCAATGGGCCGGAAGCCCATCGCATTCTTTTCTGTAATGAGCTTGCGTTGTTGCTTCCAGAATTCGCGAAAGTCGTCGGGCTTGGGCCGCGTCAGTTGCAGGAAGATGGAAGCCGAGGTGTTGGCAAAACCTTCGCTCATCCACTGATCGCGATAGCTGCGAAAGCCGACCGTCTGCCCCCACCACTGGTGTGCTACCTCATGAGGCGTAACCACCTTCCAGTACATATCCTCAGGGCGCAGCCCCAGGGAGTTTTGCTGCGTGGTGTCGAGGAATCCGCAAATCGGCAGGTAGACGAGCATGGGCCAGCTTTGGCCATAATTGCACGCAAACTGTTGAGTGATCGCCACTTTTGCGAATGGAAGCGTACCGAAGTAGGTGGAATAGATGCGCGCGGCAACTTCACCCTGGCTCAGTTGCGTGGGGAGCATTGAGGGCGCACTGAAATTCCCCAGGTTGAGGTCGGCCAGATTGGACAGCTCGTCCGGCGGTGTGGTGTTGGCATAGGCATCGATAGTGAGATTGTTGGCCAGCTTGTTTTCTACCGTCGCCTCCTTCATGGTGAACCTGCCAAGGTTGAAGCCCACCACCGGTAACGGCACATCGGTCTTCCACTCGGAAGTGGTGATTTTCCCGTCCGTGTTCTCATTCACCTTGGTTCCCGTGGCGATCAGTTGCAGGCCTTTCGGAACATGAAACAGCATGTGATAAGTTGCGTAATCGCCCAGGCGCTGGGACGAGTTGGGATACCAGCTTTGGCGGGCAATGGGATAGTAATTCGCTCCGCCCTCGTTTTGCACCACGTCTTTGCCGCTGTAAGAGATGCGAATTGTGGTGGACTCGCCCTTGCTGAGCGGCTTGGCCAGCACCACTCCAAAATCTGCATCCTCGTCCTTCTTTTCCTGTACGAAATCCAGGGGGTCGCCCTTCGCGGTCTCTACACGGGTGACGCGGAGGGTGGGATAGAGATCAAATGGAATGACCACGACGCCATCCTGATCCGCGCGAATCTCCACACTGGCAACGCTGGTAAGCAGGCCACTCTTCTCAATCGAGACATCGAGGTTCTCGTTGATAATTTTGTAGGTGGCGTTGTGCTCGTCTCCGTTGGCGGTGCCGCCGATGTATTCGGCGGCACGATGGAACGCCAGGGGGTAGGTCGGGCCCCAGTCACTCCAGTTGAGCAGCGCAACTTCTTCGGGGGACACATCGGGAACCCCATGAGGATCGAGCGAAAAGAGGAGATGAGGGTATTTCTTTCCGTGCAGGACAGCAAGGAAATAGCCCCCCGGCGCCGGGCTGAGTACGTCTTCCAAGAGCCGCAGGTCCAGATTGTCCTTTAACTTGAGGCGCTCGAAGTTGTGAAGCTCCTGCGCTGCCTTGCTAAATTCCGAGTCCGACGCGCCCTTGCCTGTAGAGCCTTTGCGAAGCTCTGCCGCGGTGTCGTCAGTAAAGCGCAGCACCGCTCCGCTGAAGTCTTCGTCAAATTCCTCAGTCTTAGTGACAATTGCCAGGTTATGGCGCTCCTCAGCGGTTGGAGGCGTCATGTGAAGATGACCGTCGCCCTTGAATACCGCGCCCGTAACCTTGCCGTTTACCTCGCCATAAAAGGCAAATTCCCCACTGCGAAACGTGAGGGTAGCTGCATCGCGATGCAGCACCAAATTGTTTACCGAGATCACCTCGTCTCCCGGCAAAAGCCCGCGCAACCGCTGGTACGTGGGGTTGGTATTGCCTGGGTGTTGAGCGTGCGACGGAGTAAGGCAATAAGCGACAGAAAGGAAAATGGCAATTGCGGATACACGAGCACGAATCGGCACAGGCAAGGCCCCCTCGCGATGATTTTTGTGGAACCACTATAGTGTAAGGGAGCGATTTGCGCGGTAAGCAATCTCTAACTGAAGCAATTTCTAGTTATAAGAAGGTAATAATTTCCTGTCGAGGAATAGACAGCATTGCAGAGCGCGTAAGTCTGCACGCTCGTTCACTGCATTGAATTTATGCTGTTTGCCGTCCGCTGCGACATCGAGAATTTGTCTTTGCCGTTGGTCAGGGCGGCGTTGACTGCGGATTCCCCGGCTGCACTTACGGCGCGGAACCGGGGAATCTTTCGGGCTTGCTCGATTTACCGGCTGAAGTGCACGTACCGGCGTCCTGCGTAGAGGCGGAAGCCGCCTGCCGGGTCGGCCAGAATCTGCAAAGGCGTGGGGCGCTTGATCGCATCGTCTGTGGCGGAGGTCAATGTGAGCACATCGTGCGCACCCACATCGGTTACGACGAACTTGTTGCCGGGGATGAAGCCGATGCCATAGACGCCCGCGGGCAGGCTATGCGAGCCCAGCTTGATGGGCACTTCGGTTACGAAGTAAGCCTGGTATTTGGCCGCAACATCGCTGGAGTAGCCGCTGGTGTCGATCATCGTCGCCAGCAGGTAGTAGCCGTCGGCGAACTTGACGCCGCCCGAGTTCCGCAACTGCGTTGTGGCCGACTGGCCCTTGTAATATGCACTAGGGGGCAGCAGCTTTTGCGTGTCTGCCGGCTTGAGCACCGTGTCGCCGCCCTGCGCCGTGATCCGCATGGGCGACACCAAAAATGCCAGCCCCAGAGCCGCAGCAACCGTCAACTTCGAAATTGCATTCAAACGCATCGGAAAACCCCCAAGGAATTCATGACTTCGTCCGGAGTATATCGCACCGTTCAGGGAATTGGTTCGCAATTGGCAGGCTGTTGGGCCATTTTGATGCGCTCGGTGGGGACACACCGTAGATAGAGGTCGGGGTATAATCGGCTTCATGGCGGCATTGGCGCAGACCGGGACAAACGGAGCTGAAAACGCGTGGAACGAGCTTGAGGGCACAGTGCTGAAACTGCAGGCATTGGAAGACAAGCTGCGTGCGCTGGGAAGCGTGATGGTGGCTTACTCAGGCGGCGTGGACTCTGCGTTTCTGGCAGCGACTGCGCATCGCGTGCTGGGCAGCCGCATGCTCGCCGTGCTGGCCGATTCGCCCAGCCTGGCCCGCCGCGACCTGGAGCAAGCGCGCACTTTTGCCCAGGGGTTGAAAATGCCGCTGCGGGTGATTCAAACGGCGGAACTGGACCGGCCCGAGTACCAGCGCAATGACGCCAACCGCTGCTTTCACTGCAAGACCGAGCTGTTTGAAGGGATGAAAGCGCTGGGCGCCGAGTTGGGGTTTGCTCACATTGCCTATGGCATGAACGCCGATGACAGGCGTGATTACCGCCCCGGACAGCGCGCGGCCGAGGAACATGAAGTGCTGGCGCCGCTGGCTGATACGGGACTGACCAAACTGGAGATTCGCACGCTGGCCAAGGCAGCCGGCTATACCCTGTGGGACCGACCGGCCGCGCCTTGCCTGTCATCGCGGGTGGAGTATGGCCGCACGGTAACTCGCGAGGTGCTGGAGCAAGTGGAACACGCCGAAGAAAGCATGCGGCAACTGGGCTTCCGCGAGTTTCGCGTACGTCATCACGGGGAATTGGCGCGGGTTGAGATTTCCCGGCCAGAACTGCCCCATGCCCTGACGATGGAGATGTGCGACGCAATCTCGGCTGCGGTGCGCAAGGCGGGATTTCAATATGTCACGCTGGATTGCACCGGTTTCCGATCGGGCTCGATGAACGAGATCCTCCCCAGTGCGATTCTGCCTGCCGATATCCTCACGCGGCGCAGAGCCTAGCAGACAGTTTAAAATCTGAAATCGATGCGAACTGGATATCTGGAGTGTTTTTCCGGCATAAGCGGTGACATGCTTTTAGGCGCGCTGGTGGATGCCGGCGTACCTTTCCGCAGTCTAGAAGAGACGGCCGCTGCGCTCGGCGTGGGCGCGCGGCTTGAGATGCGCAAGGTGAGCCGCGGCGGCCTGGCTGCAACCAAAGTGGATGTGCTGGGGTCCGATTCGCCCGCAGCGGCGCACACCCATAGCCATGAGGATCACCATTCTCATGGGCATGAAACCCACACCCATGAAGCGCATTCTCACGCGGAGCATTCGCATGAGGCGCACACGGCGCCCGCTTTGCATGAGCACACGCATTCCCACGAAGCTCATCGCTCGCTGTCGATGATTCTGGAGATTATCCGCTCCGCGTCTCTTGCCGATGCGGTGAAGGAACGCGCCATTCGCGCCTTCCAGATGCTGGGCGAGGCGGAGGCAGCGATTCACTCAATTCCCGTGGAGAAGGTTCATTTTCACGAAGTGGGCGCGGTGGACACGATCGTCGATATTGTCTGCTCTGCGGCAGGGTGCGAAACGCTTAAGGTCGACCGTTGGCTGGCGTCACCCTTGAACGTGGGAAGCGGGACGGTGGATTGCGCGCACGGAACGCTGCCCGTTCCCGCTCCGGCTACGCTGGCGCTGCTGGGGGATGCGCCTGTGTATGCGGCGGGTCCGCCGATGGAACGCGTGACCCCGACGGGCGCGGCGATTCTGCGCATGCTCGATGTGCAGTACGCGCCGCTACCCGCGATGCGCATCGTTGCTGCGGGCTACGGGGCAGGGGGGCGGGAAACGCCCGGCCAGCCCAACCTGGTTCGCATGCTGGTTGGTGAGGAAGAAACCGCGCAGGATGCCGGTGTTGAGCAGGTTGCGGTTATCGAATCGGTGATCGACGACTGCAGCCCGCAGTTGCTGGCTTATGTGAGCGAGTTGCTGCTGGAGGCCGGCGCGTGGGATGTGTATCGCGTTGCGGTGCAGATGAAGAAAGGCCGTACCGGCGTGCAATTGACGGTGCTGTGCAGCCCCGACCTGGTAGGCGGGCTGCGCGACCTGATATTTCGCGAGACTACGACCATCGGGCTCCACTGGAGGCTGGAAAACAAGACGTCGCTGGTGCGAGAGTTTATGACGGTACAGACCGAGTGGGGGTCGGTGCGCATCAAGATTGCGCGGTGGCCCTCCGGCGACGAAGCCAACGCTGCACCGGAATACGAAGATTGCCGCCAGCATGCCTTGCGGCATTCGGTTCCGCTCAAGCAGGTGATGCAGGAAGCGATGCGCCTGTATGCGGCCACCCAGACAAAAGCGGAGGCGCACTAATGGATCGCGCAAGTATTGAAGCGCTGTTAAATGAAGTGCGCGAGGGGCACACTGCCGTTGAAGATGCGCTGGATCGCCTGCGCGACATGCCCTTTGAAGACCTGGGCTTCGCCAAGCTCGATCATCACCGCGCGCTGCGCACCGGCATGCCCGAGGTGATTTTTGCCGCGGGCAAGACAGCGGCACAGGTGGCGCAGATCTTTGCGCACATGTCCAAAGCAGGCGGCAATGTACTGGCCACGCGCGCCTGCCGCGAAGCATTTGAGGCTGTCAGCGCCGTGGAGCCACGCGCCGTGTATCACGAGGCAGCTCGCGCCATCACGCTTGCTCAGGCTGCGGCCGTTCCCGGCAAGGGAACCATCGCAGTGGTCTGCGCCGGAACCAGCGACCTGCCCGTGGCGGAAGAGGCGGCGGTGACCGCTCAACTGGCCGGCAATACCGTGGAACTGATTGCCGACGTGGGCGTGGCCGGCATCCACCGGTTGCTGGCGCAAAAGCATTCTTTGCAATCGGCCCGGGTACTGATTGTCTGCGCTGGAATGGAGGGCGCGTTGCCGACTGTCGTGGCGGGGCTGGTGAATGCGCCGGTGCTGGCCGTTCCCACCAGCATAGGCTACGGCGCTTCGTTCGGCGGTGTGGCCGCGTTGCTGGGCATGCTGAACACCTGCTCTCCCAATGTATCGGTGGTCAACATCGACAACGGCTTCGGCGCTGCCTGCATCGCCTCGCTCATCAATCATCTCTGATTGCTGCGTGGTGCGCTGATTACGCAGGGTTTACGGTACTTTCTGAGCGAAGTTCAGAAAAAATGTGGGCATTAGAATCCGCTCAAAGTGATGTCTGTCACTGTCCATCGTATGCTTCATCGCCAATCATTCCAGCTGTGGAGTATCGTCCGCGAGGCTCGTGTTCTCTGCCGAATCCGCGCATTTTCCGCTCATTTCAGGACGCAGCGGCATAAGTCATCGCATGACTGCAGGTCCTGGAGAAAGCGTTCTCTTTAGTATTCGGGCGGCTCCGGCAGGGAATCGATTGGCATGCGCTCGATTTCCTTGGCGCATGCCAAGTGCGTTGCCAGGTTCAAGAGCGCGGTGTGTGGAGGAGATTCGTGGCCCGTTCCAGACTGCCGTTGTGGCGCAGAATTTCGCAGATATTCTTTCTGCTGGTGTTTATTGCGCTGCTGATCTTCACTTCGCTACGCCCCTCTGCCGGCGGCTCCGGCGACATTCATCTGCGCGCGCCGGTGCGACTGTTCTTCGAGTGGGATCCGCTGGTTGCCGTGGCCAATGCCATTGCCTCGCACGCCCTTTATCGCGGCCTGCTCTGGAGCCTGCTCATCCTGCTGCCCACGATGTTTCTGGGCCGTTTCTTTTGCGGCTGGATCTGCCCCATGGGAACGCTGCAACACTTTGTGGGCAACATGCATTCAGAGGCCAAGCGCGGCAAGCAGCGTATCGACTCCAACCGCTACAAGCGCTGGCAAACGGTGAAATATGTAGTGCTGATTGCGGGGTTGATTGCAGCATTTTTCGGGTCCATGGCGATAGGCTGGCTCGACCCATTCAGCCTGCTGGTACGCTCGATTGGCCTGGCGCTGCTGCCTGCGTTCAACTTTGGCGTGCGCGCAATTCTGACGCCGCTTGAACACAGCCACATCGCAGCGATCAAGGCGACCGGAGAAACGCTGCACACTGTTTTGCAGGCCACGGTGCTGGATTTCCGCCAGACACACTTTGCGCAGGGGCTGGTGCTGGGCATTGTGTTCTTGGTGATTCTGGCGGCGAGTTTGCGCATTACGCGCTTGTGGTGCCGGTCGATTTGCCCACTGGGCGCGCTGTTGGGCGCGGTCTCGCGCTGGTCGATTCTGGGCCTGCACAAGGACCCCGCCGCATGTGACAAATGCAACCGCTGCCTGCTGAATTGCCAAGGCGGCGACGATCCCATCGGCGGCGTGCCGTGGCGCAAGTCCGAGTGTCTGATGTGCATGAACTGCGTGGGCAGTTGCCCGCACCACAGCCTGGTATTCCGCTTTTTCCGTAACGAGAACGAAGTGGCCACGCCGGATATCGGGCGGCGCAAGGCGCTTACAGGGCTTGCGGCAGGGGCCGTGGTTGTGCCGCTGATGCGCGCCAACACCGGGTTGGACAAGAGCCGCCATGACCGACTGCTGCGTCCACCGGGCGCACTGGACGAGACGGAGTTTCTTTCACGCTGCATCCGCTGCGGCGAGTGCATGAAGGTTTGCCCCAACAACTCACTGCATCCCACGCTGGAACAGGCGGGACTCGAAGGGTTGTGGACGCCCACACTGGTGCCGCGCATCGGCTATTGCGAACCCAGTTGCGTGCTGTGTTCCGAAGTCTGCCCCACGGGCGCCATCTGGCAGATTACTCCCAAGGAAAAAGGCTGGGTAGTGGGCGTGGGCGCAGAGAGCCAGCCGGTTCGCCTGGGGACTGCGTTCTATGATCGCGGCCGCTGCCTGCCCTGGGCCGAAGCCACCGAATGCATTGTGTGCGAGGAGTGGTGCCCGGTTTCGCCTAAAGCCATTTACGTGCAGGATGCGGAGGTGGTGGACTCGGCGGGTAACACGAAGAGGCTGAAGCAGCCGCGCATTGATCCCAGCCGCTGCGTGGGTTGCGGGGCCTGCGAATATGCCTGCCCGCTGCAGGAGCGTCCTGCTGTTTATGTCACCAGCATCGGCGAGAGCCGCTCGCCCAGTAGCCAGATTCTGCTGAACAGGAAATAGAGGAGACTGTTTCAAGATGAATTATTCAAGAAGATGGATGTTGGCAGCAGTGGCAATTGCGATCGTGGCGCTCGCGGCCGGCTCGGGTTGCAAAAAGAGCAAAGTGAACCCCTTCCCGGCGTCGGGTGCGGTGGCAGGCTGGGAAAAGACTGGCGACACGCGCGTGTTTGCGGCAAAGGACTTGTGGCAATACATCGACGGAGACGCTGAGCAGTACATCTCTGCCGGAGTTATCTCCACCTCTACCTCCGACTACAAGTACCAGGGCCAGTTGGAGGCGGTGGTGGACGTGCACACCATGGGCAGCCCGGATGGCGCACGCAAGATCCTTGAAACCGGAACGAGTGACGCCAAGGCCGTGAGCCTGGGTGATGCCGGTGTGGCCTACGAGCAAAGCGTGATCTTTCGCAAGGGACCATACCTGGTGCGCATCGTGGCTTATGAATCCACGCCCGGTACGCCGCAGGCACTGATGGCTCTGGCGCATGGTGTGGAAGCGAAGCTGTAAGGATTCAGGCCGGATGGCCGGCTGTTTCGACGAATGCGAGGCTCGATGAAGAATCGCCGGGAATTCCTGAAGAATGCAGCCACCGGAGCCCTGCTGCTGGGCTCGCAAGGCAGGTTTGGACTGGCCAGCGTACTGGGCCAGCACTCGAAGACGGACCCATCGAGACTTGTGGTGGCCGGCGACCCGGCACTGCACGCGAAGGACGGGCGGCCGGATGAACAACGCGTGCTCGACCTGCTGGACCGGGCCATGACTGCGTATACCGGGCGAGACAACGCCGTAGAGGCCTGGAAGCGGATCATTCCCCGGGACAAGGTGATCGGCCTGAAGGTGAATACGGTCGGACTGAAGCCTATTGCGACCCACCTGGTGCTGGTGCTGGCGATTGCGGAAAGGCTGCAGCAGGCGGGCGTTCGCGCGGGGAACATCCTGGTATGGGAGCGCACCGCGGAAGAACTGGAAGCCGGGGGTTTCACCATCAATACCAACCCAGCCCACATTCGCTGCTATGGCTCCGACGTATCAGGATTTGAGGACCAGGTGGAGACATGGGGAGTGGCGAAGGTTCAGCTGTCGAAGATTCTCACCCGCGAATGCGCGCTGGTGCTCAACCTTCCCGTGCTGAAGGACCACGCCGATGCGGGCGTTACCTTTGCCATGAAGAACATGTACGGCGTGATCAAGATGGTGGACCTGAAGAGCCTGCATACCAACATCTGCAATCCCGGGATTGCAGACGTCAATTGCATTCCGGCGATTCGTGAGAAGGTTCGCTTGACCATTGGCGACGCTATCTCCGCGCTCTACGACGGCGGTCCTCTATTTCACCCGGAGCATATGTGGCATCCCAATGCGCTCATGGTGGGTGCGGATCGGGTGGCGCTGGATCAGGCCGCCTGGAACATGATTGAGCGCAAACGCGCCGAGGTTGGTTTGCCCACACTCGAGGCCAAGGGACGTGCGCCACGCTACATTGCCACCGCCGCTGATGCGCGGCACCAATTGGGCTGCAACGATTTGCAGCGCTGCGGGCTGGTGGAGGCTTGACGGGAAGATGAAGCTTTGAACGGTAAACGATCTGGTGGACGAGCGGACAACATTGAAGACGGGGAGAATGCGAATGAGTAACAGACGGGAGTTTCTGAAGGAAGCAGCAACCGGCGCCGTACTCGTAGGCGCGCAGGGCAAACTGGGGCTGGCCGCCATATTGGATCGCCCGGCGGGGGGCGGCAAGCCGAAAGTGGTGATTGCCAGGGACCCGGCAGTGCATGGCTCCGACGGCCAACTCGACGAGAAGCACGTTCTCGACTTGCTCGACCGAGCCATTGCCTCGTATACCGGACGGGATCATCCGATTGAAGCCTGGAAGCGCATCGCGCCCCAAGGCAAGGTCATCGGTCTCAAGACGAACGGTCTGGGCGGCAAGGGAATTTCAACCCACCTGGCGCTTGTGCTGGCCATTTGTGAGCGCTTGCAGCAGGCTGGAGTCAAGCCCGGCAATATTCTGGTGTGGGACCGAAATGCGCGCGATCTTGAGGCGTGCGGTCTGACTATCAGCACCGATCCGAGCAAGGTCCGCTGCTATGGCTCCGATGTGGCTGGATTCGAGGATACGGTCGAAACCTGGGGTGGCGCGCATGTCCAATTCTCAAAGATTCTTACTCGCGAATGCGACCTGGTTCTAAATCTGCCCATCCTGAAGGATCACCAGATGTCCGGTGTGACCTTTGCGATGAAGAACATGTACGGTGTGGTGAAGCGGCCCAGCGACCTGCACGCCGACGGCTGCAATCCAGGCGTGGCCGACTTGAATGCATTCCCGGTGATTCGCCAGAAGGTCCGGCTGACCATCGGTGACGCCACGTCGTCGGTTTATGACGGCGGACCGGGCTTCCATCCCGAGCGGCTGTGGCAGCCGAACGCGCTGATAGTGGGTGAGGACCGGGTGGCGCTCGATCAGATTGCCTGGGGCATTCTTGAACGCAAGCGCGCTGAAGTGGGAATGAAATCGCTGGAGGCCGTGGGGCGGCCGCCGCGTTACATCGCCACCGCTGCCGATGCCGCGCACCGGTTGGGCATCAACGATCTGAAACGCATCAACCTGCTCGAAATCTGAGGAGCATCATGGCCGGAGAAATCGATCGTACACAAGACCAGCAACCAGTGCCTGGCCTCACGCGCCGCGAGGCCATGCTGCAACTGCTTCGCGTGGGCGGCATTGCGGCGGGCGCGGCCGGCGTGGGCTATTGGCTCAGCGAGCATAGCATCCGCCCGGTTCCGGCCCGTGCGGAGCAGGCCCGCCGCGACCACCGCATCGCCGCGAATGCGCAAGATGCGCAGTGGCCGCACTTGACGGTGGTACAAGGAGGCGAGCCGCGAGCCCTGGTACAGCAGGCTCTCCAAAACCTGGGCGGGATAAGGCGTTTCATCAGCCGGCAGGACGTGGTGGTCGTGAAGCCCAATATCGCCTGGGACCGCACTCCGGAGCAGGCCGCCAACACCAATCCGGAGATCGTGGCCGAGGTGGTGAGGCAGTGCTGGCAGGCAGGGGCCAAACGGGTCATCGTCACCGACGTCAGTTGCAACGAACCCCGCCGCTGCTTCATGCGCTCGGGTATCCAGGCCGCTGCGCGCGCCGAGGGCGCCGAGGTGATTCTTCCTGATCCCGAACTTTATCGCGAAGTGGACATGGGCGGGGTGGCGCTGAAGACTTGGCCGGTCTTTACGCCCTTTCTTGAAGCAGACAAGATCATCAACCTACCCATTGCCAAGCATCACGGGCTGGTGGGCGCCACGCTGGGCATGAAGAACTGGTACGGCATCCTGGGCGGACAACGCAACCGCCTCCACCAGCAGATTCACCAGAGCCTGGTTGACCTGGCCAGCTTTATGCTGCCTACCTTCACGCTGATGGACTGCTACCGGATTCTGATTCGCAACGGTCCCACCGGCGGCAACCTTGAAGATGTGTTGCTGAAGAAGACCGTGGTGGCAGGGACAGATCCTGTGGCACTCGACGCCTGGGTTGCCAAAGCCTACTGGAACCTGGACCCCGAGCATCTGCCCTATCTACAGATGGCTGCCAACAGAGGCCTCGGCACAGTGAACTTCGAAACGCTGCCGGTCAAGGTAAGCCAAATCGGGTAGACACGTCGGCGCGCAAGAGCATGCTTTCTGCGCGGGGGCGCTTTTCAATGCGGCAAATCTGTGTTTGAATTGGCTCGCACACGCAGGCGATGCGTCCGGGGACGCTCCAATCACACGGGACTGACGGAGCGCTTTCGCACTGCGGTCCGAAGGCAGGCAAGGCAATGACCGCATCACGTAGAACATTTCTGAAAACCGGAGTTGCGGCGGCTCTCGCTGCCTTGGCTAAGCCCGGCAAGGCAGACGCGTTTACCGCGGATAAGGTGGCAGTTTCTCCCCGGCTCAGCCAGTTTGGATACGGCAACGTCCGGCTGCTGGAAGGGCCATTGCGCCAGCAGTTCGACACGAATCATGCCTTTTATCTTGCTCTGGATGAAGATAGCCTGCTGAAGCCATATCGCCAGCGCGCGGGCCTGGCGGCTCCGGGCGAGGACATGGGCGGATGGTACAGTTGGGCCGCGGAGTTTAAAGGAGACGACAACGGGTTTGTTCCCGGTCACTCCTTCGGCCAATATCTCTCCGGGTTGTCTCGCGCCTACGCTGCCACGGGAGACCGGCCAACACAGCAAAAAGTCCAGCGGCTGGTTCACGGCTTCGCGCCTGCCATTTCATCCCATTTCTGGGACGACTACCGACTCCCCGCGTACACCTACGACAAGATTTCCATCGGCATGATCGATGCGCATGAATTTGCAGGCGACACGCAGGCGCTGAAAGTTCTGGATGCTGCTCTCGATTCAGTACTCCCGCATTTGCCCCCTCGTGGATTGTCGCGCGCGGAGCAGTATGCGCGACCACACAAAGACGAGTCGTTCTGCTGGGACGAGCCGTATACGCTTCCTGAGAATCTATTCCTCGCTTGGCAGCGTGGGGCAGGCAGCCGCTATCGTGACCTTGCAATCCGCTTCCTGGCGGACGACTGGTACTTCAACCCGCTGGCGGCAGGACAAAACGTGCTGCCCGGCAAACACGCATACAGCCACGTAAACGCAATGAGCAGCGCCATGCAGGCTTATCTTGTGTTGGGCAGCGAGAAGCACCTTCGCGCGGCACAGAATGGCTTTGACTTCCTGCGCAACACACAGAGCTTCGCAACCGGCGGCTGGGGTCCGGACGAAGATTTTCGCGAACCGGGCAGCGGTGAGATAGGCGGAAGCCTCACCAAGACCCACTCCAGTTTCGAGACGCCCTGCGGCTCGTATGCGCACTTCAAGATCACGCGTTACCTGTTACGCGTGACACGCGACAGCCGCTACGGCGACAGCATGGAGAAGGTTTTGTATAACACCATCCTGGGCGCCAAATCTATGCGCAAGGAGGGGCACGGCTTCTATTACTCCGACTATAACAACGACGGATTCAAGTCCTATCATCCTAATAAGTGGCATTGTTGCACAGGAACCTTTTCGCAGATTACCGCGGACTATGGAATCAGCGCCTATTTTCACGATCGCGACGGTATCTACGTCAACCTTTATGTTCCTTCGCAGGTAACATGGGCGCGAGGTAGTGAGCGTATCGAACTTAAGCAGCTTACTAACTATCCCCACCAGCCCACTTCACAAGTCGAAATCTCGACGGCCAGCCCCGGCGCTTTTTCGGTCTATCTCCGGGTTCCCTCATGGGCCGGACCGAAAACTGCCGTAGCGGTGAATGGCAAGCGGGTATCTAGCGGACCCGAGCCGGGCAAGTTTCTGCGGCTGGATAGAACCTGGAAAAATGGCGACCGCATCGAAATTGAATTCGACATGGCGACTGCGCTTGAAGCCGTGGACCCGCAGCATCCCGATCTGCTAGCGCCTGTGCACGGTCCGCTGGCGCTATTTAGTGTGGGCGAGATTCCTACGAGGATCACGAAGCAGGAAATGCTCTCTCTAAAACAGGTATCGACCGGTGCAACGGATTGGCAAGCAAAGACGGCGAGCGGCGTCCTCACGCTCAGGCCCTTTACCGCGATACAGGATGAGCACTATCGGCTTTATCTGAAGCTTGAATCCTGAAGGGCCAAGATGTTCAGCATCGAGAATGTTCAATGGCTACCGATGCGAAAGAGTTGAAATTCGCGAATATGCGCTTCGCCGCTGCTGGATAGGATATGCAGCCTTACGCGGCTTGTAGTTACTGGCGCAAACGCATCGATCTTCTTGTGACCGATGGCGAGTCCGCCCGCAACAGGCTTCCAATTGCCGCCATTCCAAACTTCAATGGCGTATTTCTGAACGTGCTGGCCGTCCACCTGCCACTCCGTGGACAGCGCATGATCAAAGGTGACGGGCTTTGCGAAGTCGACTTCGAGTGAGGCACTGTGCGAGCCGGTGGGCGCGGACCAGAACGTGTCCGCATCGCCGTCCAAGGCGCTCGCTGTGTTGGCGTCGGCGGGTAGATGGCGGCGGGCAAGATTGTTGGCATAGCGCGCACGAAGAGCCTCGCCAAACTCCTTGAGCCGCGCTACATCCGCGTCGGGAAGCAGGCCGCGATTGTCCGGCCCAATTCCAAGCATTAACTGGCCACCACGGCCCACTGTCTGTTCGTAGATCGTGACCAACTGATCGACAGACTTGAGCGTCGCTTCATCGTTGGGGTGCCAAAACCAATGGAAGTTATGCAAGGGTGTGTCCGCTTCGACAGGCCGCCAGCGCAGATAGCCGTGGCGGTCAATGACGTTCCAGTTCTCATAAGGGATGGCGCCGCCTTCGTTACCAACCCAGCGAATGTCACCGTATTCAAATAATCCCGTATCCGCAAATACCAGCGTGTTTGGCTGATAGGTGCGGAGGGTCTCAATGATTTTTGCGAAGTTATAGGTGTGTCCTTCGCTGCCCGCGCCATCCAGCCAGAATTCCTCAAGGTTGCCATAGCCGCCGGCGAGCTCGGTTAATTCGGAAAGATAGTACTGGTCGTACGCGGCGGGGTCTTTGTAACGCGGATCGTGCCGGTCCCACGGAGATAAATAGACGCCGAGTTTGAGGCCGTACTTATGTGCGGCATCTGAGGTCATCCTGACCAGGTCGCCCTTGCCGCCCATCCACGGGCTGGCGGCCACACTATATTTGGTTTGCTCAGTTGGCCAAAGGCAAAAGCCATCGTGGTGCTTTGCCACCAGTACTACGTAACGGGCGCCGGCTGCCTGCGCAGCGCGCACCCATTGTTCCGGGTCGGCCTGTGTGGGATTGAAGACCTTGGGGTCGGCGGTTCCGTCGCCCCATTCGCGATTGAGAAATGTATTGGTGCCGAAGTGGATGATGACGCCAAACTCCAAATCCTGCCACTCGACCTGCTGCGGCGACGGCTTGACGTCAGAGAAGTTGACGGTCTGGGATGCTGCGCTGCTGGAGCTGCCAAACGCGAGGGCGGAGGCCAGAGCGATTGCGCAAATTGTGTTCGGCCGCAGCTGTCTTATGGGGCTTCTCTTCAAAACTTGCATGGTATGAAGATTCTAAGTCCCCGAGGCGCCATGGGCGATTTCGCCACAGCCGCTCTTAGGCCGTCGCCACAAACTTCTGGTCGCGCACGACAATCCGCTGGTGGCACGCTTCGCATTCGAAACTCCCTTTGCTGTTGAGGCTGCTGACGGCAGTTCCGCACGAAGGGCATTTCCCTTTGAGTGAACCGAATCCAACCAACGGGCCTGCGAGAGGCGCCAGTATTCCGCCAATAATCAGCGGAACCCCGAGAAATATGCCCAACCCGGTAAGGCAAAGCATGGTGCCGACAATGATCATCATGGGGGCTACGATCACCCCGAACAGCAATCCGGAGAAGGCGCTCCTTACCGGCGCCTTTTCAGCGTCATGAGGGTATTCCGGCGGGTGGGCTATAGCTGTGACTTCTGCTCCGCAACCGGGACAGAATTTCCAAGGCGACGCAAGATGCGCCCGGCATTTTTGACAGAACTCGTCCATGAGATTGCCCTCCTTGAGGGAGAGAAACATACCACTCCGGAAAGGACGAGGATGTAACGGCGAGCACATCCGAGGGCAACACAAAAAGGCCGCCCGCATGAGCGGACGGCCTTTTTATCGAGCGAACCAAGGACGGGTGAATTAGTCTCCGGCAACCGGTTCGGCCTCTTTCTGGCTTACCGGTTTGGCGGGTGTAATGGAGTCGAGGCTGACCAGGCCCTCGACCGGTTTTTCGCCCAGCACGTGCTCGCGATAGAGCTTGGCCATGCGTGCGTTCTCCGCGTCGGTCTTCAGCTTGCTCTCGCGAGCGCGCATCTTCTCTTCGCGGGCATTCTTGGCGATGCCCAGATTGTCGAGCGTGTGGTTGGCTTCGGAATTGACGTGTTCCATGTTGAGGGCCAGGTCGTGACCCACGTGAGTCATGCCGACCTTTTTGCCGCCGGCAAAGATTTCATGGCGTCCATGCTCCTCGTACCACTTGGTGAGGGTGGCCGTCATGTGCATCTTCTCAATGATGTTGCGCCAGCCGACGCCTGTGTTGTAAGCACAGAAGCTGATTTCGCCTTCCTGCGTTGCGTAGGGAATGATGCACTGTTCGGTGCGGCGGAAGTCGTAGTTGAACAGGTCCTGGAACCACATGCCGGCGATGAACAGGAAGTTCCAGCGGTCAGCGCGACGCTTCTGGATGTCTTCCAGAGTGCGGTCACCCTTGACGCTGCCGTAGTTCTTGCCGGTGGCGTTGAAGGTCTTGTCCATCTTCTTCAGCATGTCGGTGATTTTGAAGTGGGTCGGTGACATGAACGGATCGTAGTTGCGCAGCAGAGCCAGGCCGAAGCCGATGACCGAGAGCCACTTGCCACGGGCCGCGTCGTTCACCTTGGCCAAGTCCTTGGCCACCTTATCCATGTTCAGGAAGGCGGTTACGGGCGCCGACTCCTTGGTTTCCTTGTCGATCATGAGCGCCATGCCGATGCCGCAGTTGGGGTGGCAGCCGCAGGAGAGCTGGCCCCACTCGGCCGCGGGCCCGTGAATCAGGTCAGCCCAGTCGGAGAAGGTGCTCATAAAGCTGATGGGGAACCAGTCGCGCTCTGGCTCGCCGATGCCCACCTGCTTCTTGATGTCGTGGGCCATGTGGCTGAGGGTATAGCGCTGGGCAAAGCGGCGCTCGTCGGTGATGTCCTCATCGCGGCCGGTGAAGCTGACCGGCTGGAAGCTGAGGAAGCTGATCTTCTTGGGGTTGTCGAGGGCGAACTGGATGATGTGGCCCACCTGCTCGTTGTTGATGCCGTTGATGATGGTCGTCACCGGAACGATTTCAACGCCCGCTTCATGCAGGTTATTGATGGCCTGTAGCTTGACGTCAAAGAGGTTGCCCACCTTGCGGTGTGAATTGGCAGCGTTGCCGATGCCGTCGAACTGGAGGTAGACATAGCGTAGGCCCGCCTCGGCGGCGGCGCGGCACAGCTCCTTGCTCTTGGCGAACTCGATGCCGTTGGAGGCTGCCTGGACGCTGTTGTAGCCCACCTTGCGGGAGTAGGCGACGGCGTCAAGGAAGTAGGGCGAGAGGGTCGGCTCGCCGCCGGAGAACTGCACGCTCATCTGCCGCTTGGGCTTGATGGTGATGGCGTTGTCCAGCATGGTCTTGATTTCTTCCCACGTCAGCTCGTGGACGAAGCCCACCTGGTTGGCGTCCATGAAGCAGGGATCGCACATCATGTTGCAGCGATTGGTGAGGTCGATGGTCAGCACCGAGCCGCGCCCGTGGGTTACGGTCGAGGTGCCGTGGTGGTGCAGCTTCTCGTCGTTATGGGCCTTCATGTCGCGGCCGGGGAAGCTTTCTTCAAGATGCTTGAAGAAGGCCGGATCCATGGACATCACGTCTTCGAAGTGGCCGTGCTTGGGACAGTCCTTCACCATCAGGATCTTTCCGTCGCGCTCAATGATCTGGGCCTTGATCTCGCCCACCTTCTCGTTGAGCAACACTTCATGGGGCAGCTTACCGTCCAGGATCTGCTTGCGGATCTCAGGCACGCACTTGGGGCACAGCGAATCTGTGGTGCGTGGCCAGCCGAGGGGTGGTTTTTCCTTCTGCCAGCTCTTCAGCAGGGGCTTGTCGCTCCACTTGGGGGTAAACGACGGGTTGGGGCTGATGCGGTTCAACTGCTCAAACACCACCCACGCGCCCTTGGCGGCGTAGACAACGGCCTTCTCGGCATACTTGATCGTCTTGGACATTGATTGCGATCTCCTTAAGAATGTGTCGCCGGCGACGTCGAAGCCCGGCCCAGTACCGGCCTTCTAATAGAGAGGCGGCCAGAACCTGGAAATTCAGTACAAGAGTAACCGCCGGGGCTGGTCAATCCAACGCGAGTGCAGCGAATGGCGGAATCCAAACCTGAATGGCAATTGGCAGGCAGTGAACGGGTGAAGGAAGAGCCGAGCCGGGCGCGAGAACACCAGCAAATGCCTTGCCCTGCAATGCCTTAGGTGTTGCGTTCACCTACTGGGAACCGGCACCGTCGGTCTTGGCGACCTGGTTGATGATGCGCTGTACCAAGACTACGCGGACGTGAATGCGGCGGGCGACGTCAGGCAGAAACTCGGTGATGAAGTTGTCAGTGGGCGCGGTGGCCAGGCCGATGCCGTAACGCGCGGCGCTGGCGGGTAGATTCGTCTCTCGGCCCGGGACATAGAGATTGTTGATCTCGTCTTCGATTGCGAAGCCTACCAGATTGGAATAGTTCAGCATGCCCTTGCCGTTGTCGCCCTGGGTCCACACGACCTGAAAGATGGCATGGCCTATCCGGCGGGGGATGGAGCCTTTGGCCATGCGGTGATAATGCGGGTCCTGGTGGACGATGGAGGGAATCAGAAAGGTGCCGAAGAACTCGCCGGTCATGTCCTGGGTAAAGCTCACGCCTACATAGCGCCCGAAACCCGGCATCCCGGGGCCGTAGGGGGAGTGGGCGTCCGATCCCACTGAAACTGCAGCAGTGCCCAAGATGGTTATGGCGTTGAAGGGGTCAAGCAGGTTGCGCACCGCAAGGCGAGCCTTTTCCCTCGGAGTGAGAGGCTTTACTTGTGGGCCGGTGAGGAAGCGGGCAAACCAATCGATAAGAGGCGTCGGACACGGCGGTAGTTGTTCGATCGCGTCCGGCTCATCGGTCTCCGCTACGTCCTGCACGGGCGGAACGCCTGCGATCGTGCTACTTTCGGCGCTCGCCATGCCGGCCAGCGCTTCTCCGGCCGGCTCGCCCTTGGGCACAACCCTGCATGGGCCCGTTTTGGACTTATCTTTTATGACGACATGCGGCAAGGGCGCGTCAGGAAGTTGCGACTCGGGATTCGGCGGCGGGGCCTGGCTCGCCCAGGAGGCCGTGGACGTTATCAGGAGGAGGGCCAGAATCGCGGGCAAAGCCAAATGGGCGCGCCGAGGGCCCACGATGCGTCCGGCCGGAGTGGACCTTCTGTCATCTTTCGATCGATCTCCCAAGAGTCAGGTCCTCGCTGCATGTTTGTCAGTTCGTACCAAAGAACAAGCGCCAGCGGGGCACGTTTTGGCGTCCCGGTTGCCCTGAATGCGCCCTTTCTCCGTTCTTAAAGTGAGACGTGGATTTCAGGTGAAAGTTAACCCCGGCAAGGGCAAAGGGTTGCCGGCTGAAAATCATAGAGAGACCGTGTCCAGATGACCTGGCTTGTGTTGACCACCGCGGCACACCCAGGTGGTTTCGGCAGGCCAGTGCCATTGACGTGCTGTGACCCGCGCCGCAGACTTGAAGACGAGGTAGCTTACCGTGAGCACTTATCCCCCGCCCGGGCCCGGCGCAGGCGGCGTAGGCCAGCGCATTGAGGAAGCGATCGAACTGATTGAAATGGAACTGCGCCATGCCGTTGCTTACGTGAACGACGCTGTGGTCCCACAAGTGCGCAGAGAGTCCATTACAGCCATGCGTAAGGTGGCCGATACCCTGCGCAACCTTGCCGATCGCATGGACCAGCCGAGGGGTCCAAACTCTTGAGGATGGATTCCCTCCTGCAACGGAGTTCGCGACACCTGGTCCTGTGGACGGGATTGGCAATGGTGCTGGCGGCCGTTTCCGGCTGCGGCCATAAGCGAAATGCGGCACAACTGCCTGCGCCGCAAGCCGCACCTCCGGTGGTCCAGCCGACCTATCCGACTTATCCGACCCAACCAACTTACCCGACGCAGCCTTCTGCTTCAGGCGGGCGGATCCCCATCACGCCTCTTCCGCCGGGTGGTGTGAGCCCGGACGACCTCGAGTACATTGCTACCCATAGCCCCATCCTTTCAGAGCTAGGCGACGCCACCTGGTACACCGCGCCCTATAAAGGACGCAAGGCCGCCAATGGCGAGGTCTTCAGCGACGCCGCGCTGACCGCCGCGCATCGCACCCTGCCCATGGGTTCGCTAATCGTGGTGACGAACCTGGCAACCAATTTGTCCTCGGCCATGCGCATCAGCGACCGCGGCCCGTTTGTTCCGGACAAGATTATTGATCTGACGCTGGCGTCGGCCCGGGCCACGGGCGTTTACCGCACCGGCACCGCACGCGTGCGCATCGACGTCTACCGAACCCCCAAACCCATCGACAGCGGCGGACGGTGGTGTGTGCAGATTGGCGCATTCACCAGCGAGCGCCGAGCGGAAAAACTGAAGGAGCAGCTTCTGCGCAGATATCCCGACGCCCGCGTGATCGAGTTTCCCGGGGAGGACAGCTACTGGGTCCGCATCCGCCCAGAGGGTGACAATCGCGAGCAGGCTGAGTGGATCGCCCGGCAGCTACATCCTTCAGAGGGCGATGCCTACCTGACGCGGCTCGACTAAATTGTGTGATTGGCGCCCGCAGGAATATGGCCATGGTGTGGCCAATCCATGGGCCGCACGTGAAATACGCCTGCTTGAAATCCTTTCATCGGCCAAAATTCCGATTGCAACTCCCCGCCGGTTCGAGTTAGTTTATGAGGCCTGAATCCTGCAGCGGGGAGGCGAAATGGCAACTGGTTTTTCTGTGGCGCAAGCGGCGCGCGTTCGACAGAACTACTTGGCGATCCTGGTGGCAGCAATTGCCTGTTTTCTGCTGGAAGCGGGTTGGTACTCGGCTTTCTATCAGGCGTGGCTCAGTGGCATCGGGCGGACGAATGACTGGCTGATGCAAAACAGTCCGAACCGTGCCTTGCAGTTTGGCGCGGCGCTGGTTTCGGGAGCGGTAATGGCTACCGCTATCTCCTGCGTAACCCAGCTTACCGGGTCGCAGACGATGTGGCGCGGCATCAAGGTTGGAGCGCTGCTCTGGCTGGGATTCGAACTTACCGCATGGTCTACGGAATATGTGTTCGAGGTCCGTCCATTCAGCCTGCTGGCGGTCAACGCCGGCTTCTGGCTTTTCGGAATGATGCTCATGGGCGCAATAGTCGGGGGTTGGAAGAAGAAGTAGGAGCGGTTGCGGCGCTCCCACTTCTACTCCGGCGGCGGATAGAAGGGCAACTTGTCGTTGGTCTCATTGGCGCGGCGGATGGTGACATCGTCGAGCAGCAGTGCGGGGGCGAGCACCGTCTGCGGCACGTCGCCAAAATAGTTGGCTACCCAAAGCTGATTGCCTGCGGCCTCCACGCTGGAGCGCAGCGCGCGCTGATCGAGATCGCCCAAGACCGCTCCGCGCACCAGTTCGCGCTTGCCATCCGGGCTTACGCGATACAGCACGCGCGGGGTCATCTCTCCGCCCAGCGTTTCCACTAGGTACACACTCTTCAGATCGCGATCCTTGGTCGTGTCAACGAGTTTGCGATTCAACTCTTCATCCGTCAGGCCCTGGCGCGCGGTCACTTTCAAGACGCCGACGGCTGGCCGGGCCGCTCCGGAAACCGGGGCGCGTCCGTGGCCGTTCGACAAGGGAAAGTCGCGCACCGGTTCGCGGCCGACGAGATAGTTTTCAAGGCGTCCCGCGGTGACCAGATCCACCGCTTGCGCGGGTACGCCCTCGTCGTCCACGTCGTACGCGCCAATCAGTGTCTTGCCGTCGTAGCTCTTCAACCCGGGGTCGTCCACCACATCCATAAACTCGGGCAGCACCCGGGCGTGATAGCTCGAGGCGAACGGTCCGTTGGTGCGGGCCTCGGTGCCCAGGCGTGGCCGCGTGGCCGTCACTCCAGATCCCACCAAGCTGCGCAGCGTATCGGCGCTGGCGTCGGCGCTCAGCAGCACCGGTCCGTGATACTCCTCTTCGACCAATGGCGCCTTGCGTAGATCAGTGAGGGAGGCGATCAGATCCACCGCGTGCTTTTCAAAAATTGCCTGGGCATCCAGGTCCTTCAGCGACGCACCGGTGGAGGCATACGAACGGTCGAGCCTCATGCCGTCGGCGGCCTGCGTACCCACGGCAAACGCCTCCTGGGCCTGGGTCACGGACTTGCGCACGATGGTGCCTTCGCTGGTGACCAGCCAAGTGGTGGTCACGCGGGTGTGAAAGGACGCCGAGCAGTACTGCACATCGCGTTCGCCTGCGCGCACCGATGCATCAGTCCGGTAGAGACCGCTCGCCCTGGCCACGCGGTCTACCCACACGGCCTGATCCAATGCCAGCTTCAATGGAGTTTCCAGAATGATTACTGGTTTCTCCTTGCTGAAGTCATCGGCCTGCGGCGGAGTCTGGACCTGCTTCAATTCGGCCTGCTTCTGCGCATAGGCCGCCAGAGCGCTCTTGTATGCCTGGTCGGTGCCTGCCCACAAGGTCGAGCGCAACGCCACCGGATCGTCGTCCAGGGCAGCCAGTTGAATGGCGCCGTCGCCGCGCCCGCCGGAGCTGTCGGTCTTGTAGTCGCCCACTCGCACGGTGATCCGCGCAACGCGCGCGTGATTGTGCTGTCCGCCCTCGCTGGAGCCAAACGCGGCCTTGGTTTCGTAGTCGTCCACTTCTTGAACGCGGTACTGAATGAAGAACGGCTTCGCAAAGCTCTTCAACTGCAAGTCGCTCATGCTGCGGTCCAGCTCAGTAAGCATGGCCTTCAGCACCGGGTCCTTTTCGGCTTCGGCGCGGGTTTGCTGCGCGACGCAAATATGGGTAGCGTTCAGGCAGGCGAGCAGGAAGCAGGAACAGGCGAGCAGCGACATGGTGCGCGAGAGCTTCATTGCGCCTCCTTGGTTACGGATGTCTGCGTCGGGGCGCCGGGAATGGGCAGGATAGGCGGCCTTGCTGTGCCTTGCGGCTGGCGCTGCGTCTCGATTTCACTCAGCAGCATTGCCGGTGCCACGGCGCTGACTGGTATGGTGCCCGACTCCGCGCCACACTCGCCATTGAACACTTCGCTTTTGTCGCCGGTGGCGAGAATGCGTTTCATTGCCGCCAGCGGCGTGCCTACAATACTGACCCCGCGCACCAACTCATCGGGACGGCCGTCCACATACACCCTCAACACCACCAGGGGAATGACCTGAAACGCCTGCGGCGAACTGCGCGTTGTGACCGCAAAACCGGAGGAGATGTCTTCGAAGTAGAGCCCGTAGGGCTTGCCCTGCTTCTTTGCCTCCTCAATCAACTGCTTGCGCAGGTCGGCTTCGGGCTCGCTCTTGGTGGAGGTCACGATCAAATTGCCCTGGCGTCCTGTGGGCATGCGCCCTGTCTGCGCCCGCCCGTGGCCATTGGAGGCGCTGAAGCTGGCAATGGGCAGCCGCGACATAAGGAAAGTCTTGAGCACGCCATCCTGGATCAGTTCTACGCGCTGCGCTTTCTGGCCTTCGTCGTCGTACTGATAGCTTCCGCTGAGCCAGGTGGCGCCAAACTTTGCCACAGTGGGGTCATCGGCTACGGAAAGGAAACTTGGCAGCACATCCTTGCCCAACTCCTTGGTGAAGGTCTGGCCCTCCTCATCGCCGCGCTGACGCTGACCCTCGAGCCGGTGGCCGAGCACTTCATGAAAGAAAACGGCCGCCGCTCGTCCGGAAAGAATGGCGGGCCCATCGAATGGCTCGGCCATGGGCGCCGTGCGCAGCGCTTCAAGGCTTTTGCCCAGCTCGCGAATGGCGGCTTCCATCTCTGCCTGTGAAGGCAGTCCTTGCGCTGTTTCGGCCTCAAAGGTCTGCTCGCGGAACAGATCCATGCCGTCGTCGGCGCGGGTCACGGCAAACACGACCACCCGCGCCTGCTGGTGCGGTTCCACCACGCGCGAACCCTCAGAGGAGGCAAAGTAATCGGTCTCATTCTGCACTGTCAGCATCACCACGTTCTGGTACACATCCGGATAGTCGCGAAAGATGCGGGAGAGGGCGCGCACCCGCTCCTCCCACGCCGCGCGGTCAACCACAACGGATGGCGCCGGCCCGGCGATGGAGACTTGCGGCGCTTCCTTGCTGAAATCCGGGGAGGAGTCCTCTTCTTTGGCCCGGACCTGGGCCTCGGTCTTGACCCTCAAGTAGTTGTCGATTGCGTTGCCGTAACCGGCATTGGTGGCCAGCCATAATGAGCGGGCCAGAGCCACGCGGTCGTCGGTAAGAGGCAGTTGCGTACTGTTCACTGCCGAGCCGCGATGGTTTCCGTGGGTGTTGTCGAGGCTGGGATCGCCCAGCCGCACTTGCACGTCGGCCACGCGGATGTGATTTGCCGAGCTTTCAACCAATGCGCCGAACTGGGCGCGGACAGACACCATATCGGCATCGCTGACCGAGTAGCTGAGGAAATAAGGCGGCAACTGCTTTTCGTCGCCCTGTTTGCCCAGCGAAGTAAAGGCTCGGTGCAATTCGGTGGTCATGGTGTCAAGGAGCACAGGCATGGACTGCTGAGCCGTGGCCGCTGCGGGCAGCGCCAGGATGAGAACGGGAATGAACTTGCAAACGGAGGGCTTGAAACCTGACCACCTGTAGGCGGCGGAAGTAATATCACGCATAGGCAGGGATGACTCAGAGATACGCATCTGTACCATCGATTGTCGCAGAGTCGGCGACTGCCGAGGGCAAAACCCCATGACATTTGCACGCCGGTTGGTGCTTGCGTCAATCTCCATTTTTCTACTGGCTGCCGTTGCTCCTCGTCTCTCTGTGCCACACGCAGCCACACGGTATGTCCCGATTCACCAAAGCGCGCTGAGCTCAACTAAAACGCAGCAGGGTCCAGAACAGGCCTATTCTCTGCCGCCCGACAAGCTGGATAAAGCTATCGCTCTCAGCCGTATTCGCAACATATTGGATATTGCCTACTCGCTCTGGGGCATCGCCGTTTTGTGGCTATTGCTGGCGTCGCGCTGGGCGGCTGGTCTGGCTGCATGGGCAGAGCGCAAAGCAAATCGGCACTGGATACGGGGACTGCTGTTCTTCGCCGTCCTGCTTGTCTTGCTCACCGTGGCCAATCTGCCCCTGGACTGGTATGGCCACTACGCCAGCCGCAGTTATGGGATCAGCGTGCAGGGCTGGGGCAACTGGTGCGTGGACCTGGCCAAGTCGCTGGGGCTATCGGTGTTGATCGGCGCACCGGTTTTGTTGTTCTTCAATTGGATCGTGCGCCGTTGGCCGCGTCGCTACTGGCTGGGAGCCTGGGTGGCCGCAATGCCGCTAATGGTGCTCGCGACCTTCGTTTCGCCGCTCGTTGAGCCGGTCTTCAACAAGTATGAACCGCTGGCCAAGAGCAATCCCGCCCTGGTGGGCGAACTGGAAAAGATCGTCGCCCGCACAGGAATCGACATTCCGCCAGACCGCATGTTCCTGATGAAGGCCAGCCTCAAGACCAACGGCCTCAATGCATACGTCAGCGGCATCGGCGCTACCAAGCGCATTGTGGTGTGGGACACCACAGCCGGCCGCATTCCAAACGATGAAATCCTCTTCATCTTCGCCCACGAGAGCGGCCACTACGTTCTTCACCACATCGTGAAAGGGCTGGCTGTTGCGGCGGCCGTGCTTTTCTTTGTCTTCTGGGGCTGCGCGGGGTTTGCCAACTGGCTGGTGCGCCGCTTTGGAGCGCGGTGGCGCCTGGGCAGGCCGGAAGAGGGCATTGCCGCCCTGCCCACCCGCGCCGGTTTTGTGGTGCTGCTGTTGACCGTCTCGGTGGCCAGCTTAGTGCTGGAGCCGGTAGGCAACGCCGTCAGCCGTTTCATCGAGCACCAGGCAGACGTGTATGGCCAGGAGGCCATTCATGGCCTTGTCCCCGATCCGCAGAAAACCGCCGTGGCCGCATTCAACGCACTCGGCGAGGCGTGGCTCGAAGACCCCAATCCAAGCCCCTTCATTGAGTTCTGGACCTACAGCCACCCCTCCACCCAAACCCGCGCCAACTTCGCCGCGCACTACGATCCATGGGCCAACGGCGGGCACGGCGAGTTCTTCAAGCAATAGGGAAGTCGGATCCGGGACGGATTTTCGTGCTGCAAGCGTGGCTGGTGCCCACGGCTAAATCTGCCGGTTTCATGGAGCTTTTCCTCAGCCTTTCAGCCGTCTGCGAGTCGTACACTAAGGTTTCGTTATCTTATTGAAAGAGAGGACACGGCCATGGCCTATCCCGCGCACTATCGCTACACCCGCGAGCATGAGTGGATTGTCGTCGAGGGAAAGATTGGCACCATCGGCATCACCGACTACGCGCAGAGCTCCCTGGGCGATATCGTCTACGTGGACGCACCCAAGGTAGGAGACCCGGTCACCGCCAACGCGACCTTTGGTTCCGTGGAGAGTGTGAAGGCTGTCAGCGACCTCTACTCGCCCGTGACCGGCACCGTGACTGCTGTCAACGAAGAACTGAAAACTGCGCCAGACAAGATCAACGAAGCGCCCCATGACGCCTGGATCATCAAGGTCGAGCTCGCGGACCCGGCACAACTTGACGTCCTGCTCGATGCAGAGGCCTATGAGAAGTTTGTCTCGGAGGAAACACAGAGTTAGCGGCTAGCTTCTCGCTACTAGCTTGTTTCTCTGCACCGGAAGCCGTATCAATTTGCCATGGATTCTCCCTCGGCAGGCCGCGATCCAGCCTGTCTAATTTGCTTTTAGCGAGAAGCTAGAAGCGAGGAGCTAGAAGCTGAAATGCGCTATCTTCCCAAATCGCCAGCGGAACGTAAACAGATGCTCGCCGCGATTGGCGCCCGGTCCATCGACGACCTTTTCGCTGTGATTCCGGCCGAGTGCCGACTTGACCGCGACCTCGATGTTCCCCGCCAGCAAGCCGAGAGCGAGATTATCGACTACTTTCGTGCCGCCGCGGACAAGAACGCCACGGGCTACGCCAGTTTTCTTGGAGCCGGTGCTTATCGTCATTACCGCCCCGTAATTATCGATTCTCTTGTGCAGCGTGGCGAGTTCCTCACCAGCTACACGCCCTACCAGGCAGAAATTACGCAGGGTACGCTGCAGGCTATCTTCGAATTTCAAACCATGATTGCCGAACTGACCGGCATGGACGTGGCCAACGCCAGCATGTACGACGGCTCTACGGGCGCGGCCGAGGCGGTGATGATGGCCGTTCGCGTCACCGGTCGCCATAAGGCTGTGGTGGCCGCGACGGTCCATCCCGAGTATCGCGAAGTGCTGGCCACTTACGCCACGCATCAGGGCCTGCCCACAACGCTGGCCGGCTATGATGCCAAGAACGGCCGCGTCGATCTTGCCGCACTTGAGGCCAGCGTCACCAAGGAAACCGCCGCCGTCCTCGTCCAGAGTCCCAACTTCTTCGGCGTCATTGAAGACATCCCCGCCATCGCCGCAATCGCCCACGCCCAAGGCGCACTTCTCATCGTCTCCATTGCAGAGGCGGTCTCTCTGGGTGTCGTCCGACCCCCCATGGAGGCCGATATTGTGAGTATGGAGGCGCAGTCCTTCGGTGTTGCCCTCAGCTACGGCGGGCCTTTCTGCGGCGTCATGGCCTGCAAGGAGCAGTACATTCGGCAGATGCCGGGCCGCTTGGCTGGCCAAACCACCGACAGCAGCGGCTACCGCGGTTTTGTCCTCACCCTGGCCACGCGCGAGCAGCACATCCGCCGCGAAAAGGCTACCTCGAATATCTGCACCAACCAGGCGCTGGTGGCGTTGATGGCAACCATCTTTCTTGCGGTCTACGGGAAAGAGGGGATTCGCGAACTGGCCGAGCACAACCTGGCCAAAGCGGATTACGCGGCCAAAACGCTCAGCACACAACCCGGGGCGAAGCTTCTCTTTACCGGTGCGCCGCGCTTTCACGAGTTTGTCCTGCAGACTGCAGAGCCGCCGGTGTTGTGGAGCCAGCGTTTGCTGGATGAAAAGATCGTGGGCGGCATCGAGCTAAGCCGCTGGTATCCCGAACTGGGCCATGCCACGTTGTGGTGCGCCACAGAAGTGATCACCCGGGAGCAGATTGACACCGCGGCCATGGTATTGGCGGCGGGGCTGGTGGAGGCATAAGCAGATCCAATGGCAACTGATTTGACCAATCCGCAAACTCCCACGGGCCCCCGCACAACGGGCAAGGTTCGACCGCACCAAACACAAAATGAGGCTCTGCTGTTCGAGAAGTCCTCGCCCGGCAAGAGAGCATACAAGCTGCCTCCGCTGGATGTGCCCGCGGTTGATCTCTCGTCATTGCTCGGCGCCGCAAGGCGCGTTCAAGCACCTGAGCTTCCGGAGTTGAGCGAGATTGAGATCATCCGCCACTTCACCCGGCTGTCTACCTGGAACTATGCAATTGATCTGGGCATGTACCCGCTGGGTTCCTGCACCATGAAGTACAACCCACGCGTCAACGAACTGGTGGCGCGCATTGAAGGACTGGCCGAAGCGCACCCCTACCGGCCTGACTCGCTCGCACAGGGGATTCTTGAGGTGATCGACCTGCTGCAGCGCTGCCTGCTCGACATCACCGGCATGGACGCTATTACCCTGCAACCTGCCGCCGGCGCGCATGGCGAACTCACCGGAATCCTCTTGGTCCGAGCCTGGCACCAGTCGCAGGGAAATGCGCGGCGGAAGGTACTCATTCCCGATTCCGCTCATGGCACCAATCCGGCCACCGCAGCCATTTGCGGCTATGCAGTGGAGAACCTGAAGTCGAATGCCGACGGGGGCATCGATCTGGAAGCATTGGCCCGGCAGGTGGATGGTGAGACCGCAGCCCTGATGCTGACCAACCCTTCGACCATTGGTGTCTTTGAGAGTCAGATTCACAAGATTGCCGAGATTCTGCACGCCAAGGGCGCGCTGCTATATATGGATGGGGCCAACATGAATGCCCTGGTGGGTAAGGCACGGCCCGGCGATTTCGGCGTGGACGTAATGCACCTTAACCTGCACAAGACCTTCTCCACACCGCATGGCGGCGGTGGTCCCGGCTCCGGGCCCGTAGCTTGCAAGGCATTCCTTGAGCCGTTTTTACCCACCCCGGTTCTGGTCGAAGACGAGAACGGTGCAAAGCACTGGAACTATGACCGGCCGCAGTCGATTGGCCGTGTCCGCGCCTTCTATGGCAACACGGGCATGTTCATTCGCGCCCTGGCGTACATCCTGGCGAACGGCCCCGACGGCTTGCGTCAGACCACTGAAGATGCAGTGCTTAATGCCAATTACATTCGCCACAAATTAGAGGATCTCTACGATCTTCCCTACAAAACGGCGTCAATGCACGAAGTGGTCTTCAGCGACAAGCACCAGGCGGCCAAAGGAGTGAAGACCGGTGACATCGCCAAGCGGCTGATCGACTATGGGTTTCACCCGTACACGGTAAGCTTCCCGCTGATTGTCCACGGCGCGTTGATGATCGAACCGACGGAGAGCGAATCGCTGGAAGAGCTGGACCTTTTCATTGAAGCGATGCGGTCGATTGCGCGGGAAGTGGAAGAAACGCCGGAGGTTGTGAGATCGTCCCCGCACTCGACGCGGGTCTCACGGCTTGACGAGGTGCAGGCTGCCAGGAAACCCATACTCCGCTGGCGGCCTGGCCAATAGTCGCGACTGAATCGGCTGTCTCCATCGCTGGTGGGCCACTGCAGGTTTCCAGCGTGTGAACTCGCCTCCCCGCGCGTCACACCAAAGCGGGCACCAACGACAATAAAATGACGCATCCAAGGCGCATTTTTTGTCGCGTTTGCTCGTTTCTTCACGGTATATTGCCCTGAGCGACCCAGACTCCGACGGTAGTTCGGATTCCCCTGGGAGCCAATTCCCAACGGCGAGACGGCGTTATCCGGCGGCTCGGGTCCGCCCCTCATAGCGCAATCGTATTGGCACAGGGTTCCATCGAGAATGGGTCGGTGACCTTTGTGCCCGAGGATGGTAACTTCAGCGCTCTTAGCGGGGAAACTCGTAACTAAGGTTTTGTTGCATTCTCATGAGCGAAAAACGCATAATGAGTGACCCAAGGGAGGCTTTGCCGGGGGTAGGGCAAGGTTGGCAGCCGAGGGTGGATAGTACGCGGTGAACGAAGTGCAGGCCGGCGGTCGGCCGCGAAAATCTGAAAGCCGAAGCGGGATGGGAAAATCTGCCGTATTGGCGATTCGACCCTCAGGGCGCGAGGTGAGTGGGCATGAAGAATAGAAGCGGCGAAAATGGACAAGTGATCGTGCTGGTGCTGATGAGCATGGGACTGCTGTTAGGTGTCCTGGCTCTGGCAATCGACGTGGGCGTGCTTTTCAGAGCCAAGCGGAACCTGCAAATTGCGGCCGACGCGGCTGCGTTTGCCGGGGCGCTGGATTACTACTACAACGCTTCAAATGCGACTGCCAAATCGAGGGGCGCAGCAGCTGGGGTAGCTAACGGGGTCACAACGTCCCAGATCACTGTCAACTCGCCGCCTACCTATGGGCCAAATGCTGGAAAGACAGGCTTCGTTGAGGCCATCGTCATCCAGCCGAATAACACTCTTTTCATGGGGTTTTTGTCTGGTGTTTCTTCCATCAACGTGGCTGCCAGAGCCGTGGCTGGCGCTCCAGGCCCCAGTCAGGCCTGCATCTACATTACGAATCCTACGGCCAGCGACGCGCTCGACCTGCAAGGGGCCTACGATATTGAAGCGCCCGGTTGTGGCGTTTATGTGAACTCCAATTCCGGCAGTGCGGTCCATGTCACGGGCAATGGCGGCACGCTGAATGCTGGTAGTTTCGACATCGTTGGCGGCCTCACAGGCCATCAAACAAACCCGACGGCTCCCAGCACTAACTCCGCGCCGCAAAGCGATCCTTTTGGAGGTCTCAGTGGACCGAGCCCGGCCACGGACTGCACCGGAGCCAATACGGTTTCGGTAGCCACGGTCAAGACCACGACCACTATACCGGTGTCCAACGGGATCACTTGCTTCAGCAGCGCCAACGTCACTCTTTCAGCCGGATTAGCCCTGCCTGGGGGAGCGATCTATGTATTTGAAAACGGCGTAACGATCGGCGGCACCATGTCGATCGGAAGTTCCTCAAGCGGCGCAACTATGGATGTATACAGCGGTACTTTTAACCAGGGAAACTCGGTTTTGAGTATTTACGCGCCCACTTCAGGTACCTATAACGGAATTGCCCTCATGCAACCGGTGACGAATACCAATGAATTGCAGGTCCAGTTTGGCAGTGGCAACCAGACACTCGACGGGTTCATCTATGCGCCGGGTGCGGAGGTTTATCTGCAGGACCACGGCGGAGGCATTACAGCCACTGGGATCGTTGCCAATACCATGTTCGATAAGGCATCAACCATTACGATTCCCAGTTACAGCGTTGCGCATCCGATCACGACGCCACTCAAGAAGGTAACTCTGGTTGAGTAATGAGGAGACCGTGATGGCTAAACAAACTAAACAGCATTGCGGCGGCGAGGCCGGATCAGCCCTGGTGGAGCTTGCGCTGATGATGCCGATCATGATGTTTCTGCTGGTGGCAGCGCTTGAATTTGCCCGGGTGGCGTATGCGGCCATTGAGGTTTCAAACGCAGCCAAGGCCGCGGTTCAATATGGCGCTTCGAGCATAGGCGCGTCCGCGGATGCAACTGGAATGCTGAATGCAGCAATGTCTGATGCGGAAGACCTGCAGACTACCGCAGCCGGGGGAACCAGCCTGATCAGTTTCCCCTCCGCGCCGGTGGTCACTGGCATCTGTTCTGACGGCTCTGCGTGCACGGGGACAGGCAATACCTGCGTCAATACGGATTGCTCCGCATCCCAAATTGAGACGATTCTGACGGTGACAACGCAGGCAACCATCAGTTCGCCGTTCAATCTGCCAGGGCTACCCACGACATACCGATTGAATGGCCGAGCACAGCAGAAGGTGGCGAACCAATGAACAGGAAAGCTGGAACACCGCCGGAAACGAAGCGAATTACCCGGATATGCGGATTCTTCCGCCGCATTGGGACTCTGCGTGTGGATGGCCTGGATGCGCATAACGAGGAAGGCGCGTCTCTTGTTGAAATGGCAATTGTCTCCGGCCTCCTGCTGTTCATGGTCTTCGGTATCGTTGAGGTGTCCATCGGCCTCTATACTTACCACTATCTTTCCGATGCCGCCCGCGATGGCAGCCGGTGGGCCATGGTCCGCGGCTTCAACTCCTGCACAAATACACCGAGCCTGGCGACGAGCACCGCCGAGGGGACTTACACCTGTCCGGGCGGGGCACTACAAGCAGATATCTCCGCGTATGTGAAGAGTCTCGGATATTGGGCAAATGATCCGAGGATGACCGTGACCGCTGCTTGGTACACACCATCTTCGGGCACACCGGTTAGCTGGACGGCGTGCGTTACAGCCCCTTGCAACTTGCCTGGCTACCTGGTGAAAGTGAATGTGCAGTACAACCTCCCGCTGATCGTCCCCTGGTGGCCCAATGGCGGTAAGGTGGTAATCCAAAGCAACTCGGAGATGGTGATTTCGCAGTAGGATATCTCCATAAAAGAAAGTACAACTCCTTCCAACCCCCGGGATTTGAAGCCCCGGGGGTTGCGTGCGTTTTGGCCGATATGGGAGAGAATCGCGTCCTCTCAAAAGTGGCGAAGGGCGCAGACAGGGCCTCTTTGGACTCGCTTGGACCGGGCTCTCAACTCCACTCTGATAGCGATGCCAAATCTTAAGCCTGATTAGAAAGCCTGTTCTTTCGATCAAAAAGGAGCCGATTCAGTTGTTTGTTTTATGCAATCTATAACTTTAGTAACACTTTAGTAATCACATTCTCGTGCCAATTCTGTCCGGGATTGAGTACATTCGGGTTACGTCCACGGGGTACCGCCGGAGATTGTCCCCCGAATTCCCTGTCTTACGCGGAGATTCCAGTGAGATGAGCGCTGTGGCACCGCGAGTGCGGGTGCGAGTTTGCTTGCTTGAGGATTCAGCGATGAAAAAACTACGTGGACCTCGGTGAAGCACAAATCTAGGCGTACAGGGCTGAATTCGTAGTCGAGACTGCTATAGCCCTGCGGTAAACAAGCTCCCCCGAAAAGCACACCAGGGGCACCCTCATTCTCTCCGGGGCGCCCCTTCGTTGCGTCTGGGCGAAATGCTGCACGATTCCCACATTTCGCTGCGGCAATTCACACCCCTTTGCCAGGGCAAGATCGGCCTACACTCGAAGGTATGGCCACCATTCCTGACCTGACCCTCGACGCTGGGCTGCCCGCGAACGTCGATGCCGAGAAGACCATTCTGGGCGCCATCCTGCTGGACAATGCAGCCCACTCAGAGGCGGCTGAAAAGCTGGATGCGGACGACTTTTCGCTGGACTCGCACCGGCGCATCTTCCTGCGCATGAGCGAGCTGATGAACTCGCAGCACGCGGTGGACATTGTGACGCTGGCCAACGAGCTGGCCCGGCAAAAGGAGATTGAGGCGGTGGGCGGCGTGGCTTACCTGGCCTCGCTCACTGAAGGTTTGCCGCTGCGGCCGGTCATCGAGGAATACATCCGCATCGTCAAGGACAAAAGCCTGCTGCGGAAACTGATGCTGATCTGTTCGGCGGCCATCGCTCGCGCTGCCGACCAGAGTGAGACGGCGCTTGAAGTGCTGGGTGCGGCCGAATCCCAGTTACTTGAAGTGAGCGAAAAAGGCATCACGCACGGACTTCAGCCGCTGGACCAGATCGTTCAGAACTCTTTTGGCACCATCGACAACCTCTACAAACAGAGCCGTGAGGTGACGGGGCTGGCCACAGGTTTCAAGGAGCTGGACCGCATGACCAGCGGCCTACAGAAGGGCGAGCTGATCATCATCGCGGCCCGGCCCTCCATGGGGAAGACTGCGCTGGCGATCAACATCGCCGAGAATGCAGCCATCGAAAGTAAGGCGACGGTGGCGGTCTTCAGCCTGGAGATGAGCAAGGAGGCGCTGCTGCGCCGCATGCTGGCCTCGCAGGCCTGGGTGGACCAGCGCAAGCTGCAAACCGGGTTTCTGGGACGCGAGGATCAGGAAAAGCTGCAGAACGCGTTGGGGCGGCTAGTGGAGGCACGGTTGTACATTGACGACTCCGCGGGCATCTCGCTGGCCGAGATGCGGGCCAAGGCACGACGGCTCAGGCAGAATGCCGCAGGACTGGACCTGGTGGTGGTGGATTATCTGCAGTTGATGTCGGCCACGCTGCCCTCGGCCGGCGGCAAGCGCTACGAGAACCGGACGCAGGAAGTCTCGGCCATCAGCCGTGGCCTGAAAGCCCTGGCGAAGGAACTGGATGTGCCGGTTGTGGCACTGTCGCAGCTCTCCCGTGCGAGCGAGCGCCGCAGTGAAGATAAGCGACCTATTTTGAGCGATTTGCGTGAATCTGGCTCAATTGAGCAGGACGCCGACGTGGTAGCCTTCATCCACCGCGAAGCCTATTACGACCGCAGCGAAGAGATGTCGGAAGCCGACAAGGCCAAGTCGGAGATCATCCTGGCCAAGCAGCGCAACGGCCCTACCGGCACCGTCCACCTGAACTTCGCTTCGCGGTTCACCAGCTTCAAGGATCCTGACGACGAGCACGAACTGTAGACGGTTGCGTGGCCTCGGAGAAGAGCGTTCCTCCGAGGCTGAAGAGCGGAGCCTTTAAGACGATGCCGCCTTCATTTCCTGCTGGAACAAGCCTGAAATCCGTCTTCCCAAGGTGTTTTGGGCCCGAAAATGGGGGGAAATCGGAGGGTTTTGTTTACCGATGAGTACATAGGGTTAATCTATATATTATTCATTACAAATATGTTATTGAAAAATTGGCCCCTCCAACGGCGGGTTTTGAAAGGGGAGGGGGGTGGGGTAGGGGTAGGGTATAAACCGGGGCACACGCCTGACAGATTGAATGGTGAAATCTCCAATACATTCTCCCTGGCCCCATTGTGCCCGAGCGAAGAGATATTTTCGGCAAGCGGGAATCTCCTAGCCTCAAGATTCGAGGTGAGGCAGCACTTCCAAGACCGCTCATTTCTGGTCCAGAGTAAGGGCGTAAACATCTGCGCTTGAAATGTCGCGCAGCAGCAATGGCGCGTCAGTGGGGTCCAGCCCCATGTACTTTCCGTCCCATCCCGCGTCATGCCAACTCTTTAGATCGACGACCTTTTCTGCCGCGCCCCCTTTGACTGGGATTCGAAACACACCGATATCGCCCCTCGGCCGCCGGAAGTAAATGAACTTGCCGTCCCTCGACCACTCGGGAGAGTCCACAACCCCCCTTTGCGCAAGCTCCGACCATTGATGCGTCTTGAAATCGAAAATCATCAGGCGCACTTCGTCTTTAGTCCCGGCAACGAGGTACTGTCCGTCCGGCGACCAGCGTGCCCCGAGTATTCCTACCGACCCGGGAACCGTTGTGACCTTGCGGCTGTCGAGGTCGAGAATACGGATGTCGAATTTTAGATTGACCCACGCGACGACCGGCCCGGCAATGGCATTGAAGATGATCTTGCGCCCGTCTGGCGACCAGTCTGGTTGCCACGTGGACAACTCACTAATTTCGCTGACGAGCTTCGGCGGGCTGCCGCCCTCTGAGGAGACGACATAGGTACTGGGCTTATTTGCAGCGGGGGAAGTGGACTGAAAAACAATCTGCATGTTGTCGGGCGACCAGCGGGGCAGGCCAGCCTGCATCGGAGGATCGATCAGTTGCACGGGATTGCTTCCATCCCGGTTTGCCTTCCAGAGAATTCCTTCCGGGTAAGAAACGTAGGCTACCGACTTGCCGTCTTTGGAGAAAATCACACCCTGGGCGGAGATGCCTCCCAGGAAGAGCTGGAACAGTTTGGTCTTCGAGTCGAAACGGGAAAGCTCGCCACGGGGGATCGTGCCTTCTGCAAAGATCCTACTTCCGTCCTTGCCTGGAATCGGTCTGCCCCAACTCATGGGGCCTGTGGTCAGTTGAATCGGACCGGCTGGCGGCCGCCGAAAGAGGCCGCGCCGCTCATCGAGAGCCCAGATCTGGTCTCCCGCCAGGTAGAGGAAGAAACTTCCATTCGAGGTCCAGCGGGCGCAACACGGATCAGATGATGCGGGCCAACCGGGAAGCACTTTATGGGGCGCCAACCCGCTCGACGATATCTCCCAAAGCTCGTTATCCCTGCTGAACCGGATGATGCCGCCATCAGGCGACCAGACGATTTCGGTTACGGAGCCTCCGACCGAGGCAAGTTTGTGAGCTCCCGTCCCATCGCTCTGAACGAGCCAAATGTCGCCTTCCGGTGTAGAGTAGGCCACGGAGTTCGCATCCGGCGAATAGGATGCAACTACAGCTTCTCCCAGGCGGCGAGTGGAGCCTCCCAGGATCCGAACATTCCACAGAGGATAGGTAACGCTGTCCTCTTTAGGCACCGGCATGACGAGTAGATTGGCCCCATCCGGCGAAACATCCGCCAGCATCGGCGACGGCAACGCAACCGGGATCTGACCAGTCAATCCGCCCGAGATTGCAATCTGAGCAATTGACCCGATCGACGCCTCGCCCGGCATTTCATTGAAGTAGAGCCTGCTCCCGTCCGTTCCGGCGAGAGATTTCTTGCGGCCGTCGTGGGTAATCTGGGTGTATCCCGTAACCCGCGGCGGTGGCAGCGGGCGGTGCAGGTACCAGATTGCAGAAGAGAGAAGACCCGCCGCGAAAATCAAACCAGTGACCGCGGAGATGAGCCCACGGTGGTGATGGCGAGTTGGAGTCTCAGCTGACGCTGGAACAGCCTGCTGCGCCCCATTTGTCCCATTGATCAGAGGTGAATCCGAATCACCATTCGGATGAGAAAGTCCGTTCCGTGTCTCTTCTTCTGCCCTGGTTACAGGAGCGATGAAGCGATAGCCCCGCCTGGGAACAGTCTCAATGTAGACAGGCTTTTCAATGGAGTCACCGAGAGCGTCACGTAGATTCATGATTGCCACATTCAGGCTGTGGTCGAAGTCGACGAACGTGTCCAATGGCCACAGAACCTGGCGCAATTCCTCGCGGGTGACGATCTCACCGGCATGTTGAAGCAGATAGACCAGGATGAGGAAAGACTGCTCCCGCATCTTGACGGGCGTGCCGCTGCGGCGCAACTCGACTCTCCGCGTGTCCACTTCGTAGACACCGAAACGCCAGGTTTGATCCATGCCCACCGGCGTTGCCACAATCGCACCCTTCTGGGGACTCTGGTGGGGAAGTTTAGCACGGATCGTTTAAACATGGCGACTGATGACTCAAACAGAATGCTAACTTTTAAGCCTCGGTATTTCAATTACATAGACGAGAACAGCCATTTGACTTCGAAATGACTTCCAAAGAATGGCCAAAACTGCAGCGAGTGTGCAAAGTACGGAGCATCGCACGCAGGTTCACTCCTTATGAGACCGCGATGCGAATCAAAAAGGGGGACACTATGCACACCAATCCGAAGCTATCTTCAAAAACCAGAACCTTGCCGCTGCTGGTTGCTTTGGCCGTGTTCGCCACGCTGGCGATGACGGTTCAGGCTTCTGCGCAGAAAATCATCACGTTCGATGTTCCGGGCGCAGGTACTGGCGCCTTTCAAGGTTCATACCCTGTCGCCATCAATAACCAGGGCTGGATCACTGGGAATTACACGACGAACAGCAATGCGACTTACGGCTTCCTGCGCACTCCCGACGGCAAAGTCATCCAGATTGACGCTCCGGGAGCGGCTACAAGCTCCTACTGGCAAGGCACCTATCCCTATGCCATCAATTCGGAGGGGGTGATCGCGGGGTACTTCGTTGACGCGAACAATGTGAATCACGGCTTTCTGCGAACTCCTGACGGCAAGTTCAAGACCGTGGACGTTCCGGGCGCGGGCATCGGCGCGGGACAGGGAACTTTCTTGGTCGATATCAACGATTTCGGGGTGACCGCCGGATGGTACAACGACGCGACTGGCACGGGGCATGCCTTCCTGCGCACTTCCGTCGGCAAAGTCATCCCGTTTGTCGCACCGGGTGCGGTAACAGGTAGCACCTATGTCAGCTGGGTCAATGGCCTCAACAATGCAGGAGAGTTGGAAGGAGGGTACGTTGACTCGAGCAACGTAGGCCACGGCTATGTGCGTCATTCCGACGGTAGCTTCGATACATATGAGGCTCCGAACGCGGGCTCGGGCGCGGGCCAAGGAACCTCTCCCTCGAGCATCAACGCCCTAGGGACAGTCTCTGGACAATACGCCGACGCGAGCAACGTGTGGCACGGCTACCTGCGCACACCTTACGGCAGGTTCATGATATTTGATGCTGAAGGAGCGGGGACGGGCGCGGGCCAAGGCACCTTTGGCATCGCTGTCAACAATCTCGGTGTCGTCGCGTCAACGTTCGATGATGCGAACGGCGCAATGCACGGATTTGTCCGCACTCCCGACGGCAAGATCACTGAGTTTGACGCTCCGGGCGCGGGCATAGCGTCCGGCCAGGGCACCGGTGTCTTTGAAAACAACCTGATGGGTGCGATCGTCGGATACTACCTCGACACAAACAACGTGTTTCACGGCTTCCTGCGGATGCCACAATAACTGGCGCGGAAACACGCCAATTGCGCAGTAGGTAGAACTAGCCAATTGCACACATGAATAACCAAGTCGCGCGTGCAGGATGCAGGGTCGTCTCAGATCCGAATTGGATCGGTCCCCCCGCATCGTGCCCCCCGGAAGGCGGGTCTGGCATACGCCAGGCCCGCTTTCTCGCTGCGGACATTCGCGTCACGGCGAGAGCAAACCGTTTCGGTAGGTTGGGAGTTCCACCGATCCTTTTATCGAGTTCCGGGAGGATGATGGCCAATTCGTCAGTAACGATGTGCTGGTTACATCCCTGACGGCTGAGATCAGATAAATCCGGTGAATTCCAGATCTTGTCTAAAAAGTCGAGCCACTGCCCAAAGACTCTTGGTATTGGCCAAAGAACCAGAGTTTCAAGGCAAAGCCCCTCAGCGGTTAAACAGGCTGCGGAAGAATTCGAGACTTCGGGTGAAATTGGCGAACAGCACCTCCTTCGGGGCGTGTTCACGGCTCGTTCAGAATCAACGCCACGCGGCCGGCAATGAACTTGCTGGGCGACTCTCCCAGCTCCACGTCGATCAGCTCGACGGGGAAGTCGATGTGGTGCGGACGCAGGACCAGGCGTGTGGACACCAATTCCAAGTAGCGAAGTGCGAGCTTGGCGCCGTTCTGCACCGCATATAAAGTAGGCCGGTCGAGGCGGTAGGGCGCGAGCGAGTTGTAATGGCGATCGATGACTGCCAAGGCGTCGGGAAGGACCAGGGGATCCATGGGCAGCGCATCGGCTGCGGTAATGCGCACCGCGACAAACCGCTGCCAGGCGCGCCTCGCGGACGAGGCGCGGGTCCGGACGGACTCAACCGATGCGGAAGGAAGGTGGAGCATCGACCGCACCGCAACGGGGCGGATATAGGGCTCGAAGAGCGCGGTGGCATGCGAGACCACAGGGATGGCGCTGCCGTCTTCTTCCAGGGGGAAGCCCGCATTTCTTTGATTGCCTGGCAGCAGGTCGTCGGCCGCCAGGTGTTGCGAAGCCAGGATGCGGTCGATGGCCTCAAGGGAGAGCTGACGGCGGTCGTGGAGGAAGTTGGACAGATGCGACTGGCCAAAGCCGGTCTGCCGGGCCAGAAGCGAAACGCTCAGACTGCCCCGCTGTATCCTGCGCAGCAGTTCGAGGCGGAGACGCTCGTGCATCTGGGTAAAATTCATCTGTGGAAAATCCGTCACCGGCAATGGATAGAAATGCTCTCAATTTTCTTGTAGCAAAGTTATTTGAGCTAACTAGCCATCATTTACACCGTTTACCTGGGGAATGAAACAGGGTGGGAAGGAATAAGTCAGGAATACATTGACGCAAGAGATACATCTTTCTAGATTGGCTTTACTTTAACTCGCACAGGTATGCGGGAAGCTATTGAGGAAATGCATCTTTGGTGCTACCCCGGAGAGGCAGAATTCTGCCCTTTGCGGAGACCAATGAACAGTTCCGGCCGGATTTGCGGCGCCTAAAGGAAAGCCAAGCTCTATCGAGTCCGTTCGAGGTTGCCGATTGCACAGGGTTGCGTCGACTACAACGCGGCGGCTCAAGGTAAGGCGATCGTGAAAGCGCAATGATTCGAGCCGGCTATCCTCTTCCCGACTGCAGGCGCTCCGCAGAAGCGTCCCAGAGCAGACGAGTGTGAGAATTCCAAGGTCTGCGCGCCACCATCATGACAAATAACAAGAGAAGACAGGCGGCATTGATCAATCAGGTCGAAAGAAACCTGAGACACCTTGCCTGGTTCTCTTTAACCCGCCATTTTGCGATGACCATGTTGAACGGGCGGGGAAATGAGCAAAAGGGGAAGATTCGTCATGGAATTGCGCGTGCAACTGAAAATTTGCGAGGGATGCGGTTGCCTCTGGTATCGGGCTCAGACCCAAGGGAGTGTGTATTGCAAAGAGTGCGAGACAAAGTTGAAAGACTTTCCAACACCGGAGAGCAGGAAGCGACGCGGACGTCCCGCGCGTAAGCCAATCGTGAGGATTTGGGCGGTGGCTGACGCCATGGGAGGTGTGGAATGAGCGCCGCGCTGCAGTTGCCAGTGATCTGGGGAGCAAGCAGTCCTCAGGAGGCGTGGCTCGGAAAGCGCGGACCGGCTGAAGAACGGCCGGCAACAAATCTGAGAGCGGCAGCGGCACAAAGGGTGCCGGCAAACCCGCCGGATATCAGCCTGGCATTCTACAGAAAGCATACGGAAAGCATGCTTCGGCGCTACCTGTATGCATCGATGCAAGTGGGACGGGCTCCGTCTATTCTGGGCGAGCCAATCGCGCGGGGGTGGGTTTCAAGCCGTCCGGTTCGCACCTTCGAGGACGCGGTGATCTTTGTCCTCGACGTGGAAAGCTGCCTGGACAAGCTTGGATCGCTGGATCGCCAAATGCTGAGCAGAATTGTTCTGCAGGAGTATACGCAGGCCGAGGCGGCCACCTTGCTGGGGATGAGCGTTCGCGCCATTTCCTACAAGTTTCCGCAGGCCCTCGATCGACTAACCGAGAAGCTGCTGCAGAGCGGCCTCCTGGTACTTCCGCACTCATAACATATGGCGTCAACCGGAAAAAAGGGAGTGCCCAAAGGCGCTCCCTTTTTGCATGTGTCACAGACTCCTCGTTCAGTTCAAAATCGACCGAAGTGACTACATCCAGTCATGGTGACGAGATTTCATCATCGTTACGTCGTCACTAGCTGTTACGCCAGCGTGACCTGGCTCCCCGCGCCGATCGCTAACTCCTCTCTCCTCAATCGGCAATGGCTTTTACCAGGCTCACATGTGCGTTTGGCACCGGACTTGCCTTAGCCATGTCAGCGCAGGACGGCATGAAATGGCGCAGGAAGTGTAACCAGGAGGTTGGGAAATGGAAATGATGCAGGTTAGAGAGAGCGGTTCCGGGGCGCAAATGCACGGTTCCTGCGAGTTCTATAAGAAGCTGTCACCCGAAGCTTTGAAACACTTTACGTCGCTCACAAATTCGTCCTCTTATCCGGCGAATATGATCCTGTTTCAAGAAAAAGCAATGCCGGGCAACGTGTATGTGGTTCTGGAAGGAGAGGTAAGGCTCTCAATCAACTCCAGTGAAGGGCGTCGCCTCAGCATTCGCATCGCGCGAAAGGGTGACATTTTAGGTCTGGCTTCGGCACTTTCGGGCAAGCCCCACGAAATGAGCGCCGAGACGCTTTATCCAGCCAAGCTAGCCCCTATCGAGCGGCGCGAATTTCTGGGCTTCCTGATGCGCTATCCCGCGGCCTACCAGGCCGTTTCAGAGGAGATCTCGCGGGAATATGCGATTACCTGCGACCAGTTACGCACGCTGGGTTTGTCGTCGTCGGTGCCGGAAAAGCTCGCTCGACTGCTGCTGGATTGGAGTGAGACTGGACAGACCACCGAATCTGGATCGCGACTCCGCTTTTCGCTGACCCATGAACAGATCGGCGAATTCATTGGCGCATCGCGCGAGACGGTCACGCGGACCCTCTCGATTTTCAAAGAGCGGCAATTAGTGGCGTGCCACGGTTCCATACTTACCATTCCCAGCCGGGCTGCGCTACAAAGCTTTGCCTGTGTCTGAAGGGCAGGAGTGACGGAAGCGAGCAACAAGGTGATCTTGAATTCGATACGCAGAGACCAGAGGCAGTTGAAGAGCGAGCACCCTCCTGGCAAGCCTGCAAACCAATCTCGCAACAACCTACCGAGGGAATCAAAAAAAATGGAAACGACGACCACGACTTCTACTTACGCTCTGCTCGCTTCGAAAGCCGAGAATCTCCAGCAGCAGTGGCGCGATGAGGAGGCTATCCAACTGATATGGGGTCTTGATTGGTTCGTAAGGACGATCGCGTGTCCCAACCATGGGTGGACTTGGCCAAGGTCGTTGGATGGCGAAAGCATCGAGGGCTTCGATGCCCATCAGACATGCTTCAAATGCACCGCGGAGCGCTTCTTCGATACGCGGCACTGGCAGGCGGGCCCGATGTATCGCAGAGAGGGCATACGGCGGTCTGAAAGTGCCCCCCGTAGCCACACGAGGCGAGAGCGCCACAGCAGCCGTCGTTTCCAGGTAACCCTGGAGTCTCAAAGGAACCCCAAATTCAATTTAGATATGTAGACGGCGGGACGCTCCGCAGCTCTACATGCGTGGTTCTGGTACACCGCCCAGCCAGGCGGATCATGGGCGGTGTCCTGCGCCCGCGAGAACTATCCACCGCCGGTTGGCCCTTTAGTATCATTGACTCAATCGAGACGCTGCCTTAAGTTACTGATTGCGGAGCCCGTTCGCCCCGTGCAATCGCTCACTGCGGTGTAAGGATAGTCATTGATTCTCTCTCTGCTCTCAGTCATTGCCTTCGTGGCGGTGGTCCTTTACTTTGGTCCATTGAGGGCCAGAAGACTCCGCATGAACCGGCAGTCATGGAGTGCACTGATCGCCGGACTAAGGCATGATTGGAGCGCGCGCGAGCTTAGCGATCAATTCCTGTGGAAGGAAGGGCTGAGCGCCACTCCCGAAGAAGCCTGGGAACGGATTAACGGTGCCCACGGCCTGTGGGCCATGTTTCAGAATGCGCAGATCATGGTGGAGATGGCTGAGTTTGCCTCACGCACCAGCGACTCGATCGAGCCCACGGTTCTTGAGACCCTGCGCGTCAATGCCGAGCAGATTCGGCTTTACGTCCTGAAAGCTGTCGACGAATATGCATGCTCACAAGCCACTGAGAGCGTGCAGGAGAACGCATTTTGCGCGGCATTCCTGTACACCAGAATGGCCGCACGGCTGACGCGGCTGCTGCAGGAACATGCGGCGACAGCACTCCCCGATTTTGTCGCTGCCATGTAGAGGAAAGAACTTCAGCGGACGGGCGATTTCGCCTGCAGACCGATCAGAATTTGCGGGACCACTCGCGCGGCCAACGCTCCACAATCACCTTCTTGTCGGTGAAAAACTCCACGGCATCGCGGCCCTGGGCATGCATTACGCCAAAGAAGCTGCCTTTCCAGCCGGAAAAAGGGAAGTAGGCCATGGGCGCGGGCACCCCGATGTTCACGCCCACGTTGCCGGTGGAGACGGCGTTGCGAAACTGGCGTGCTGCCGCGCCAGAAGAGGTAAAGATGGAACTGGCGTTGCCGTAGGCCGAGCGGTCGATCAGTTGCAGCGCCTCTTCCACTGAGCCCGCATGCACCACGGAGAGCACCGGGCCGAAGATTTCGGTCTCCATGAGAGAACTGGTGGCGGGCAGTCCGTCGAGCACCGTGGGGCCGACAAACGAGCCTCCTCCGCCATTCGCAGGAGCGCGGCCATCCGCGATGGGGGTTGCGCCTTCGCCTTCGCCCCTGGCTATGAGAGAAACCACGCGGTCACGGCTGGCTGCAGTGATTACGGGGCCCATCTGCGTAGCTGCATCCAGGCCGTTGCCCACCTTAAGCGCAGCGGCTGCAGAGGCAATCGACTCACTGAACCAGCTCCGTGCCTCGCCGACAGTGACGGTGACGCTAACCGCGAGGCAGCGCTGTCCGGCACAGCCAAAAGCTGAGTCCGCGATGATCTTTATCGTGGTTTCGGGGTCCGCATCGGGCAGGACCACCACATGATTTTTTGCACCGCCCTGGCACTGTACGCGCTTGCCGCCGGCAGATCCGCGGGCGTAGACGTATTTGGCCACCGGCGTGGAGCCGACAAAACTGACTGCGCGGACCAACGGGTGGTCCAGCAGGGCATCGACCGCCGGTTTGCCGCCATTGACCAGGTTCACCACGCCCGCAGGCAGGCCTGTCTGGTGGATGAGCTCGACCAGGCGCGCCGCTGAAAACGGCACACGATCGCTGGGCTTCAGCACCACGGTGTTGCCGGTGGCGATGGCATAGGGCAGGAACCACAGTGGGATCATCAGCGGAAAATTGAATGGAGTGATGATGGCAGCCACACCCAGGGGCTGGCGGACCATGATCTCGTCAATCCCCGGCGCTACGTCTTCAAGGGAATAGCCCTGCATCAGCACCGGAATGCCGCAAGCCACTTCAACGTTCTCAATGCCTCTTCGCAGCTCCCCTTTCGACTCGGCCAGGGTCTTTCCGTTTTCAATGGTGATGAGCGTCGCCAGCTCATCCAGGTGGTCTTCGAGCAGTGCCTTCAATTTGAAGAGGAACTGCACGCGGTCCGCGGCTGGAGTGGCGCGCCACGAGGGAAAGGCAGCGTGGGCGGCCTCGACAGCGGCGTCCACTTCTGCGCCCGAGCCAGCCGGGGAGTGGCCGAGCGGTTCGCCGGTGGCGGGGTTGGAGAGCGCGATGCCGGCCGGGCTGGTGGGGGTGAGCCAGTGTCCGCCGACGAAGTTGAGCACCTGAGGGGAAGTCGCGGTGGTCATAGGAATTTCAATTTATCGCAGCGAAGGCGCTGAAGGCACCAGGAAACTGCATGCATCGCGGCAGGGAAGGTTTGGTATTGTGAACGGGTTCGGTCTGTGCGCGCTAGAGCAGCGTTCAAATTGACTCCTCTCGAGGGGGACATCCATGCACCCGTTCTCTCGTTACGCGGCTTTTATCCTGTTGCCGGCATCGGCCGTGATGGCCGCACAGCAACCTGCCGGTCAGGCCACCAGCACTCCTCAACCCACGACCGCGGCCCAGGCGCCGACCCGCGACACCAGCTACATCGACGAGCAGGGTACGGCACACGTGACGAGGGTGGTGCCGCTGCCGCAGACCATCAGTCCACAGGCGCAACTGATCCTGGGCCGGGCTGAGCCGGACCAGGGACCGCCGCAGCCGCTGGCCGAGCGCCGCGCTCGGACGGACGCTTACACGGCGCGTGCCCGCTCTGCCTGGACCAGGCTTTGCCCGAACACGCTTGTCGAAGACACCATCGCCAGAGTCCCGGTGCGCGTTGTGACCCCCGAGGGAATGCCCGATGCCAATCGTGACAAGGTGCTGCTGAATCTGCACGGCGGCGGATTCAACTCCGACTCCGGTTCGTACACTGAGTCCATCCCCATCGCAAGCTATACCAAGATCAAAGTGGTGGCTGTGCTGTACCGGCTGGCGCCCGAGCATCCGTTTCCCGCTGCAGTGGACGACTCAGTGGCCGTCTACAAGGAGCTGCTGAAGACCTACAAACCGCAGCACATCGTCCTCTATGGGACCTCCGCGGGGGCTATACTGACTGCCGAGGTGGCCGCGAAACTGAAGCAACTGGGTCTGCCTTTGCCGGCCGCCATGGGCATCTTCAGCGGCATGGGCGACTTTGCGCGTGATGGCGACTCGATCGCCATCTATGCGCTGCGCGGCTTTTCAGGACATCTCGATCCACCCGAAGCCGGGGCGCATGATCCCTCTTACGTGGCCTCGACCGACCCCAAAGACCCGGTTCTTTCACCCATCTATGGCGACCTGCACGGGCTGCCGCCGACTCTGTTTGTGACCAGCGGCCGCGACCTGCTGCTGAGCGGCACGGTGAACCTGCATCGCGCCTACCTGAATGCCGGAGTGGACGCGCGGCTGGTGGTGTTCGACGCCCTGCCGCACGCGTTCTGGTACGATCCGCTGCTGCCGGAGGCGATAGAGGCCAACCACATGATGGCGGAATTCTTTGTGAAGGAACTGGGCCGGTAGCGGTCACTCCACCTTGGGAACCGGGGTGACCGGAATGCGCAGGCCGGAGTTAAACCGGGAAACGAGCTCGAAGGTGGCGGCAAGGGCGGTGAGTTCGACGATTTCCTTGGTATTGAAGTGCATGCTCACAGGAGCGAAAGCCGCTTCATTTACGGCATGGCCAGATTGATGGAGTAGTCCGGCAAAGCGAAGGCCCGCCTTCTCCCGGGCGGTAAAAGGGCCAGTTTCGAAGTTGTCGCAACTAGCCACCTGCGCCGGAGTGGCGCCGCGTTTCAGGGCCAGGTAGCGGTGCGTGACTACGCAGTCCTCGCATACGTTCAGAGAGGATACGCGGAGGGCGATCAGCTCCTTGTACCAGCGCGGCAGCGAGCCCTCTGCCATCAGCGGCCGCAGCAGCGCGGTCATTCCCTGGGCCAGCGTGGGCACGTTGGCCAGTGCTTTGAACATGTTGGGGACAATCCCCAGCTCTGCCCACACCTGGTCATAAAGGTTGGCGATTTCGGCGGGCGCATCTTCGCGATCGAGTAGCGGGACGCGGGGAGCAAGAATCGTAGACGCGGTCATGCGAACTCCTGAGAGGTTCAACGCAAGGCTAAATGCGGCGTGATTTCACTTGCTGACGCAGAATTGAATTGGCGCTCATAAATTTGCTCAACCCTGCACGTGAGTTCACACGCAATTGGAGAACTGTATTAGAAAGAACGCTATCCGGACGCGATTTCATTTGCCCCATCCGCTCACTAAGTAAGATGCGCGGTTTACAGGGACGGTTTTCATCATGGCAAGGTATCGGTTGAGTACCAAAGTGTCCTCACCTCAGCGGCGGCGGCGTTCCGCGCAAAGTAAGCGAGGCTTGAATTTCCCATGCCGGGGTGGCTCGCCGAGACGGCCCTGGGTACAGCATCTCGAAGCCCCAAGAGGTGCGCCACCGTCCGGATAATTCCGCAGCGTGAGCCTTGCGACCCCGGGGGAGTTGGTCAGCCCAATCGTCGCGGGCCTTAAACTATGCTCTTTGTTGCGCTTGTGCGCGGACCTACCACCGAGACTGTGGTTCCCGGTCTGACCAAGAACCCCCGAAAATTACTCTCCCCTGCCGTCGAGTCGCTCAGGTGGCTGCCGCATTCGTTCGCCCCTGCGCCTGCTGCATGAGAGCCCATCCGCCCCCAAACCCCCTAAAGTGGCGTACGGGACGGGGCACGGTATCGCATCCATGGGGAGTCAACTCGGATCCGAGATAGGCTCCAATACCACACCATGTCTTCGGAAAATAGTGAGAGCTTCGCCCTAGAACCTTATCGCAACAGTTCTGTAACGTTCTTCGATGCTACTCATCGTATGTAGACGAATAGTATGCATAGATTCAAGATTCAGCCAATGCCAAAAAGCAACAAGCTGATTCTAGGCGCGACCATTCGCGATTTGCGGATGAAGCTTGGTTATTCGCAAGAACTACTCGCGGAAAAGGCCAATCTGCACCGTACATACATCGGAGGCGTCGAACGGGGCGAAAGAAATCTGGGCCTTGAGAACATTGTCAGGCTTGCACACGCGCTCAAAGTCAAACCTAGTCAGCTACTCGAAAGGATTACGTAAGATGGCTGACTCCCAATATGTGGGAATTTTAGAAAGCGAATGGCTGAAGAAGACGGAAGAACTTGTGAAGGCTCACCCACTCAAGACTCAAGAAATCAAGGCTGTTGTTTTGCAGGCGTGGGCGGACATATTTGAATCAAGGCTCGGTCCGAAGAGATTCCAAATTGGGAAGGATATCTTCCCGAAACCCCAGATTATGGGCTTCTTTTTACACGAATTAATCCCTCTGGAATTCTCAGCGCGTTACCCCAAGCGATGGCGTGGCGAGCGGACGAAGCTTGACAAAGACATGGTTTACATTCCCGATGACAGGTTTTCGATCGAGATCAAGACGTCATCTCACCCCTCACAGGTATTCGGCAATCGCAGCTATGCACAGGAGGGCGAAACCCAAGGCAACAAGCGCAAATCGGGATACTACTTAACCGTAAACTTTGGCAAATTTGCCGGCAAAAGTGGCAATCCCAAGATCCTACTCATTCGATTTGGCTGGATTGATCACTGTGACTGGATAGGACAGGCCTCAGCGAAAGGACAGCAGGCGCATCTTACGGCGGCAGCCGATAAGTACAAGTTACTGACAATCTATCGCGGTGAATAGCTCAGCTTGAGATTCGATAATGCGATTTTCCTCAATTAGCGCTTCGAGCCTTCGGCTTGCGATCTCCAAATAACGAGCCGACAACTCAAACCCCAAAACTGGACGACCGAGTTGGACGGCAACCAGTGCCGTCGTCCCAGATCCCATAAATGGATCAAGGACGATGTCTCCGGGATTGCTGCAAGCCTTGACGATTCGCTCGATTACCGCCACCGGGAACTGGGCTGGATGCTCCGTTCGTTCTGGTGAAGCACGATCTGTGCCAGACGTAACCTTCGGAAAGAGCCAAACGTCTGAGGGGTTCTTCCCAAGAGGATTGCATTTCAACTTTCCGTTCTTCTTTTGGTTTGGATATTTTACGTCCGGGTCGCGAACGTCATCTAAGTTAAATGTGTAGCTTTTCTCATCCTTGACGTACCACAAGAACTTCTCGTTTCGCGGTGAAAAGCTGTTTCTGGCTGCGACACCTGCTCCATAATGCCAAATGATCTCCTGAATCAAGAAAAGTGGAACCTTATCCCACAGGAGGTATGGGAGCGGCAACGAACGGGCCACGCCCCCTTTGGGGACGTACCCCAAATTCAGCCAGAACGCACCGCTTGAGGTTGTTAGTCGGCTGATTTCCGCGATCCAATCGGAGCACCACTCGACATATGTGTCAAGTTGAAGGAGTTGCTCATATTCTTTCCCAATGTTGTACGGGGGAGAAGTAACTGTGAGGCCGACGAAGTTGCCTTGTAGTGAGCGCATCGCTTCAAGACAGTCTTGATTATAGAGATAAACGCCCGTAGATTTGTAATCGGGTGGTCCCAAAATTGCCTCTATCTGGTCGAACTTGCGCTCTTGATTCGTCTTGTTCATAGGCTTAAGACTTTTATAATCCGGCCTACCACAAAAAGCCAATGATGCAGCGCAAATCGCAGACCCTCTACCGCATGATGGAAGCAGGCCGCTAGGCGTTGACCGAATATGGCAGGCTTTGCGGCAACTGCTGGGCGGCGCGACCGGTGCATAAGCCTTGCAGGGCGCTTATTCCTCGGAGGCCAGGCTCATGCGCACGCGTTCCATGATGCCCAGATAATAGGCCAGGTTGTGGATGGTGTTCAAGGTTCCTGAAAGAGCCTCGCCGCATTGCATCAAATGGCGCAAGTAGGCGCGGGAGTAGCGACGGCAGACCATGCAGGCGCAGGCCGGGTCGGGCGGACCCTGATCTTCGGCGTAGCGTTTGTTCTTGATGTTCAGGCGGCCCTCGCTGGTGAAGAGCAGCCCGTGGCGCGCGGCGCGGGTGGGCAGCACGCAGTCCATCATGTCTATGCCCATGCGGGCATACTGTTCAATTTCGTCGGGATAGCCGACACCCATGACGTAGCGCGGTTTGCCGGGAGGCAGTAAGGGCAATACCTCGGCGATCATGTCAAGAGTCAGGTTGCGCGGCTCGCCCACGCTGAGGCCCCCGATGGCGTAGCCGTCAAAGTCCATCTCAACGAGGCGTTCCGCACTTTCGCGGCGCAGGTCGGCGTAGGTGCCGCCTTGGACGATGCCGAAGAGGCTCTGCGTGCGTCCCTCGAACTGGTCGCGCCAGACAACCTCCTCGCCATGTGCGCGCATGTGGTCCAGGGATCGCCGCGCCCAGGCCATGGTGAGGCGCAGGCTCTCTTGTGCGCGAGGACGGTCGGCGGGGTACTCAGTGCACTCGTCGAAGGCCATGCAAATGTCCGCGCCGAGAGCGATCTGCACGTCCATGGAGTGCTCGGGAGTAAAGAAGTGGCTGCTGCCGTCGAGATGGGAGCGAAACCGGACGCCCTCGTCGGTGACCTTGCGGAGTCCGCTCAAGCTAAAAACCTGAAAGCCGCCCGAGTCGGTGAGCAAGGCGCGCGGCCAACTGATGAAGCGGTGCAGACCGCCCATGCGGCGGATGGCCTCATGGCCAGGGCGCAGGTAGAGGTGGTAGGTGTTGCCGAGAATGATTTCAGCGCCGAGAGACTCGACGATATCCTGCGCCACGGCCTTGACTGTGCCGGCGGTGCCAACGGGCATGAAGACCGGGGTCTCGACTGTTTGATGGGGCAAGCCGAGGCGGGCGCGACGGCCGCCTGAGCCGGTTGCCTTGAGTACGTTGAAGTCGAGGGTCACCAGACGATTCTAACGGGACGGGTGCACGAGCAAATCCTGTGAACCGGGATTCTGTTAACGCGCATTGCCGAGCCGAACCAGAAATCCGACCCGTCCGACGCGCGGTGTGCCCAGGGTTGCGGTCGGCGTCTTGCCTACTTCAATCTGGCGGTCGAAGAGGTTTTCTCCGGCGGCGAAGACTTGAAAGCGCTTGCCCAGGTCGTGCGAGGCGTAGGCGTCGAGGCGGAAGAATCCATGCAACAGGTAGTGGTTCGCGTCGTCGTCGAATTGCCGCCCGCTGAGCCGGCTCTGCAAACTTAGAGTACCGACGGCAGGCTTGTAGGCGCGAATGTTGAGACTGGCCAGGTTGTGGGCTACCTCGGGAATCCAGTTGCCCATGTCCTGGCTGCCTTTGGTCACCGTCGCGTCGGCATATTGGTAGCCGCCATCGACGGCCAACCAGCGCCGGGGCGCAAGCTCGAAGTCGATGGCCAGGCCGCGGCTCTCGATCTGGCCCAGATTCTCGCGCATCAGCAGGATGGGCGAAGACGTTGGGTTAATAGTGACGGCGGTGATGGGGCGGTTGACCTGGGTGAGGAAGTAGCTGGCGCGGATGCTGCCCCAGAACCATTCCGTGGCCAATCCCGTCTCCCAGCCTGTGGCGCGCTCGCTGAGCAGGTTTCCGTTGGGCTTGGTGAGCATGTTCCCAACCTGCGTAGTGCGGTAAAGCTCGTTGGGAGATGGCGCGCGAAAGGCGCGGAATCCTGAGGCCGAGACCGCCCAGTGATTCCACAGCTTGCGCGAGAGGCCTAAGCGGGGATCGAAAACATGCTGGTCGAATTGCGGCGGCTGGGTGGCAGACGGCGTCCAGGCCGACCCGTTCCATGCCAGTTGCTGACCGTCGTAATTCTGGAACCAATCCAGGCGGGCGGAGCCGGTCAGTGTCCAGCCGGCACGGACCCACATGGCTTCGCCGTAGGCGGCGGAGTCGCGCTGGTGATCGTGCAGGTTGGTGAGCGCGGCGGTGGCGCCGTAGGTCTGCTCCTGATCCCACACGCGCACGTCGTGGGTATCGGCCCCGGCCACCACGATGAGGCCGGCGCCGATGGGCTGAGTCCAATGGGCCACAGCGCCCAACTCGTTCTCCGGCGTATGCGAGAAACGCGTAGGGGATTCTCCGCAGCGGTAGGAGCAGGTGGGGTCGGCAGCGGTGGGCAGGCTGCTGATGCTGGAAAACACCTGGCGGAAGTGCTCGGTCGAGCCGTAGACCCGGGTTCCCAGCGCGCCGCCGTGCGGTCCCTGCCAGTCGCTTCCGGTGGCGTAGCGCCACAGGCGCGTGGCGTTAGTCTGGTCGGGGGTTCCGTTGCTTCGAGCGTCGTTTAGGCTGCTGGCACGCAACAGCAGCCGCAGCGGGCCGCGATCGTGCTCGGCCAGCAACACGCCGTTCTGGCTATGCACGTTGCTGGCTATATCCACCGGCCCGCGCTGTGAAGGCGCCTCCTGAATGTACCCATCGGTGCCCAAAACGCCGCCAGCGGCAAGCAGGCCCCACGGTCCTCGTTTGCCTTGCAGCAGCAGGCTGTCGTCGAAGGTGCCTTCGGCGCCGTAGCTGCTTTTCAGCTCGGCCTGGTCGAACGTAGGCCGTGCCGGAATCAGGTTCAGTACGCCGCCGATGGCGCTGGAACCGTAGAGGTCGCTGGCGCCGCCGCGCACCACCTCGACGCTTTTCACCGCCAGTTCGGGCTGCTCCTGCCAGTGAATCCATCCCGCAAATGGGTCGTTCAACGGCACGTCGTCCTCGGTCAACAAGGTGCGGCTTGCCGCCGTGGAGCCCAGCCCGCGCAGGCTGACTCCCTGGGAGGAGGGATTGGCCACCAGCGAACTGGAACGGCGATACAACTCGACGCCGGGAAGCTGCCGCACTTTGCCGTCCATGGTGATCGCGGCTGCGGTGTTCAGAGCTGCCTCATTAAGCGTCCGCGTAGTCACCGGGCTCTCCAACTCGCCCAGGGGTGTGCGGTAGGCTGTCACCGTCACCTGTTCGCCGGCTGCGGCCGGTTGCAAACGGACGATTGCGCCGGAGCTCAGTTGCAGGCTTTGCCCCGAAAAGCCCGGCGCATCGACGCGCACCCGGCAGGGGGCAGCGCAGCTCAAGGTCACGCGGCCATCTGCGCCGGTCAGGCCCAGGACGCGGCCCGACGCATCCTTCACCGACGCGCCGGAAAGAACGGTCCCCCGGCTATCGTCGACGGTGACGGTTATCGTGGTCTGCGCGCAGAGGCTCAGCGGGATCAACAACATCCCGGCAAGCGCCTGCGCGCCAAATCTCGTTGTTGACCGGCACCACGGCATGGGCGTCACCTAGGCCATTCTTTAGCAGAGTGTAGAGCAATTGCGCCAGAGTTTTCCCTTGATTGGGTTCAACTACCTGCGGTGCTATCTCGTTGAGGGGGATGAGAACGAAAGCGCGCTGAGCCAGCCGGGGGTGTGGAATCTCCAGGCCCGGTTCGCTGACCTGGAGATCTCCGCACAGGAGAAGATCCAAATCCAGTGTACGTGGCCCGTTGGGGATGCCCGCGGCGCGGTCCCGGCCAAACTCTTTCTCGATTGCCAGCAGCCCATCGAGCAACTCGCGAGGCTGCAGTTCCGTCTCCAGCGCGACCGCGGCGTTGGTGAAGCGGGGCTGCGCGGCCAACCCGACCGGTGCAGTTGAATAAAGTGAGGACCGGCAGACCACCCGGCCCAGAGATTCGAGGCGCGAAGCTGCGGCGGCCAGAGTGGCTTCTGGAGGTCCAGCCCAACTGGCCAGATTCGCGCCCAGTCCGATGTATGCCGTAGGCATCAGTCTCAGGGTATCGCGATGGGCCGGGGCCGGATCGCGAGTTCATGCTTGATTGAGCCTTCGAGTTACAACCCTCAGGCGAAGCAGCGTGCAAACCAATGCGGCGAGTCCCGTGAACCAGACTGCCGTCGCAACGCGCACCACCCATGCAGGCGCCTCGCCCACTCGTTTCAACAGGAAGGGCAGAAAGTTCCAGCAGGTGATGTGAACATAGTCCCACGGGTCCTCTGTCATGGCGTGCGTATTCAGGCCCCAGGCGTCCATCTGCCCCAGCGCGAAGGCGGCGATGTTTTTCATACGCAGGGCGATGACAAAGGTGGGGTGACCAAGCGTCTCCATCTGGTAGATCTCGAGCGGCAACCAGAAGGCCAACGACGCAACCTGGATAAGAGTGCTGATCGCTACGAGCGCGACACCGCCAGTCCAAAGCACTTTGCCCACTTGGTGGCGATTCCGCAGTAGCAGCGGAACGGCAAGAAGGGCCGCAAACTCCACCGCCGTGGAAACGTAGCGGTCGCCCCAGGCGAAGTCACCGGCCCACGCGAAATATCGCGCGTAAAAGCTGAGGTAGGCAAGCAGCATGAGGCAGGTGGAGACCGTGTAGGCGCGGACGGCGGGACTGAAGCGCTTCCAGCAGAAGACGGTGAGAAGAATGGCGAGGATCAGCAGGGGATCGAAGAGGAAGATTGATTTTTCCGGGGCAAACAGCGCACCGAAGAAGCCGCTGTGGAAGGGGGTCGTCCACGGGTAGTTGGCGGGTAACGAAGGATCGCGTTGCCGGGCTTCGACGGCAACCAGGCTTACGTAGGTGTTGAAGAACGACCCAAAGCGATAGAACTGGTAGACGCGGTCGAGCAGGCCGAAGCAGAGGTAAACGGGGACAGTGACGGCGGCATAGGCGCGGCACTTGTTCCAAAGATCGCGGCCGCGCACCTTTTCGAGCCATAAGACAAGCAGCACGAAACAGGCTCCGGCCAGCAGATCCATCCCTGCGGTGAGGCGCGTGAGCAGGTTGAGCCCGAAGGCCGCGGAGCCCCAGAAGAGTGCGCGACGGCTGGCGGTGCGCAGCCATTCGTATTGGAAGGAGAACCCAGTCAGCGTGAGGAGAAAGATGTAGTTGTTCTCCATCATGTTCTGGGTGTAATGCAGATGCGTGGTGGAGACGAGCAGGGCTAGAACGCCGGCGACAGAGTGGCTGAGTTCGAATCCAAGTTGGCGCAGAAAGCGGAAGCAGACCAGCGTGGTCAGCACGGTAACCAGAATGCCGGTGAGGTAGCTGACGATGATGTCGCGCACGTTGGGATCGGTATCTCCATAGTCGTCGAAGACAGAAAGATTCTCGACCCAGGTTCCGAGAATGTCCTGCGGCAACATAATCAGCGACTGGCCGATGCCATACCAGCTTTGCAGCTTGCCTCCGCGCCCATGCACGCCGAATTCGGGATACTCGTTGGGAAGCACCGGCGGTTGCGAAGTCCATAGCGCGTGGGTGGACTGGAGACGATGCTGTGTATCGGCGCTCCCCACCTCTCCCGACTGCGCAACGAATGCAATGAGACCCGCTGCAATTGCCAGGAGGACAAGAGGATCACGGAACCAGGAGTGAAGGCGATGGATCATAGGCATGTACAACTCAACGGGCCACGGCCAACCGCTCGGCTTCCATCCGCTCCGATGTGCAGATTCCACATGAATTCAAGAGTATCGCGGTGGGGTGCATCTGTGCGTGGGAGCCAATGGGGCGGATTCTGGTAGCATCCCTTTTGGAGAATATTCAGGATGGATGCCCTTAGCAGTGCGGGCCTTGGCGCCCGCCGCAACGAAGATATCGCTCTCGATCTGCTGAAATTTGTGGCAGGTACGGCTGGAGTCGGCCGGCCTGCCGCGCCTTCAACCGGCTTTAGCGGCGCGACAGTACCCAAGCCGGAAGAGCACGTGAACCAGTTGCTCGAACTCTACAGCCGCTGCCTGAAGGCCGTTGAAGGAAAAGGGCCAGGAACAGAGGCCACAAAATAACCGGCGAACCCATTCTGCGCGTTGCAGTCGCTGGCGCTGGCGCCTTTGGGCGCAATCATCTTCGTGTCTATCGCGAACTGGAAACGGCCGGGCTGGGCGTGGTGCTGGCAGCGGCCGTGGAGCCGGACACAGGCCGTGCCGCCGCCGTCGAGGCGAAGTACGCGATACCCGTCTTCTCCACAGTGGATGAGTTGCTGGCGTCGAATCTGCGCATCGACGCGGCCAGTGTAGCCGTCCCCACCGTGCATCATCACGAGGTGGCCGCGGCGCTGTTGGATGCAGGCCTGGATCTGCTGGTGGAAAAGCCGCTAGCGGCGAGCCTTGCCGAGGCGGATGAACTGCTGGCGCTGGCGGCGAAGGGCAAGCGCATTCTGCAGCCCGGCCACCTGGAACGCTTCAACCCCGCAGTGCTGGCGGTCGAGCCGCAGTTACGCCGGCCCATGTTCTTTGAGGCCCACAGGCTGAGTATCTTCACCCCCCGCGCCCTGGATGTGGACGTGGTGCTGGACCTGATGATTCACGACCTGGACATCGTGCTCACGTTTGCGCGCTCCCCGGTGCGCGAGGTGCGCGCCGTGGGACTGCCGATCCTTTCGCCCAGGGTGGATATCGCCAATGTGCGCGTGGAGTTTGAATCCGGCTGTGTGGCCAACTTCACCGCTTCGCGTGTCTCCACCGAGCGGGTGCGCAAGCTGCGTTTCTTTGAGCCGCGCCAGTACGTTTCCATCGACTATGCCCGGCGGGACTTGCTGGTGATTCGCCTGGATGGCAGTGTTCCCGCGGAGATTGCAGCGGCCATCGCCGCAGGCACCATGGATCCAGCCATGCTGGCTCAACTGGCGGCGTCGGGCCCCGGCCCTGGATTGTCCTTCGCCAAGCCGACGGTTACTCCAGGCGAGCCGCTGCGGCTGGAGATCGAGTCGTTCTTAAGTGCGGTGCGGACGCGGCGCGAACCGCGCGTGACTGCCCGCCAGGGACGCGATGCTCTGGCCCTGGCGCTGGAGATTCAGACCGCAATGGCGGCCCACGCCCATCGCGCCGGACTGCAGGACTTTTTTGAGCCCGGCGCCTAGAGCGCAATGCGGCTCAGGCAATGCCCAGAACGCGGTTTATGAAGCCCACAACGTACTTCCACACCAGGTAGTATGCGGCCAATGCAGCCAGGAAGCACGGCGCGATCCACGTATATGGGACGTCGCAGGTTTGGAACCATGTGACACCGTGCGAGCCAAGTACAAGGATGCCCAGGGAACTGGCAATTGTGGCGCCTGCGGGCAGCAGCAAAAGGGGCAGCACCGCTCCGTGCAAGCCGAGGGGCAGGTGGGTGCTTGCGTGCGAGCACAGCCAGAGCATGTTCCACAACCCCCACAATGCAGGCACCAGCGCCATGGGAAATACCAGACCGCGCTCAATAGGGAACGGGGCCTGAAGTACCAGCCGGATCACAACGAATCCGGTGAGCATGACCGGCAGAACCAGCGTGGGTATAAAGATGCCTGCCAGGAATGCGCGTAGATACGGATGGGTATTCATGGGAAACTTCCTTTCAGCAGGCATGGGCCCGCAGGTTCTAGAGGTAGTAAAGAAATACGGGAATCGACGCCGGAAAGAACGCGGCAAACACCACCAGCCCACCCAGCAAAGCCCAGTCGAACCAGGGCGGCGCGTCGGCTTTGGCGTCAAGCCGCCGCAGCATCGCAGGCCACAGGTCGCGGGCGGGTTCGGCTTCCCCCACCGGGGGCATTGCCTTTCGCAGCAACTGCTTCATACGTTCTTCGTCGTGTGCATTCATGGTGTGATCCCCTGTTGTTGCAAGTCTTTCCGGAGCAAGCGAAGCGCGCGGAAGACGCGCAGTTTGACCGCCGCGACTGAGATGCCGAGCGCCGCAGCTATTTCTTTGTGCGGCTGCTCTTCCACCACCGCCAGTAGAGCGGCGATGCGCAACCGGGGCGGGAGCCGTCCAAAGGCCAACGCAGTTTTGCGGCGGATTTCGTCCGATACGGCTGGATCGGCGTTGGCCGCGGCGGGCAGTTCGGCGGGAAGTTCATCCTCAGGCCGCTGACGGCGCAGCCAGTCCAGCGCCGCATGGGTGGCGATAGTGCGCGCCCAGGCTTCGAATCCGCGCGAAGGCTGGAAGCGGGCGTGGGCGCGGTAGATGCGCCAGAAAGTCTCTACCGTCAAGTCTTCGGCCGCAGCCGGGTTGCGCACGATGCGCAACAGCCACCCGTACACGACGCGTTGATGAAGGCGGAAGAGCGTTTCAAACGCGTCCTCGAAGGTTTCGGGGTTCCCCTGCCGGAACTGGTCCAGGACGTTGCTTCCTTCGTTCGGCATCCGTCCTTCCCCCTTCTATCTACCTTTACTCGCCCGGCACCAGAAAGGTTACATGCGAGAGGTCGATCCTGTGATGCTGCCGTTGATGCAATTCCGTCCCGGTGGCCCCGGGCAAAGATTGGCCCAAAACTAATAAAGCGATTTTCTCCTATGAGAATGCCTGTCGACCTCAGGCTTGACGCCGGACGCGCGGCGCATTAGCGTAAGCTACCGGGGGGCAGGTCATCAATTTGCGGCTTGTATGGATGTTGAAGGTTCTTGCCTGCCTGAAAGGGAAGCGATGAAGAGTGTTGCAGTGCGGTGGATTGCGGCAGGAATGGCCTGTTGCGGGTGGGCGTGGGCGGCAGGAGCACAGAACGCACAGAAGCCTGCGTACCTTGATCCCAGCTTGCCGGCGGAACAGCGTGCGGCGGACCTGGTGCACCGGATGACGCTGGAAGAGAAGGCGACGCAGCTTGTAAATCAGGCGCGCGCAATTCCCCGGCTCAATGTGCCCGCCTATGACTGGTGGAGCGAGTCGCTGCACGGTGTGGCTGTGGACGGAACCACGGAATTTCCAGAGCCCATCGGCTTGGGCGCCACCTTTGACGCGCCGGCAATCCATCAGATGGCGGTGGTCATCGGCACCGAGGGACGCATCAAGCATGCGCAGGACGTGCGGGCCGGGCACAGCAATATCTTTGAAGGCCTGGATTTCTGGGCGCCCAACATCAACATCTTCCGCGATCCCCGCTGGGGACGTGGCCAGGAAACCTACGGCGAAGACCCATTTCTGACTGCGCGCATGGGCGTGGCGTTTGTCACCGGCATGCAGGGCGACGACCCACACTACTACCGCGTCATCTCCACTCCCAAGCACTATGCCGTGCACAGCGGCCCGGAGCCCACACGCCACACTGCCGATGTGAAGGTGAGCAAGCACGACGAACTGGACACGTATCTGCCCGCCTTCCGCGCCACGGTGACCGAGGCCAAGGCCGACTCTGTGATGTGTGCTTACAACAGCATCAACGGCCAGCCGGCCTGCGCCAACGAGTTTCTTCTAGAGGATCAGCTGCGCGGCAAATGGGGATTCAAAGGCTACGTGGTGTCTGACTGCGGAGCGGTAATCAACATCTTTGATGGCCACAAATACAAGCCGTCGCAGGCAGCGTCCTCGGCCATCAGCCTGCAGCGCGGCATGGACAACGAATGTGTCGACTTCACGGACAAGGTGACCGACGACCACGACTACAAGCCGTATCTGGATGCCGTGAAGCAGGGCTTCCTGAAGGAGAGCGATATCGACGTCGCCGTCACACGGTTGTTTACCGCGCGGATGAAGCTGGGCATGTTCGATCCGCCGGAAATGGTGCCCTATTCGAAGATCGATGAGAGTCTCCTGGACAGCGCTGCGCATCGCGCCATGGCCCGCAAGCTGGCCAACGAGTCCATGGTGCTGCTGAAGAATGACGGCGTTTTGCCGCTGAAAACATCGGGCATCAAAATTGCTGTGGTTGGTCCCCTCGCCGATCAGACCAAGGTGCTGCTGGGCAACTACAACGGAATTCCCACTCACACGGTCTCGATTCTTGAGGGCATCCGCAAGGAGTTCGCGGGTGCCACCATCAACTACGTTCCCGGCACCCAGTTTCTGAACAAGGCAGCCTCTCCCGTTCCGGCGGCGTTTTTGACTACCGACGGCAAGCCTGGCGTGAAGGCGAGCTACTCCAAGTTCGATATGAGCAAGTTCAACGACCCGAACGTGAAGCCGAAGATTCTGGCCACGCGTACCGAGCCAGCCATAGATATTGCGGCCGGTCCGCTGCCCGCCGAGGTCGCTAGTGTAAAGCCGCTGGCAGTGCGTTGGGAGGCAACGCTGACACCGCAGGAGACCAGCGACTACAACCTGGGAGCCGAAGGCGCCGGCGCTTTCCGCGTCTCTGTGGATGGCAAGGAGGTTACGCAAGGCTACTATGCAGGCGGTGTCAGCGCCACGCTGGGACGCGTTCACATGGAAAGCGGCAAGGCGTATCAGGTAGTGATGGATTATGCACAATTCGGCGATAACTCTGCGGTGGCGGCGCGGCTGGTGTGGTCCAAGGTTGATCTCAGACCCCAACCTGAAGCGGTGGCCGCGGCCAAGGATGCCGACGTGGTGGTGGCTGTTGTAGGCATTACCAGCGAACTTGAAGGCGAAGAAATGCCGGTGAACGAAGACGGCTTTAAAGGCGGCGACCGTACCAAGCTCGACCTGCCCAAGCCAGAGGAGGATCTGCTGAAGGCGGTGGCCGCAACGGGCAAGCCGCTGGTGGTGGTGCTCACCAATGGCAGCGCTTTGGGCGTCAACTGGGCCAAGGAACACGCCAATGCGATTCTTGAAGCCTGGTATCCCGGCGAGGAAGGCGGCTCGGCAGTGGCCGAGACGCTCTCTGGCCGCAACAACCCTGGAGGACGGCTGCCTGTGACTTTCTACAAGGACATAAGTCAGTTGCCGCCTTTCGAGGATTACTCAATGAAGGGCCGTACTTATCGCTACTTTGAAGGTGAGCCACTCTATCCCTTTGGCTATGGGCTGAGTTACACCACCTTCTCTTACAGCGGACTTACGGTGGGTAATGCTGCGGTAACCGCGGGCAGTCCGGTCACGGCGGAAGTTACCGTCACCAATACCGGAAAGATCGCGGGCGACGAAGTGGCACAGCTCTATGTGAGCTTCCCCGGCGTGGCCGGCGCGCCGTTGCGCGCGTTGCGAGCCTTCCAGCGCATCCATCTGGAGGCTGGCTCCTCGCAGAAGGTGCGCTTTGAATTGAAGCCGCGTGACCTGAGCATGGTGACCGAAGCAGGCGAACCGATCATTGCCGCAGGCGACTACATTGTTTCGGTGGGTGGCGGCCAGCCGCAGGCTTCTGCGCAGGTCTTGACGCAGAAGTTTCACGTGGAAGGAACAAAGACGCTGCCGGAATAACTTGCCAACGAACGAAACGATACGGGGCGCTTTCTTGTTATGAAAGCGCCCCATTTGTCTGCGTTGACTTACCGAGTTGCCGCGATTACAGGCTCTGCTATTACCTGCTTCATCTTGAGATATACCCCGTTGGTCCAGCCGAAGCCGATCACATTCTCAATATAGCCGGCGCTTACATGTACATTGGCATTGCCTGAGACCACGTTGTACTTCTCGCGAATGGTCCCATCGGCGGCAAAGCTCGTGTCGATGGTCGAATCGAATTTTGCCGCGATGCGTTGCGCATCCCCGCGAAAGCCGCTGGCATCGAGGCCGGCCACTGCGATCCAGTTGGTGGGCGCCCACCCGTAAGGCTCGTCCCACTGCATCCCGCTCTCGTAGGTGCTCATGGATATCCCTCCGGAGCGCTCAAACAGATTGAGTTTTGCGACAACCTGGCTGGCCTGTTCACGCGTGGCGACCCCGGCCCATAAAGGAAAGAGAGAAGTAACATAGGCATAACTCGACGATTTATGGCGGATAAAGTCGAAGTCCGCAAACACACCTTCCTTTGCCTGCCATAGATAGCGTTGGATGGCGGCGTTGCGCGCTGCAGCGCGGCGTTTCCAGCGCAGGGCGTCGTCCGGCTTGCCCAGCAACAGGGCCAGGTGCTGCATGTCGCGTTCGTAGCGATAGAGCAGGCTGTTCAAACACACCGGCGCGTAGTGATGCGTTGCTCCAGAGAAAGGGCCGAAGCGGAAGCTGGGATCGAAGCCAGACTCGCGCATAGCTCGGTCGCCGAGATAGAAATCCCGGCTAAGCCGGTAACCCGCGGCCCAGGCCCGCATGCACACTACGCTTGCGCGCACGTCGCAACTGATTTGCTTGAGGCGAGCTGCCTCGGCTGCGTCTGGATGTTCGGAACCTTTCACCAGGAAGCCTTCGCTGCCTGCCCTCGGATCCGTAGTAGGGGGATGCGCAACCAGCCAGCGGATCACGTCAGGATAGTAGGTGCTGTCGTCGGCCATCTCCGGCACGGGGCCGGTCCCATAGTCGAAGTACCGGGCTAGCCCGGTGCTGCCGGCCTTATGTTCCGGCCGCGTCCAGGTGGAGTAATCCTTCTCTCCCAGTGAGAAGGCGCGGGCCAGCCAGTCCCGTGCCTCTGCGCGGCCTGCGGGCGTTGCTTGAAAGCTGGCCGGGTCCTCAATCACTGCGCGAATCATTGAAGTTAGAAACGGCGGCTGCGAGCGGGTCAGATAGTAAGTACGGTTGGCATTCAACACCGCGCCATAGTACTCAATCTCGAAGAGAAAGTTATCCACGATGCCTTTGGCCAGGGCTTCGCGGTGGTCGGCTTCCAATCCAAGCAGAATGAAATAGCTGTCCCAGCCATACATCTCGTTGAAGCGTCCGCCGGGAACGACATAGGGATTGGGCAGGTAGAGCAGACCGACCGCGGGCAGTTCTTCAGGGCGAAGATCGCCGATTTTCTCAATGCGGCGCGGGAGCAATGCGACCTTTACGCCGCACTTTTGTTCGAGTGCGGCAATTTCGGGCGGTGTCGTCATCTCTGCAGGCAGATAGAGCACCGGGCTTGCGCTTACTTTAACGTCCACCAGTGAGTGGCAGTCGGTTGCCGAGCGGGTGAGCGTGTCCCAAGCCGAGTGAATGTATTGCAGCGTTGCGGCTGGATTGGGAGCGGCGCCAGCATCCTGTGCATGCGCGAATGGGATATGGATCGCGGCAAGCGCAAGGACCGACAAGCGAATCAGATTCATGCCAACTCCAATGTGAATGGTTGTAAGTCTTTTGGAGTTTAACTTACCGGCTACGAGGCTTGCCCGCGCAAGCTCATGTTGCTGGAACATTTTAAACGCGCCCGGTGTCTACCTAAGCACAGTGGTACCGATTGGGATCAACGGAGTGCCGAGATTTCCGGCGACAGAGCTAAGTCGCCGAGGTGGCAGAGGACCTTGACCCCGCTCCAGCATACGTGAGCGGGCACGGTTCCTTGCGCCCGCAGCGAGTCTCCGCCTCCCAGACGGCGCGGCTGAATCGATGTTGGGGAGGCAGGCCATGTTTGAAGACTCAACCTTCGAATCCACAGGCAGAATACACACGCGCAGCCGCCGCTGGATGATCGCTTCGCTCGCTCTCAACGGATCGATCCTGCTAGCGCTGATCCTGATTCCACTTATTTATCCCGAAGCGCTGCCGCGCCAGGTTTTGGCGATCCTGCTTGAAGTGCCCACGGCTCCGTCTCATCCTCAACCGCCTCCGCGGCAAGCTGTGACCCAGTTCCACGGTGTCTCCGAACTATCCGACGGACATATCTTCGCGCCGTCAAAGATCCCTGAACACATTTCAATGTACAAAGGCCCTGAAGGCGAGCCCGCCGGGAGTTTCACGAGCCTTGCCGACGATTCCGGCATTCCGGGCGGCAATAACGAGTTCTTTCGCGGCGGGAAAACACCGCCCGTTGTACGTCCCGAGAGCAAAGGGCCGGTGCACATCTCTTCCGGCGTGATGACGGGTCTGTTGATTCAGAAGACTGTGCCCGCGTATCCGCCCATTCCAAGGGAGGCGCGGATTCAGGGCACGGTGGTTCTGCAAGCCACCATTTCGAAGATCGGAACCATTGAGAATCTGCGTGCGGTGGGCGGCCCGTCCATGCTGCAGCAGGCCGCGCTCGACGCTGTAAAGACGTGGCGCTATCGGCCCTACTTGCTCAACGGCCAACCTGTAGAAGTGGAGACTACGGTAAACGTGGTATTCACGCTGGATCGCTGACGCCGGGAAGGATGGATTACGCAAACTGGCCTTAGGATGGGGCCGTAACATCAGGAGTTGACGGCTTGCAGTTTTTCGCGGGTCAGCTCGTTCCATGTGGCGAAGGCCTCGGGCATGGGCGGGCTGACCACGCCGGGCGCCACGCGCTCCAGCGCCTTCTGGGGCTCGACGCTGCCACCGGCGTTTCGCAGCGTTCCCTTAACCCAGCCCAGCGCAACCAGGCCTTCGCGCCCGGTAAAGGTCTGCTCAAGGTAGAACCACCGCTCGTCCCAGCAAACCAGCCGTGAAGCGACTGAGAAGGTTGAAAACAAGGGCAGAGAACGCCGGTAGGTCATCCACACTGCGCCCACCAGCGGCTGCCAGCGCGAGCGGATGATGTGTTCAAGCAGGCGGGTGCGTGCCAGCAGATGAGTGCGCGCGTAGTCCATTACGTTGAGATAGCGCGCGTTGTTCATGTGCATGTTAAGGTCGATGTCATTCGGCCAGACACGCATGCGTATAAGGTCCTCGTCCAGAACGGCCATCGGCGCCAGCGGTCGCAGATGCTGGCGAATGGCCAGCGCAGGGATCCGGACAAAGCTGATGAAGTGAGACAAGCGTTGCTCCCCCGCATACAGTTTAGTGGACTGCGCTGTGGCGCTCCTCTCGCCTCATCGGCGACAATCGCTGATGCCATGAATATTCTTTCTCGCAGGGATTTCCTTCTGACCGCATCTGCCGCCACGCTTGCCACTGCCGCTGCACCGGGCATTGCCGCCGCCCGCCAGCGCGTCTTTGTTGCCTCGTTTACGTCGGACGGTATTCTGGCTTACGACTGGGACTCCGCGAGTGGTCAACTGGCCGCCGCGGGAGTTGCCGCCAAAATTCCCAGCGTGGACTGGATCACTTTTTCTCCTGGCCGGGAGTATCTCTACGCCGCTTGCGAGTTGGACACCTTCAACAGCAAACCTACCGGTGAAGTGGCCAGCTTCAGCGTAAAGAACAACGAGCTCCTTCCGCTCTCTGCACAGAACTCGGCCAGCAAGGGCACATGTCATGTGGGCCTTGACCACACTGGCCATGTGCTGCTCTCGGCCGATTTTGGCGGCGGCAGCGCGGCCAGCTTTCGCGTCACCGACGGCCATCTAAGCCCGGCCGTGTGGATCGAGCAATACACTGTCAGCAGCTCCAGTACAGACCGGCAGAAAAGCGCGCACGCTCACTTTGCTTCCTTCTCGCCCGACAATCGCTTCGCGTATATCAACGACCTGGGCGGCGACGTGATCCATATCTATCGTCTCGATGCGGCCACCGCCAAGCTCACCAGGGCGGGCGCCTATCATGCGCGACCTGGGTCCGGCCCACGCACGCTTCACTTCCACCACAACGGCCACACCGCCTACTGCGTGAACGAGCTGGCCTCGACGGTGGATGTGCTGGAGTGGCATAAGACCGACGGCAGCCTGACTCTCGAAACGCGCATCGAACTGCTGCCCCAGGGCTATCAAGGCCCCACCCGCGCCTGCGACACGGTGATCACGCGCGATGGAAGGTTCGTCTACTTTGCCAATCGCGACAATAATTTTCTTTATGCTTTCAAGGCCGATCCGCAGACGGGCGCGCTCACGCCCATTGGTCGCTCAAGCTGCGGGGGCAAGACGCCGCGCAATTTTGTGCTCGATCCCACGGAGCGCTGGATGCTGGTGGCCAACCAGGACTCGAACGTGATCAGCGTCTTTGCGCGCCATCCGCAAACCGGCGAGCTGGCCGGCGAAGGGCACAGTTTTGCTGCGATCGCCCCCATGTGCATCCTGTTTGCGTGAGTCTTGAGACGGGAAGGCTTGCGCGACCCAGAGCGGGGCGCAGTCTTCTAATCCTATGCGCCGATCAGCGCCGGGTTGATCATGGCCGCCGCGGGCAGGCGTGTGGCCTCGGAATCTTCTGTAGACTTTTCTGCCACCGGCACGCGGGCCAGCTCCCACGCTGAACGGTCTTTCATCAGGCGCGACACCAGCGCGGTGTGCATGGCATGTCCAGCACGCTCGGCCACCACATGGCCCTCGATGCGCCGCCCTGCCAGGGCCAGATCGCCAATCAGGTCCAGCACCTTGTGGCGCACGCACTCGTCAGTGAAGCGCAAGGGCCCATTCTCCGGCCCGTTGGGCGTCAGGACGATTGCATTTTCCGAGCTTGCGCCGCGGATCAGGCCCATGTCGCGCAGCCGCTGCTCATCGGCCTTGTAGCCAAAGGTGCGGGCGGGGGCAATAAACGCTCCATAGGTCTCCGTGGCCAGATCGACGCTGGCGTGTTGCCAGCCGATAGGGGCAGGGAAGTCGATGGTGTAGTCGATGCGGTAGCCGGAGTCGGGGTAGACTCCAATGAATTTGTTGCCCTCGCGCACTTCCACCGGCCGCAGCACACGAATCGACTCGCGACGGCGGCGCTGGGTGCGGATGCCCACGCTCAGAAATGCCTCGACGTAGGGCAGAGAGCTGCCGTCAAGAATCGGTAGCTCCAGGTTGTCCAACTCCACAATCACGTTGTCCACGCCCATTCCAATGAGCGCTGAGAGCAGGTGTTCGGTGGTGGAGATGAGCACGCCCTGACGCATCAGGCTGGTGGCATAACTGACTTTGGCAATGTTGCGGCCTACGGCCGGAATCTCAAAGTTGTCAAGATCGGTGCGGCGGAAAACAATGCCGGAACCGGCGGGTGCGGGCAGCAAACGCATGGTGACCGGCGCGCCCGAATGAAGGCCTACCCCCGCGAATTCCAGAGGCTCGGCGATGGTCTGTTCCAGGTGCGCGGGTTGCGACAAAGTCAACTTCTCCCACTGTCGAAAACGAACACAAAGAATAGACTAGACGGCAATTAACAAACTTGCTATGTGGCATTTTTGCCACACTTTGCGTGCCACAAGCCACCTTGACCGGCCCGGTCCCAATGAGACGTTTCAAGTTAAGTTATGTAGAATCAAATAGTTGTTGCATAAACCTTACGTTAACATCTGTTTTCTTAGCAACCTGAAGTGCGGTTGCCGTGCATGGTTCATCTTCTCCGCAGGTGACATTTCCGGACACGGATACGAGGTGTGGATACGCTTCATCGACCATCCACAGCGTCTGCAAATTACCAACTAAACTGGAGTTGAGACACGAAGGCTACTCCAATGCCCGCTGCTCCCGATCTTCCCGTCCCCATGCGCGCCCTGCTTGCCGGGGCCCGGCGCAAACAATCGGCGCTCGTCGACCTGATTCGTACGCTGGTCCTCGCCGAGTCTCCCTCTGACGACAAGGCCGCTGTCGATGCTTGCATGGCGTTGGCCGCGGCGCACGCAAAGGGTCTGGGCGGGCGCGTGAAGCTGCATAAACAGAGCGCATTCGGCAATGTGCTGGAGGCGCATTTTGGACCCCGATCCAAAACCGGCGCGTCGGGGCGGGTGCTGCTGCTGGGCCATCTGGACACTGTCTGGCCGCCGGGCACCCTCAAGCGAATGCCCTGCCGGCTGGGTGAAGGGCGCCTGTGGGGTCCGGGCACGCTTGATATGAAAGCTGGCGTCGCTCTGGCGCTGACAGCCGTGGAAATGCTGACCGAGGCTGGGATGGTGGAGCAGGAGATTGTGCTTTTTTTGACCAGCGATGAGGAGGTGGGCAGTCCGGTTTCGCGGCCTGTCACCGAGCGGCTCGCGTCCGAGTGCTCCGCCGTGTATGTGCTGGAACCGGCGCAGGGGTTGGCCTGCAAGACCGCTCGCAAAGGCACCGGCAACTGGCGAATCGAGATTGCGGGCGTCGCGGCTCATGCGGGAGTGGACTTTGAGAAGGGTGCGAGTGCCGTTCGTGAATTGGCCCGGGTGGTGGATAAAGTGAGCGGCTGGACCGACCTGAAACGAGGACTGACAGTGAGCGTGGGTGCGGTGGGCGGCGGCGACAAGACCAATGTGATTCCTGCTGAAGCCTGGATGGAGGTCGATGTCCGCATTGCCCGAAAGGCCGATGGCCCGCGCATTGAGCGCAGGTTTGCGGCGCTCAAGCCGGCGGACCCGCGTTGCACGCTCAACGTAACCGGAGGCATCAATCGTCCGCCGATGGAGCGTACCAGGGGAACCGTGCAGCTCTACCGCCAGGCGCGGGCACTGGCCGCGGAACTGGGCTTTGTGCTGGACGAGGCTGCAACGGGCGGCGCCTCGGACGGCAACTTCACTTCCGCGCTGGGTATTCCCACACTGGACGGACTGGGCGCCGTAGGTGAAGGCGCGCACGCCAGCCACGAGTCCATCGTGGTGGAGCATCTGGCGCCACGCCTGGCGTTGCTGGCGGGTTTGCTGTCACGATGAGTGAAGCTTCAGGGATGCCGCAGGTGGTTTTCCAGGAAGAAATATCCCGCCGTCGCAAAGCCAATCAGCGCCACCGCCCAGCGCATCGCCCGCTGATTAATCGTGCGGCTGTAGTGAGCGCCGAGATAGCCGCCCAGCGCGGCCAGGATTGCCATCTCCAGGCAGAATCGCCATTCCACCCGGCGCGCGGCAATGAACGTGAGGGCGGGAATGCCGATAGAGACAACGGCGGTGACAACCTTCAGCGCGTTCATTTCGTGGATGTCGTGGATACCGCAAAAGCCGAATAGCGCCATGACTAGAAATCCGCCGCCCGCACCGAAGTAGCCTACATAGACGCTGACCACCACGGTGCCGATGAGCAGCCAGGTGTTGTAACGCTGCCCGCCGGAAAGGGTCTGCAGCCAGCGGCCCAGCGGAAAGCTCAGCACAAACATGATGGCGGCAAACAACAGCAGCCAGGGCAATATCTCGCGAAACATCCTGTTACCGGTTCTCAATAGCAGCCAGCCGCCGATCTCTCCGCCCACGCCCGAGGCCACGCCCAGCGGTAGCAGCCTCCAGCCGAACTCGCGAAGTTGCGTCCGAAACGCCACCAGTGCGCTCAACTGTCCCGGCCAAAGAGCCACGGTGTTGGTGGCCTGGGCAGTCACAGCTCCCACCCCCGCCGCGGAACTGCTGGCCAACAGCGCTGGAAGCGACAGAAACGACCCTCCGCCTGCGATGCTGTTGAGAATGCCGGCAAAAAATGAGGCCACGGGAAGCCAAAAAACACGAATGAGTTGGGAGGTGACGGCGGCCATACTCCAATGTAACTGCCAAAGACATAAAGGCTCATAAAGTTGCCAGTTTTTTGCGGGTGGTAGCGTGAGGGAGAGAGCCTATGCTCTGAAGAGGGAGCGCTGATACACTCCCCATGAGAACCAAACTGGAGCACCCGTACGCAATGAAGCCATTCGTCTTGATTCTGCTCGCGGCGGTCAGCGCCGTCGCAATCGCCCAGGCCCCCACAAAGCCCACAACCACTGCCAAGCCCGCCACCGCCGCTAAGCCGGCCACGGCTGTGTCTGGCGTCAAGCTGCCCCCCGGAGTGCCACCTGGACACGGCATGATCAAGAGCGCCTTTTCGCTGCGCTACCAGGACACCAAAATCGGCACCGGCGCACTGGCCGAGCCCAACAAGATGTACATCGTTCACTACACCGGCTGGCTGGCCGCCGACGGGCACAAGTTCGACTCCTCTTTTGACCATCCCGCTACCCCGGTTGTAGACAAGGACGGTAAGCCGGTGATGGGTGACGACGGGAAGCCCAAGCAGGCTCCGGGTCAACCCATCCGATTTCCTCAGGGCATGGGCCGTGTGATTCCCGGCTTCGACCAGGGATTTGACGGCATGAAGATCGGGGGTACGCGCCGCTTGTTTATTCCCTGGCAACTGGCGTATGGCGCGCGCGGCCGGCCGGGCCCGGACCCCGCGCATCCGGTGATTCCTCCCAATGCCGACCTGATCTTTGACATCGTACTGGTGGACATGGCAGAAATGCAGATGCCGCAGAACCATCCCGGCATGATGCCAGGCGGCGGTTCCATGCGCCCCGGAATGACCCTGCCACCGGGTCATGTACCTGTCACCCCGGGTGCTCCAGCCACGCCTGCCGCGCCCGGATCGACTGCGGCGCCAGCTACGCCAACAGCACCGGCAACCCCGGCAGCTCCTGCCACAGCGCCGGCAACGCCAGTTGCCCCACCGGCAAAGCCGCCGACGAACTAGAACATTTTCGACTTAAGCGTGAACAGAACTCTGGGAGAGCGCCAGTACCTTGGTGCGGCGGATGGTGCCGGGTGCCCCATGTCTGGAGTTTCAGACATGGGAGACCTCGAACCACACAAGACACCTTGAACTATACTTACGACGCGGCGGGGCATGTGGCGACCATGATCTCATCGGATCAGAACGTCTCGGTCAATTACGAGTACGACACGCTGAACCGGCTGCAGCACGTGGTAGACAGCCGGCTGGGCACCACGACGTATGCCTACGATCTGGCAAACAACGTCACCACGGCGACCTATCCCAACAGCTTCCAGTCCATTTACACCTATGATGAGCTGAATCGCATTACCGCCCAGGCATCGCAGGTCTCCGGCTATACCTACCAACTGGGACCGACGGGCAACCGCACCAGCGCGTCAGAGTACAGTGGCCGCCAGGTCACCTGGAGCTATGACGGCATCTACCGGCTGACGAACGAATCCATCACCAACGCGCCGAACAACAAGGATGGGACGGTGGCGTACGGGCTCGATCCGGTGGGTAACCGGCAATCGGAGAATTCGTCGTTGTCCGGCGTTCCCTCGGGCAGCTTCGGTTTCAATGCGGACGACGAGCTTTCCTCGGAGAGCTACGACCAGAACGGCAACACGCTTGCCACAGGCGGCAAGACCTTCACCTACGACTCGCAAAACCATCTGGTTTCGATGGGCAGCACCGTTGGCCTGGTGTATGACGGCGACGGCAACCGCGTGAAGAAGATCGCCAGCAGCGGCACGACGACTTATCTGGTGGACGACTTAAACCCAACGGGCTATCCGCAGGTGGTCGAGGAACTGACCAACGGGGCAGTGTCGCGAACCTATACCTACGGGTTGCAGCGCATCAGCCAGGACCAGGTCATCTCGAACACCTGGACACCGAGTTTCTACGGGTATGACGGCGGCGGAAATGTGCGGCAGTTGACGAATTCTGCAGGCGCAATCACCGACAGCTACGAATATGACGCCTTCGGAAACAAGATCAATTCAACTGGTTCCACGCCGAATTCGTACCTCTATCGTGGGGAGTATCTTGACAGCGACCTCGGCCTCTACTACCTGAGGGCGCGGTACTACAACCCAATCACGGGCCGGTTCATGTCCAGAGACCCGGAGGATGGCGATCCAACGGTTCCGGTATCACTGCACAAATATCTCTATGCGAATGGCGATCCGGTGGACGCGCTTGATCCAAGCGGGCGCGATACCTTAGTCGAACAGGTTGTCGTCTACGTCAAACGAGTTTTACCCGCGGTTATTGCGGCGAAGACGTGTGGTTTAGCCATCTACGGGCTTTACAGCTTGATTGGCGATGCCTTGGACAACATTTACCAGCTCCCGGGCCACAAGTATGTCTCGCAGTTTGCCTTGGCCAAAGGGGTATTTGGCACGGCGTTCGCTTGTGGGAGTGCCTATCTAGGTGCGGCCAAGTTTTATGGACTTCTCTAATATGCGCGAATCGAACGAACGTCTACTTCGAGGAGCTTTCGTTGTGTTGGTGTTCCTGCTGCCGCCGGCGCTCTTGGACGTCCCTCACAACACACATCCCGCCCTCCTCCTGCTCAATACCGCGCTCGATTCTTCCGTCATCGCAGCGATGCTATTACGCTCTTGGAGCCGGCTGAGGTGGTTGCTGCCAGGCCTCGCCACTCTAGCTAGTGCGTTGCACGCCATCAGGGAGTATTTAAAACCGGGTGGAGGATCGCATTTGGTGCTTTGGATCGAAGTCCCCTTTTGCATGATATGCGGACTGGTCGCGATCGAGGAAGCTATCCGTACTCCGAAATCAGCGGAAGGCCCAGCCCCGACGGAGGAATGAGCTGGGCGGATGGCCCTGGTCCCAATGCCCCGTCCAAAGCACAATGAGGGTGCCCCCGGTCCCTCGCTTTTGGGGACCGGGGATACCACTACGATTCGAGGTCTACGCCTATGACGACCGCCGCTACATGTGCATTCGGCCAAGTGTCGCGCAGCCCATCGTACTACCGCGGCGAACAATACGACCCCGACCTCGGCCTCTATTACCTCCGCGCGCGGTACTACAACCCGCTCAGTGGCCGATTCATGAGCAGGGATCCCGACGATCAAAGTCTGCGATCTCCCAATGAACTGCACAAGTACCTCTACTCTGCCGGCGATCCTGTGAACGCAAGCGACCCGACAGGACGCGGTGCTGTCATCGGTTATGTCAGAGGACTGATAAACTCTGTCGTTCAATACGAAGTCACAAAAAAGGAAGAATGCTTGTTTTTCACTGCGCTCTCTGGATTTCTCTGGTACGACTCGACATACGTGCATGGCACCGCAGCAGACTTGGTGAATTCATTTGCTGGACTATCAGCCGTACTCGCCGGAGTTGCCTGCACGTACTGAATGAATGGAGCATTCATGCTTATAGATTGCATCGGTTCGGATCATCGCGTAATTCTGCAGTACGTCGGGTATTCCGCTGCGGCTGGCGTCATGATACTGGCATTCGGAATGCTCGTTTTTTCTAAGAAGCCTATCGATCGGCGGATGGGCCTCGCCATTGTCTGGCTCTTGGCGATCATGCTGGCATCCCGCACAGTGCCGAACCTACTTTGTAGGGGTCAGGCTCCGTGGACAATTGACCTCGTCATCCAATCGATTTCGTTTGTTACGGTTCTCGTCCTAGCTTGCTCCGCAACCTATAGGCAAGTTGGGCTTTTGAAAGGAGCTAAAAACCAAAACAAGTGAAAGAGCGCGCTATGCTTACGACGGGAAGAGCCCACACGTACGACGACCGCCTGCACATATCACGCCAGCGCGTCGTCCCGTCGTACCGGCAGCTATCGCGCCGAACAATACGACTCAGACTTGGGCCTGTATTATCTGCGCGCCAGATACTACAATCCGGCAACAGGTAGGTTCTTATCCCGCGATCCGGAAGACGGCAAGCAGATCGATCCAGTTTCGCTTCATAAGTATCTTTATGCAGGCGGTGATCCGGTGAATATGATCGATCCGCGCGGGCGGGAGGAAGAGGAAGAGGAGGTCACACTTTTACAGAGGGTTGTGCGAGCAGCACCGGCAATCGCCGCTTGCGGCTATGCAATCGGTCAACTCTACTTTTTGGTCGGTCACGCATTAGAACCGAACAGCAATATTTCCGAGAATGAGTTTATTTTCAACTACCTTGGAACACTCGCTGTGTGCACTACAGGTGTGATTTGGGCTGCTTGGTGATGACGGCCCGAATCGATTTAGGCTCATCATCTCTTGCTGGAGGTTCGTTAAATGACACGGTCAAATGTGGACGCTATTGTACTTGCGATCATAATGATACTGCCTTGCTTTTTGGGCGAACATCCAATAGTGCGTGCGCCTGTGTTCACATCTATCTATGTCTTACTCGGAATCTCCCTGGTTCCATTTGCATTTTATGAACGCCGACATCGCGTCTCTTGGATATTGCCCTTCGTACTGTCGGCAATGATTGCAGTATTAGCAATCAGGGAACACTATGCACTCAGAAGCGATGCTTATTGGATGATTTTGTTTCTGGCCCTTCTCTCTTTAATCTGCGCTTTGTTTGCGGTCGTGATGGGTATTCGTGCATCGAAGAGGGTACCATTGCCCCCTGCGCCGAAGTGAGAGGCACGTCACGAGCTCAGGCTGTACGAGCCGTAGTTGGGCGTAATCGGCGGGTGGCCCGGCCTAGCCCGACCACAAATCGGGGTGCCCCGTCCTAGCTCCGCTAGGGCGGGATGGATATCATCCCCATCACAGACACTCCTCTTCGGCGGGTGTCCATGGGTCCTACAGTTTCATCGAAGAAAGGGTGGGTTGACCCCGCCCGCTCACCCGCCATGCCAAGCCAGTTTGCAGAAAATAACCCGCCGAGGTCGCACAATCGAAATGAGGGAATGAGCGGTTTGCTCACAGCCGCAGTCAAAACCACGAATGAACGGCCGGGCAGTTAACCGACATTTTAGACCGGGCAC